>Ga0247841_10011002_pt1 | contig 12156 bp, 6 predicted proteins | sample LaCruzMarch2015__2_FD_192410 | JGI IMG/M metagenome (GOLD analysis project Ga0247841, IMG submission 192410) | Freshwater microbial communities from meromictic Lake La Cruz, Castile-La Mancha, Spain - LaCruzMarch2015_18m | ecosystem: Environmental > Aquatic > Freshwater > Lake | place: Spain... | reverse complement strand
AAAACATTTCAATACTTGGAAGCACTGGCTCTATTGGAACACAAGCCTTAGAGGTTGCAAGCTTTTTGGGCGATGTGCGAGTTTTAGGGCTTTCTACAAATACGAATATAGATTTGCTTCAAATGCAAATTAGAAAATATAAGCCACAAATAGCAGCAGTTGTTGATGAGAATTGTGCAAAATTATTAAAAATTGCGGTTAAAGACACAGATACTAAAATTGTTAGTGGCACAGACGGTCTTTGTGAGGTTAGCACAATTTGTGATATAGATACAGTTGTTACATCAATCGTTGGTATTGCAGGGCTAATTCCAACAATGGCTGCTATTGAGGGTGGCAAAAATATTGCCCTTGCCAACAAGGAAACCTTAGTTACAGCAGGTAGCATAGTTATGGACGCTGCTAAGAATAATAATGTTAGCATACTCCCTGTTGATAGTGAGCATAGTGCTATTTTTCAATGTATAGGAGCTTCTGATAAAAGCCAAATCAAAAAATTAATTATCACTGCCTCTGGTGGTTCTTTTTACGGAAAAACAGTTGATGATTTAAAAAATGTTACGGTTAAGGATGCACTTAATCACCCTAATTGGAGCATGGGCAGGAAAATTACAATAGATAGTGCAACACTTATGAACAAGGGGCTTGAAATTATTGAGGCTCATTGGCTTTTTGGTATGGGTTATGATGATATTGATGTAATAATACATCGTGAAAGCATTATACACTCTATGGTGGAATTTACAGATGGCAGTATATTAGCACAAATGGGCCTTCCTGATATGAAGCTGCCTATTCACTATGCACTTTGCTATCCTAATAGGGCTGCTTCAATGTCCGAGCCTTTAAACCTTGCTAAAATTGGCAAATTAACCTTTGCACAGCCTGATTACGACACCTTCAAATGCCTTTCACTTGCAATTAATGCAGGAATGACAGGTGGCACAATGCCTACTGTTCTTAATGCTGCAAATGAGGTTGCAGTTGATATGTTTTTAAATGGGCGGATTAAATTCCTTGAAATTGGTGAAATTGTGCAAAAATGCTTACAAAATCACAAAAATATAATAAATCCGAAACTTATAGATATAATAGATACTGACAAGCAAATTAGGGAAGAGGTTGAAAATTTATGGTAACAGCATTTTGGGCAATTGTAGTCTTTTTAATACTTATTTTTGTACATGAATTCGGTCATTTTATTGCCGCAAAAAGTGTAGGAATTACCGTACACGAATTCGCACTTGGTATGGGGCCTGCCATTTTCAAAAAACAATATAAAGGAACTGAATACTCAATTCGCATACTTCCAATCGGTGGCTATTGCAAAATGGAGGGCGAGGATGAAACTTCTGATGATGCTGGTGCGTTCAGCAATAAATCTGCATTGGCAAGGTTATTTGTACTTGTTTCTGGTGCATTTATGAACCTTTTGCTTGGGTTTATAGTTTTTATTGTAATTATGTTTTCTACGCAACAAATACCAATTCCTGTTATAGATGCGGTAGTTCCAAATTCAGGTGCTGAGGTTGCTGGTCTGCAAAGTGGAGATAAAATTACCAAAGTAAACAATACAACAATTAATTCCTACAATGATTTAAAATTTCAATTATCACGATATAAAAGTGGTGAAATTTCTGTTAGCTATACTCGTGATGGTGCTAATAATACTGTTTCACTTCTTCCAATTAAATCCGAAGATGGTAGCTTTATTATTGGGTTAAAGCCACAGGTGGAAAACCTTACATTCCTAACACGTATTCAAAATGCTTATTATCAAACCGAATTTATGGGCAAGGTAGTGCTTGTTTCACTTGGCGACCTCATATCAGGAAAGATAGCATTTACACAAATGGCAGGTCCCGCAGGTATTGTTAGTGAGATTGGTTCTGCAGCAAAGGAAGGCTCCTCCTCTCTATTATTTTTAGTAGCAATGATTACTATTAACTTAGGAATTTTTAACCTACTCCCTATTCCTGCACTTGACGGTGGGCGTGTATTTTTTATAATTATTGAGCTTATAAGACGAAAAAAAATCCCTGCCGAAAAAGAGGGCTTTGTTCACCTTGTTGGCTTTGCACTTTTAATTTTGCTTATGATTTTTGCAACCTCTAATGACATTGGTAGGATTTTCCCAAATTTATTTGGTGCTAAAATATGAATAGGCGAGATAACACGAAGCCTGTCTATGTTGGCAAGGTGAAAATTGGTGGTGGAGGGGTTGTTGTACAAAGTATGTGCAACACAAAAACTGCTGATATTACTGCTACTATCAACCAAATAAACGAGCTTAAAGATGCTGGATGTGAAATTGTTCGCCTTGCTGTGCCAGATATGGCTTCTGCTAAGGCGTTTGATAAAATATGTTCTATGGCTCAAATTCCTGTTGTTGCTGATATTCATTTTGACTATAAGCTTGCGCTTGAATGTATAAATAATGGTGCAAGCAAAATTCGCATAAACCCAGGAAACATTGGTGGAAAAGCTAATGTACAGTGCGTTGCAGATGCGTGTAAAAACCACAAAATTCCCATTAGAATTGGCGTTAATATGGGCTCTATTGATACGGAAATCGAAAAAAAATTAGGTAGAACCCCTGAGGCAATGGTGGAGAGTGCTTTTATGCACATTAACCTTTTAAATGAATGTGATTTTGACGATATAATAATTTCGCTCAAAGCCTCAGATGTTCCGAAAACTGTGCAGGCGTATCGGCTTATGAGTGACCGTGCAGGTAGCTATCCTTTGCACATTGGTGTTACCGAGGCAGGAACTTCATACTCTGGGCTTATTAAATCCTCAATTGGGATTGGTGCAATTTTATTAGACGGAATTGGCGACACAATTCGTGTTTCGCTAACAGCGAACCCTGTTGAAGAAATTCGTGCAGCTATGGGAATTCTTCGTGCAACTGGCATTAGAAATGGTGGAATTGAGCTTATTTCATGCCCCTCGTGTGGACGTTGCAAAATTGACCAAGTGAGGATTGCAAACGAGGTTGAAGTGGCTATTTCAAAGATAGACAAGCCCTTAAAGGTTGCTATTATGGGATGTGTAGTTAATGGGCCTGGTGAGGCAAAGGATGCTGACATTGGAATTGCAGGTGGCGATGGCTGTGCCATTCTTTTTAAAAAGGGCGAGGTTATTCGCAAAATTCCCGAGGGCGAAATTGTTGCAACACTAATAAGCGAAATAGGAGAATTATAAATGATACAGAGCAATAGCTTAGCAAAAGTTTTCACGCGAATTACAAGCACTATTTTAGAAGCTTCCGAAATAGTGCAAATAAATATACACAAAGATGAAAGAAAAATTAATGTTACGGCTAAATTTAACGAGATTATTCGCCTAAGTGATATTGAAAATTTGGAGGGGGAAATACGCTCCGAATACCAGCTTAAAGGTATTTCTATTACGCCTGTTTATGATAAAGCGATGTTTAATCTGGATAATTTAGACCAAATAACACAGTATATTTTGGCAAAGTGCCCGAGCGATAGCACGCTTTTATCTGGTGCTAAACTTAGCCTTGAACAGGGTGAGCTTTATGTTGAGCTTACAGGGCATGGTGCTTCAAATTTGATTAGTAGCGATTGTGATAGGGCAATTTCAAGGGCTATAAAAGACCATTTTGATGTTGATATTACTGTTAAAATTACCGAAAATTGCGAAACCATACAGGAATACGAAAAGACAAAAGAGGAAAAAACAAGGCAGGCTGAGGCTGAGGCAAAAAAGCCAGCTGAAAAGCCTAAAAATGTGGGCGAAATAATATATGGCAGACCGATTAAAGGCGAGGCTATGCCCATTAAAGATGTTAATGACCTTTCTGCAAGAGTTGTTATTGAGGGTGAGCTTTTTGCAAATGAAATTGAGGCTCGTGAAACACGAGATGGAAAATATATTTTGAAATTCGACATTACAGACTTTGAGTGTTCAATTAGCTGTAAGCTTTTTGGCATAGAAAAAAAGGTTTATCTTGGAATGAATGACAGGCTGGTTAAGGGTGTTCGTGTTCGTGTTCGTGGTAATGCACAGTCCGACAAATACTCTCGTGGCGAGGTTGTGGTTATGGCTGATGATATCACCGAGGTTGAAAAATCAATTCGAATGGATAACGCCGAAACTAAGCGTGTAGAGCTTCATTTACATACTCAAATGAGCTCTATGGACTCTATGGTTGATATAAAAGAGCTTATGCAAACTGCACATAAGTGGGGGCATAAGGCTATTGCAATTACAGACCATGGCGTTGTGCAGGGGTTCCCTTTTGCTGTTGACAAAATGCCAAGAGGTGCTGATATTAAAGTTCTTTTTGGTGTTGAGGCATATCTTGTTGACATTGGACGGCCAATAGTTTTTGGTGCAGATGGACAAGGTATAATCGAAAATGTTGTTGTTTTTGATATTGAAACAACTGGTTTTAGTTCTGAAAATGATAGAATAACAGAAATTGGTGCTGTTAAAATTCAAAATGGTAATATTATAGACAGATTTAGCTCTTTTGTAAACCCTGAAATGCCGATCCCTGATAAAATTAAAAAGCTTACTGGAATTACTGATGAAATGGTGCAAAACAGCGAAACTATTGAGGGTATTCTTCCAAAATTTATAGAATTTTGTGATGATGCTGTTGTGGTTGCTCATAATGCAAGCTTTGATATGGGCTTTATTAAGGCGAATGCGATTAAGCAAGGCGTAACCTTTAACCCTACATATATTGATACTGTGGAGCTTGCAAGGTGCCTCCTGCCACAGCTTGATAAACACAAATTAGATGTGGTTGCAGACCATCTTGGAATTGAAATTGGTGGCCATCACCGTGCGGTTAATGATGCAGAGGCAACTGCTGGTATTTACCTTAATTTTGCACAAAGGCTTGCTGAAATTGAGGTTGTAAATGTTGATGATATTAACGAAGCATTTACCGATGATGATAAAGACGTTAAAAAGAAGCATTATACACACGCTATTATATTTGCGAAAAACTATACAGGGCTTAAAAATCTGTATAAAATTATTTCTGCATCACACCTTAATTACTTTTTTAAAAAGCCACGTGTTCCAAAATCACTTTATTTCAAGCACTGCGAAGGGTTAATGATTGGCTCTGCCTGTGAACAGGGCGAGCTGTACCGTGCGATACTTAACAATAAGGACCAAAAAGAGATTTCTCGCCTTGCGAGGTTTTATGATTATTATGAAATTCAACCCCTTTCAAACAACGATTTTATGGTGAAAAATGGCATTGTTAAAGACAAGGATGAATTAATTAGAATTAACAAGGAAATTGTTAGGCTTGGTGATTATTTTAAAAAGCCTGTTGTTGCAACCTGCGATGTGCATTTTCTTCACCCAAATGACAAGGTTTATCGTGCTGTTTTGCAGGCTGGCTTAGGCTTTTCTGATGCAGATAACCAAGCACCTCTATTTATGCGAACAACAGAGGAAATGCTCGAAGAATTTGCATACTTAGGAGAGGAAAAGGCGTATGAGGTTGTTGTTGAAAACACAAATAAAATAGCCGATATGTGCGATAAAATGCTTCCTGTTCCCAAGGGAACATTCCCTCCTGTTTGGGAAAATGCACCAGATGAAATTATGGAAATGAGCAACACAAAGGCAACTCGTATTTACGGTGATAATCTGCCTGAAATTGTTAAAGCAAGAATGGATAAAGAGCTTAATTCTATTATAAAATATGGCTTTTCTGTTATGTACTTAATAGCACAGCGTCTCGTTACAAAAAGTAACGCTGACGGTTATTTGGTCGGTTCAAGAGGCTCGGTTGGCTCGTCATTTATTGCATTTTTAAGCGATATTACCGAGGTTAATGCCCTTCCTCCTCACTATGTTTGCACAAATTGTAAGCATAGCGAATTTATAACAGATGGTTCAATCGGCTGTGGTGCTGATATGGAGGATAAAGCCTGCCCTAATTGTGGAAATAATTTGCACAAGGACGGTCACGACATTCCATTTGAAACCTTTTTGGGTTTCGAGGGGGATAAAGAGCCAGATATCGACCTTAATTTTTCAGGGGATTATCAAGCCGCTGCACATAAATATACCGAGGAATTATTTGGCGAGGGATACGTTTTCCGTGCAGGTACAATTGGCACGCTTGCTGATAAAACTGCATATGGTTTTGTTAAAAAATATCTTGATGAGCGTGGAACGATCGCATCTAAGGCAGAGGAAAACAGGTTAGTTAGTGGCTGTTGTGGTGTTAAACGCACAACTGGTCAGCACCCTGGTGGTGTTATGATACTTCCTATGGGGCATGATATTCATGAATTTTGCCCTGTACAGCGTCCTGCTGATGATGATACGAAAAATATAATTACAACTCACTTTGATTATCATTCAATTAGTGGTAGACTTTTAAAGCTTGATATTCTTGGGCATGACGACCCAACTATGATTAGGATGTTAGAGGATTTGACAGGCGTTGATGCTAAGGCTATTCCTCTTGATGATAAAAAGACTATGAGCCTTTTTGCTAACACAACTGCCCTTGGTGTTGCCCCTTCCGACATTGGAAGCGAGGTTGGAACCTTTGGCGTTCCCGAATTTGGAACAAAATTTGTTCGCCAGATGCTACTTGACACAAAGCCTACAACCTTTGCCGAGCTTGTTAGGATTTCTGGGCTTTCACACGGAACAGATGTTTGGGTTAATAATGCACAGGACCTTGTTAGAAAAGGCATTGCAGAGCTTAAAGACGTTATTTGTACTCGTGATGATATTATGACCTATCTTATGTATAGTGGACTTCCTGCTAAAAGTGCTTTTGACATTATGGAGCGTGTTCGTAAAGGCAAGGGGCTTCTGGACGATGACGTTATACTTATGAGGCAGAATAATGTGCCAGAGTGGTATATTGCCTCGTGTAATAAAATTCAATATATGTTTCCAAAGGCACACGCTGTTGCTTATGTTACTATGGCTTTTAGGATTGCTTGGTTCAAGGTTCACTATCCAGAGGCTTTTTACCTTTCGCATTTTACCGTTCGTGCCGATGAATTCGATGCTGAAATTATGTGTCAGCCTGAAAATGCAAAAAGGAAACGTACTGCACTTGAAGCTATGGGCAACGAAGTAAATGCAAAAGAGAAAAACGTTCTTACTATTTTAGAAATTGTTTGTGAAATGTTTGCAAGGGGGATAAAATTCCTTCCTGTTGATTTATATAAATCCCACGCATCAAGCTTTTTAAGCACAGGGGAAGGCATTTTGCCTCCACTTAACGCACTTGCAGGGCTTGGGACTAATGCTGCTGAATCTATCGTAAACGCAAGGCAGATTGAGGATTTTTGCTCGATTGATGACCTTAGGACTCGTGCAAAGGTTAGTAAAACTGTTATTGATATTTTAAAAACACACGGCTGTCTTGACGGTATGGATGAGAGTAGCCAAATTACGTTTTTTTAGGGGAAACCTATGCTAAAAATTAAAGAGGTAATCGTTGTAGAGGGTAAGTACGATAAAATTAAGCTGTCGCAAATTGTTGATGCTGTTATAATCACAACAGATGGATTTGCACTATATAATAATAAGCAAAAAATCGCCCTACTTAAACGCCTCGCAACTGAAAGAGGGATTATAGTCCTTACAGATTCGGACAGGGCTGGTTTTCGTATTCGCAATTATATTAAGCAGTGCTTTGGGGATATTCCCCTTAGACACGCATATATCCCTGAAACTTTTGGCAAAGAAAAACGCAAGGATAAATGTGGAGCCGAGGGACTTCTTGGCGTTGAGGGCATTGATGATGAGGTTATTATAGATGCCTTGAAAAAGGCAGGTGTTACAGCTAACGATAAAACTAACCCTGTAACCAAGGCTGATTTTTATGAATATTGCCTTGCAGGTGGGAAAGATAGCAGTGCTAATAGACAAAGGCTTGCAAAAAAAATGGGCTTGCCAACAAAATTGTCGGCAAACGCCCTGATTGATGTAATAAATTTATTATATAGTCGAGAGGAATTTTTAGAAATTATTGAAGAATAATACTAAGTTCATTTTAAAACATTTAATAGATTGATAGGAAAATTTTTGTCAGACAAGTCGCAGGTTCTTTTGAATACTGTATGTATTCGAAAGGTTCTGCAACGCAGTATGGCGGAAATTTTACAACAAGATATTTGATGCTTTTAAAGTTAATTTAGTATATATACCTCTCGAATTGGTTGCAAAGCATTCCAAAGCATAAACTTCGCCTTATATGGAGTTTCAACATTTATGCTTGTTGCAAATGATGTTGTGCCTATTTGTGCCTTCTTTTGTGTGGATACACTGCTTGTTATGAGCTTACCATTAATATCATATATTGCAAGAATTGCCATTAACGGATATTCTGCTCCGTCATTTATAACATCAACAGATGCATTAAGGGTTTTCCCATATGCATCTGTTATATTTTTGATTATTTGCCCATCAACTCTAAATTTTGGGCTTGGAATAATTCCCAAACTATACATTTTCTTTGTAACACCGTTTGGTGCTGTCACAACAGCTGTTGTGGTTTCTGTTATTTCCGAAATATCTGATAGCAAAAGTCCATTTTCATCATACACATTCAAGGTTGTATCCTGTGCAAGCTTAATATTGCTTTTAAAATTAGCTGCTGCCGTGGCTTCTGGAACTTGTTTAATTTTTAATGCGAAATTATCTATTTCGTAAAATGTTGCAGAGAGGATATTAGCATTCGCATTTGATACATCATAGGTTATATTATCACCTGATGTAACTCTAACATCGTCTATGAATACTGTTGATTTATCTGAATCCAAGGCGTATATTGTACCATTTATTTTGCTTAGATTTATTTGGTTAATTGTTTTGCCTAATATATCTGAATACCAATTTTCTATAACCTCTTCTCCATTTATATAAACGCTTATTGTTGAGTTTATAGTGTCTGCTAATAATGCAATGTGATACCAATTGTTTATTTTCCACGGAATATTTGCATAAGCATTTATATCCCCTGAACTTACATCAATAAATCCATTGCTTGCAACTGTAACTTTAAATGGCAGGTTAGTTGAAAATATAGTTTTATCAAATTTATTTTCTGTAAATAAATAATTCGCCTCCATTAAAACCTTTTGGTTTAGTGGAGTTGCTTCAGTAATCGTCACAGACATTGAAGCTGGGGCTGTTGCATATAAAAATCCTCTTTTTGTTGAGGTAAATTGTTTGAGGGAATTCGTTGTGCTAAAAGGAGCAAGTGCTGTGGATATTGCAATTATCCCTGGCTGGGTTACAGAGGTCCTTCTGCTTGGCCACAAAACCTTAAAAATACCAGTAGTATCTGAAAAAGGCGTAAGCTCGTTTGAGCTTGTGGTTGAACTTGAATAATCACATCTATATGTTATGCCATCAAAACTTTTATTTTGAATGATTGAATTTGCATTTACAGTTACGATATTTAATAAAATAAATAGACATATAAAGTATAACTTCATTTATAAAACCCCTCTGAAAATTCTGGAACAATTTTTATATCAATATATCATTACACGCAAAATATGTCAATACTTGTCGTAATTTGTCGCAAAAAAACACCCCACGTAATGTGAGGTGAATTTTACTTATATTATTTTTTATTTATATATTGGTCCGTAAGCAGAGCAAGCACGATAATCTGAACCCTCTTTATCCATTCCAAACCCGTTCCATGATGATGGACGGAATATTTTATCTTCATCTACGTTGTGCATACATACTGGAATTCTTAATATTGATGCAAGAGTTATTAAATCTGCCCCAATATGACCATAGCTGAATGCACCGTGGTTTGCTCCCCAGTTATTCATTACTGAATACACGTCTTTGAATGCACCTTCGCCTGTTGTCCTTGGCACAAACCATGTTGTTGGCCATGTTTCATTTGTCCTTTTGTCGATTGCCTTTGCCGCTTTTTCAGGAATGTCAACTGCAAATCCCTCTGCTAATTGTAATACTGGTCCAACACCTGCAACTAAGTTTATCCTTGACATTGTAATTGGAATTGTTCCTTTAGTCATATATTGTGATGAAAAGCCACCACCTCTGAAATATTCAACACTTGCAGAACACCATTTAGTTGAATCAAGGGTGTTTTTAACTTCATCTTCTGTAATATCCCAGAATGGTTTTAATTTTCTCTCGCCATTTTCTGTCATTTCGCCTGCACCATCAAGTGCTGCCGAGCCAGAATTGATTAAATGGATAAAACCTTCTTTTGCTATGCCTTCTAACTTAACGCCAGATACACGCTCTACTGCCTCTGGGCTCCAATATGTTCTAACATCTGCAAAAACCTGTGCTGTGTTTGTTAGCAAATGACCAAACAACATTGCAACACCATTTAGTGCATCGTTTTCAGTTGCAACTATGTACGCCTGTCTTATACCGTTCCAATCAAATGATGAATTTAATAATGCTTCTGCAAAATCTGCATTTGGGAAATGGTCTGTCCACTGACGTTGACCTTGATAACCACTTGCAATTGCATTATGTCCAAGTGCCTCTTCGCCAAAACCAAGCTCGTCAAGGCGTTTATTGCCTACCATTAAATCACGAATTATTATCGTCATTTTAACAACAAATTCCCAGTCTGCATCTTTTTGCGATCTTGTTCTTTGCATTTCTACGCTATTAACATCGTCGCCTTCTTTGCAGTTTTCCAAAGTCCATTTAATTGCTTTTTCATATTCAACTTTATCGTAAATTTCTTCATCAATTCTTCTTATAATTTCTGTCATATCCACGCTTTCGTTCCTCATACCAAGGTATTTTTGGAAGAATTCAGTATCAACTATTGAGCCTGCGATACCCATAGAAACGCCACCAATTGACAAATACGCTTTGCCCTTCATTGTAGCGACAGCAAGTGCTGATTTTGCAAAACGAAGTAATTTCTCTTGAACATCTGCTGGGATTTCTGTGTCGCCTGAATCTTTAACATCTCTGCCATATATGCCAAATGCAGGAATGCCTTTTTGTGCATGAGCCGCAAGAACAGCTGCTAAATAAACTGCCCCCGGTCTTTCCGTGCCATTAAAGCCCCAAACTGCCTTAGGAGTAAGTGGGTCCATATCCATTGTTTCTGCACCATAGCACCAGCAAGGTGTTACGCTTATCGACACGCCAACGCCTGCTTTTTTAAACTTTTCATCACACATTGCCGCCTCTGCAAAGCCACCAATACATGTATCTGCAATAACACATTCAACAGGAAGCCCGCATGAATGACGCATATTTTCCTCTAAAAACTTTGCTGCAAGCTTTGCAAGGTTCATAGTTTGGTCTTCAAGTGACTCACGAACCCCTCTACGTCTGCCATCAATAACTGGTCTTATACCTATTTTTGGCAAATCACCACATAAACGATTTACAAAATTATCTGACATTTATATATCCCTCCACCTTTTTTATTAATTATATATTATTTGCAAAAAAATATCACGAAATTGTATGTCTATATATAGACAGTTTTTGTCTTTTTGTGTTACAATGATATTGAGGTGAATTGTTATGCGTGCTTTCCATGAAAAAAGGCAATACGATACGGATTTTCATTTTTGGCAAGGTTCATACTATGACATTGTGTTCACAGCACATTGGCATAGAGAGATTGAGCTTTTATTCGTAATTGCTGGGAAGTTTACTATTTGCGTAAATAACGAAACCTTTTTTGCAAGCGAGGGCGACCTTGTTATTTGCAATAGTGGTGATATTCATTATTGTAATTGTAGTGAAGGCGAAAACATACTTGACATTATTGTTTTTGATGTTGATGTTATTAGCCCAATTTACAAAAATAGCCGTTTTTTGTTACCTCACTTAACGAAAAGTGTCCTTGCCGAAAGTGGGATTGACCAAATTATTAGTCAACTTTTTAGCATAGCTAAAAATGAACTTGCACATAAACAGTCTCATTACAAAACCATTATTAAAGGGCGTTTGTTAGAATTTTGGGCATTATGTATGCGACATTTTCAAGTTGCCCCAAAGGACGCAAAAAAGGATAATCGTAGGCTTACAATGCTTGCAGATTTGCAAGAGTTACTTGATTATATAGACAGTAATTATGCACTTGACATATCATTAGATCAGGCGGCAGGGAAATTAAATTTCAGTAGTTGGCACTTTTCAAAAATGTTT
>Ga0247841_10011001_pt1 | contig 12156 bp, 4 predicted proteins | sample LaCruzMarch2015__2_FD_192410 | JGI IMG/M metagenome (GOLD analysis project Ga0247841, IMG submission 192410) | Freshwater microbial communities from meromictic Lake La Cruz, Castile-La Mancha, Spain - LaCruzMarch2015_18m | ecosystem: Environmental > Aquatic > Freshwater > Lake | place: Spain... | reverse complement strand
ATCTGCGCGGACCTTACCCGACGATGTATGTCGTCCGTCCGTGGACGATCCGCCAATACGCGGGATTTTCCACCGCGCGCGACAGCAACGCTTTTTACCGCCGCAATCTTGCCGCCGGACAAATGGGGCTGAGCGTGGCTTTCGACCTGGCCACGCACCGTGGCTACGATTCCGACCATCCGCGGGTGGTCGGCGATGTGGGCAAAGCCGGTGTTGCGGTTGATTCGGTCGAAGACATGAAGGTGCTCTTTGATGGCATCCCGTTGGACAAGATGTCGGTTTCCATGACGATGAACGGCGCGGTCATTCCGATCATGGCTTTTTATATCGTGGCCGCGGAAGAGCAGGGAGTGTCGCCTGACAAACTGAACGGCACGATTCAGAACGATATTCTCAAGGAATACATGGTGCGGAACACCTACATCTATCCGCCCGAGGCCTCGATGCGCATCGTGGCCGACATTTTCGCCTACACCTCCGAGAAGATGCCGAGGTTCAACAGCATCAGCGTGTCCGGTTACCACATGCACGAGGCCGGCGCGCCTGCCGACCTCGAGATCGCCTACACGCTGGCCGACGGCGTGGAATACGTGCGCACGGGGATCAAAGCAGGGATTCCCATCGACGCTTTCGCTCCGCGTATTTCCTTTTTCTGGGCGCAGGGCAAAAACCTGTTCATGGAGATCGCCAAGATGCGCGCGGCGCGCGTGCTCTGGGCCAAGCTGATGACCGGACGCGGGGCCAAGGATCCGAAATCGCTGGCCTTGCGCACGCACTCGCAGACCTCGGGATGGAGCCTGACCGAACAGGACCCCTACAACAATGTGGTCCGCACCTGCATCGAAGCCATGGCTGCGGCCTTCGGCGGCACGCAGTCGCTGCATACCAATTCGCTCGACGAAGCTATCGCGCTGCCGACTGATTTCTCCGCGGCCATCGCGCGCAACACCCAGATTTTCCTGCAAAAAGAGAGCGGCATTTGCCGCACGGTCGATCCGTGGGGCGGTTCGTATTATGTCGAGAGCCTGACCCGCGACCTGATCGACCGCGCGTGGACGCATCTGGTCGAGGTGGAAAAGCTCGGCGGCATGTCCAAGGCAATCAACACCGGTCTGCCCAAGATGCGCATCGAGGAAGCCGCCGCCCGCCGTCAGGCCCGGATCGATTCCGGCAGCGAGACCATCGTCGGGGTGAACAAATACCGGCTGGCCGAAGAAGCCCCGCTCGACATTCTCGAAGTCGACAATACGGCCGTGCGCGAGGAGCAAGTCGCGCAACTCAAGAAGCTCCGTGCCGAACGGGACAACACGAAGGTCGAGTCTGCGCTCAAAGCCCTGACCGAAGCTGCGGAGAGCGGGAAGGGGAATCTGCTCGCCTTGGCCGTCGACGCCGCCCGCGTCCGCGCCACGCTCGGCGAGATTTCCGACGCGATGGAGAAGGTGTATGGTCGCCACATGGCCGTGGTGCGATCGATTTCCGGGGTTTACGGACGCGAGTTCGGCGAGAACAAGCAGATCGCCGAAGTGCGACGCATGAGTGCGGACTTCGAAAAGCGGCACGGACGCCGTCCGCGCATGCTTGTGGCCAAAATCGGTCAGGATGGACACGACCGCGGGGCCAAAGTCGTCTCGACGGCGTTCGCTGATCTCGGATTCGACGTGGATATCGGTCCCCTTTTCCAGACGCCCGAGGAAACAGCCAAGCAAGCGGTGGAAAATGACGTGCATATCGTCGGCTTCAGTTCGCTTGCCGCCGGACACAAAACGCTATTACCACAACTGGTCGGCGAGCTGAAGAAGCTCGGCCGCCCCGATATCCTGGTCGTGGTCGGCGGGGTCATCCCGCACCAAGATTACGATTTCCTCCAACAAAACGGCGCCGCCGAGATCTTCGGTCCGGGCACGGTCATTCCCGACGCGGCGAAGCGCTTGATCGCAGATCTTGGGGCAAAAGTGTAGCAACTGTGTTGTTATTTGGGCGATAGTTCGTGGTTTTTGAGTTGGGAAGTGGACGCGCAGGGAATATTCACCTACGCCAGCCGTTCGATGGAGCTTCTGCTTGGCTACAGCAGCGAAGAACTCGTCGGCAAGAGGCACATCGACAGCTTTTATCCAGCCGGCATGGAGACGCGGTTGGCCGAGGAGTTGACCAGCGAATGGCTCAAGCGCGAAGCGCCGTTTTATCACCCCGAGTGCCCACTCATGCAGAAAGACGGTCGCGTTGTATGGGTCGCTTCGCATGGTTTTCCGATCTTCGATCGCCGTGGACTTTTGCTCGGTTACCGTGGAACGGATATTGATGTCACACATCTGCGGGATGATGGGATGGCGGGTCGGGCTCTAGCCGCCGGGCTTGAACGTCTCAACTTCCGCGAGCGCCAGGTGTTGTGGGGTGTCGCGCATGGACTGCTCAACAAGCAGATCGCGGCTCGCTGCGGCTTGGCCGAGCGCACGGTGAAAATGCACCGTGCCTCGCTGACGCGGAAGTCGGGGATTTTCTCGGCGGCAGGCCTTGCCCCTGTTTGCCCGAGACTCCGGCCTCATGGGCTCCCCCTTTCCTGATGGTCCGTTCCACATCTGAGCGGCTGGAGCCTGCACGGACGAGAACAGAAGCGCAGATTATGCCCTAATGTACATAAACGATCGCTTGCGTCGTCCTCTGTTGGGACTAGTGTCTGATGTAATTTTCTGGGGATCCAGTAGCTCTGGTCCCTGCAAACTGTCGTCCCACAAATGAAGCCCCCCGCATGCCGAAGCGTCCATGGGATTGTTGTGGGATTGGCGTTGGCTTTAAGCCTCTTACCTGCGGGAGCGCGCGCGAATCTTGTCACGAACGGCAGCTTCACCAACGGGCTGACCGCTTGGTCTACCGCGGGCAACGTGACCAACGCGCCTGGGATTTCTCTGACGTTTGATGCGACGAACCACTCGACGCTTTTTCAGACCGTGCAGCAGGAGGGTTTGCCGCTGAATCTTTCGCTCGATTTTTACTATGCCGTTCTGTCCGACACGGTTCCCGTGGGGACCTTTGCCGATGCGGCTTATTTCTCGATTTACGAATCGACCAACGCTGCGACCTTGCGGCCGGATCTCGGGCAGTTTGATTCCGTAAGCTCCGTCTTCGACGCGACCTTTAGCGGATTCACCAATGTGACCACTGGGGCGAGTATACTGCCGAGTCCGCGCGGGCCGGACTGGTGGACCGTGTTGCTGACCAACTATACGCCGACGTTTAACTTCATCGCGCCGACGCTGGAGGTCTACAACTTCAACGGTATAGCCAATGACTCGACGGCGCCGATGACCGATGTCGTCATGAGTTCGGTGCCGGAGCCCGGTTCTGCGGCTCTCTTTTGTCTGGCGCTAGTCGTCCTGCTGGCGATTCGTCTCCGGCGTCTTCGCCATCTCGCTGTTTTGTGTCTCGCACTGCTTTCTCTCGCCGCCCCATTGCGTGCTCAGACGGAAGTTCCTCTTGGTTCCCGCGTGCGCGTGGCCACGGCCAACGAAACGAGCGCCTTCGACCGGGCAACGCGCGTCATCACGCAGACCGTCGACGTCACCGTGACTAATATGGGCGACCGTCCGATCAAGGCGCCATTGCGCGTGCGCATTGCCTTGGCCGGTGAGGGCGATCTCGGACGGGTGACGCTCGGTGATGTGGTGGCCGCAAGCGGGGATGATGTGCGGCCCTTCCGCGACCTCTCGGCGCTTTTGCCGCCGGATGGTCTCGCTCCCGGTGCCTCGGTCCAGTTCCTCCTGCGCATGGTGCGTCCTTCCGATGTTCCCGTTTCTTACCAACTGGAGGCGCAAGGTGTCTTCAACCGTGATCCTTCGGTCGCGTTCGACGCGCCGCTTGCTGCGGTGGTCGGCGAAGAGATGCAATTCGACGCCGGCGCTTCGGATGATGGCGATGGCGGCAAAGAGGTCAGCTACGCCTGGAATTTTGGCGACGGCGGTATTGCGGACACCGTCTCGCCGGTGCGCACCTTTCTCAAACCCGGTCGCTACGACGTGGAGCTCACCGTGACCGATCGCGACAACGCCAAGAGCGTTCTTCGCAAGACCATCACCGTGTTGCCCTCGGCCAATTTCGCGGTGGCGCGCACCCGCACGCTCGATGCCAGCGGCCAGCCGCTCGGTGCCGTTGCGGTGCGTCAGCGCGCCGGGACCGAGGCGACCGAATCCACTTCGGACGCGTCCACGGGCTTTGCCGCGCTGGGCGGAGAACCCGGCGAATACATTTGGCGTTTTTCGCGGGAGGGTTATCTCCCGGTCTGGCGCAAGGCCACGCTGGGTGCGCGGCAAATTCTTTTCCTGCCCAGCCCTTGGTTGCCCAAAGAGACGACTCCCGATCGGCCGGTTTCGCCGCTGCGCGAACTCGTGCTAGGTGGAACCGGTGAACCGGCGGGCATCACGTTCGCCCCAGGCGCTTTCGTCGCCGAGGGAGTCGCGGGATTCACCGCGATTGGTGCGCAAGCTTTGCCGCTTCCTTTGCCCGGGGGTTGGAGTCCGCTCGCCGCTTTCCATCTGCAGTTGCCCGCGGTTCCCGGCCAAGCGGGAAAGATTGCTTGGTCGCCCTCCGACCGTATCGGCGCGGATGACGTGGTGGCCGTGCTTGAATACGATGCGGCGGCCTTGCAGTGGAACATTCTTTCCGTGCCGGTCCCGAGTTCCGCGCCGGCCGGCGAAATCGCTGCCACCGGGACGTATGCGCTGGTCGTGGCGGACAAAGGCGCGCGCGCCCCGCCGGCGCTGCAAGCGGGCGCAGTTTTGCCCGCCGCCGCGGATGTGGCCTTCGATTCCTCCGCGGTCAGCGCGACCGGTTCCGTGGATCCGGCCGCGTTGACTGCGCAGCGCGATGCGAAATCTATGACGGCGACGGGGCGTGTGATCTTCACCGGCGGGTCGGATTTGCCCAGTGGCACTTTTTTCCGCACCGAGATCGAGGAGGTCTACAATCTGGCCAGCGGCCGCACGCAGCGCACGCCGGTCTATGACACGAGCTTCTATGCTTATCAGCGACCGGGGGACAGCGAGGGTGCAACGTTGCACGCCGTTTTCCCGCTGCGTCCCACTCGGCTCGTCGCGCCCGAGCAGATCGACACGGCAAAGATCGAGGCCATTGTCCTTGCCGGCGATTCCTACGCCGCATCGCTCTTCGACCAGACCGGCGGCCGCATTGCCGCGGAAAATCTCGCCGTCTCGGCCGAGGAGGGTGATTTGTCCGGCCGCTCCCTTGCCGAGTTGCGTTTCCTCGAGGTTGCGGGATTCGAAGTTCTGCTCGCCGGCCGCCCCGGCGTGGCAGCTTTCCAGTTGTCGGTCGGCAACCTTGCGCTTGGTCGCAGTCTCGATGTCGAGGTTCGCGGGCTCGCGCCGAACAGCAACTTTGTCGTCGCACGTCACGTGGCCAAAGACGACGAGGAAGGTTTCGAACCGGTCGAGCGTCTAAGCACCGATGCCGAAGGTAACGCGCGCAGCATGGAGCCCGCCGATGGCATGCGTCTGCCGGGTGTCACGGGGCCGGGGCAATTCGTCGTCATCGCGGTCGACGGACCGCAGGCCGTGATTTCCGGTGTCGCGCGCAATCTGGCCGGTGATGCGATCGCTGGTTTGGCCGTGCGCATCAGCGGTTTGCCCTGGCTGACTTTCAGTGCCTCGGATGGCGCGTACAAACTGGTAGCCCCGCAAGGTGCCACATCAACCGTGGCCCTGACTGATATGAGCGACGGCAACTCCGGAAATTCCGAGGTTGTCGTGGAAGGCGGGGCGAACAACGCGCAGGCCGACGTTCGTGCCGTCACAACCGCCCCGCGTGTCGCGAATGTTTCACCCGCCGACGGTGCGGAGAAAGTCCGTGCGGCCACCCCGGTGAAGATCCGTTTCAGCGAACCGCTCGATCCGGCGACCTTCGGGCCCGATGCCGTGACGTTGACCGATCCGCTTGGTGTGCTCATCCAAGGCAGTCTCTCGCTCGATCAAGCCGGCACCGAGGCCACCTTCCTGCCCACCAATCCGCTCGAGCACGCGGCGATCTACACCATCGAGCTTTCGGCCGGGATCAAGGATCGTCAGGGTTTGCCCCTCGAGGGAGCGCGGCTCTTTTCCTTCTCGGTCGTCCCATTCTTCGAGCGCGCCCCCGGCGCACAGTTGGTCATCTATGAACCGGGAGCAGAAAATATCCCGCAGAACGTCCAATCGATGCTCGTCGGCTACAGTTCGGCGGAGGGCAGCAGCCATGTCGTTGCTCACGGATCGGCCGGCACTGCTGATCCGGAGGTGCCGGTCATTTTGGTCAACCAGAACACTGGCGAGACGGCCACAGTGTTGAGCAAGCTCGATGGAAGCTTCGGCAGCTTCATCAACGCTGCGGAGGAGGATTTCATCCAAGCAGTGTTCGTCAATGCCAGCGGCACGCGGGTCACTATCCCGGCCACCCGGCAACTTTTCGACGATGGGCGCATCGGGCTTTACAGGTATGGCGGCATTCTCGAGGCGGAGAGCGACGGGGGTTCTGTTCAAATCATTGTCGAGCCCGAGGCCATAAGGGACAGGAACGTTTTCAAAGTCGAGCGGCTCTTCTCTTCGAGTTTACTGGCGATGCTGAACGGGGTGCTGCCGGCTGGCGACTCTGAGGTAGTGGCTGGCGCGAAAATCGAGATGGAGGGGGATCCCTTGCAGACCGGGGTCAACATTGTCCTGCCTACCGATCAGGACGATCTAGGTCTGCCCGACGGGATTTCAGCGGAGACGGCCAGCTTCGCGCTTACTCAGCAGATCGAGATGAACGGCCAGATCGTTTACGAAATGATGTCGGACGCTGTGTACGAGACTGGCGCGCTTCGCACCACTACGCCGGTGTCCCCTACGCCTCAAAGCCAAAGTCCAGCAAAGGTAGCTAAGTCCGTGCCGGGACGGCGCACGTTAACGGCCTTAAACCCGCAATTCAGTGGGGGACCTATCGCAGTTTTCTTTTTGAAAATTTCCAATGGGGGACGAGCCGTGGTTACGGGCAGGGCTGTGGTCCGTGGCAGTTCTGGCTTGCCCGACGCACCGGTGCCGGGCGCGATCATTACATGGCAGGAAGTTGGGCTAGGCGGAGGACGTCCTCTCGGAGCGGGGGATCTGGTGGCTGTGGCCGATGAAAACGGTGGATTTCGGCTGATCGCCCCGATAAGCCTCTTTACGGATGGTCCGCTGCTGCTCAATGGGTACTCGCCACGCTTCCCTGAGCAGGTTGGAACGGGAGGGGCGTCCGGCCTGCTCGACGGCCCACTTGCGGCTTCTACTGCACGTGTCTTTTTCACTCCCGTCTCAGGTGCTTCATCACCAACAGACACTTTAAGTCCGAAAATCTTATTAACTCTGGCAGATCCGGTTTCGCCCCCGGCCGCCGACAAGCCATTCACTGTGGTGATCAGTGCGGATGACGATTCTGTTCCGCCGTCCCTCGAGGTGAAATCACCTGCATTTTTCACGCTGTTGGACTCCACCGTAGTCGGTTTCTCCAGAAGGAATCGCTATTCCTTTCTTTCTCCGGAGGGTGTCTTCCGAATCACATCGACCGCCACCGATGAATCAGGCAACAAGACCACGTTAGATCAGGACATCAAGGTCGCCGCCGTCGATGCTGGCACCGCGCGGATTCTCGTGGACGCAGATGATCAAAGTCCTCCTTTCGTTGTCGGATCCTTTCCCGGAGGTGGCACGACTTTTGTTCCTTTCACTGCTCCGATCCAGTTGACCTTCAGTGAGCCTATAAATTCCCTGTCTCTTTCCGATTTGGAAAACGGTGCGGTCCTCAGTCCCTCAGCCGGTGTGCCCGATGTCCAGATCAGCAGCGATAACACTATAGTCAGCCTGCGCTACCCGTTGATGCAGCTCGGGCGGAGTTACACTCTGACTTTGAGTCCTCACCACTATCGGGATCTTGCCGGTAACGAAATCGACCAAGATGGTGTCAATGCGAGATATGACAAAAAGCGGCAACCCTTTGCCATGTCGTTCCGATCTGTCGGCCAGGAATCGTACAATCGTCTGCGAGTGGAAGGCGGCGGCATTCGCGCAACGGGCAATGGTGAAGTCCTGTTCGCTCTCGACAGGAACCCGGCATCTCTCGCGACCTACACGGTCGTCTCCAACGGGGGCTACTCCCTGTCCTCCGTTGTTTCTCTTCCCGACTCTCCCAGAGATATCATAGTTGTCGACGACTACGATCTCGTGCTTCCGAAGGCAGGCGGGACCATGGTCGTTCGCGATCCTATTGTCGTTGTCTGCGGAGGAGAGATTGGAGGCTTCGAGGAAGGAGGCGGTTGGTCAGGAACCGGTCCTTGGGTGCTTGCTTTTCGCTGTCTTCCGGATGGGAGCCTAACCCCATTGGGCCAAGTAGTTTTTCCGGAGCTTGGACCGACGCTGTTTATGAAGCTTGCCTATGACCGCGGGAAGTTGGGCATTCAGACCAGCAGTCCGCAAGACACCTCGGTGCAGGTTCTCGATCTCCAAAGCTTTTTGTGGGCTATGAGCCCTGTGCTTGAAGCCCAAAGTCTCCCCGCCCGCAAGGGTGCCGACGTTAATTCCGATGGCGATTACGGTGACGTTAACCTGAATGAGATCTTTCCTGTGCCGGCGTCTGAACCGCGATTCGGCTTTTTGAACCGCGGCCTTTTCTTGAGCCTTCTTCCTACGGAGAAAGAAAGGTTGGAGGACTTCGATCTCGCGCTGGGCGGGCGATTGGTATGTGCCGTGACCCGCGAGCCGCTTACCGAGAAATACCGGCTGAGGTTGCTCGCGAGCGGTGGAGTTGTAAGGCCGCTAGATGAATCGGCTGCGTCCTTGATTCTTCCGCAGAGAGCGAAGCGCGTGAAAGCACTTTTCGGAGTCGAAGTCCTCAGAAACGGGGAGGTAGGGTTTGCCGATCTCATTCTGGTGTCCTCCGAAAACAAATTGCTGATCTACGAATATCTGGGCGACAAGCAACCGCCGCGTCTCGTCAACGAGGTTGTTTTTCCAGACAACGCGGGGGTGGTCCAGAGCATACAAAAAGTCGGACCGATTTTTGGTTGGGATGCACGGAACACATACGCAGTAGCAACCAGCCAAGACGTTTTTTATCTGGATCCGCTCAAGCTGTTGCAAAGCTCGTCTGATTTGACAGGGGCATCGCATCCCGCCATCGTCGGCCGCGCTTTGGGTCTCGGCACCGGCGCCCGCAGTTTCGTGGCGCTTGCTAATGGCACCGTAGCCTGCGCGCTTGGAGGTAAATCACTTATCAACACGGGCCTGCGCGACAGCAACTTCTCCGTGGATTCCGTCGTGGCTTATGATGTCAACCAACCTGAGAAACCGGACGGTCCGCTCATCACAGGTCTTTACGAGCAGGATCCACCCGATGACCCCGTGACTCGACGCTCACAGCGGGATGCCAATGCCATTGGCATCGACCGGCAGTTATTGGAGGTTGTGATTAAGGACACGAAGAAGGAAATGCCCGTGACCGCGGAAGGCCCCGGTGGTGGCAAACTCAAGAAATTCCTGCAAGGGGCAGAATTGCTGAACAAGCTTAGGACAGAGAAAGGAGAAACGTTGTTAACCGCGGCCGCCACCGTTTTGCCGGCAGACGTCTCACAAGCCAAATACCCTGTCTGGCGCCTTGACGATGGCACGGCGCTAGGAGGTTCTGGGGTTACGATACCGGTCAAATACCAATTGCCCTCGTTGATACAGTCTTGGGATGCCTTCATCTCCGCATCGCTGCCTCCTATCTATCGGGTGATCGATCTCAATTGTGAGGGGAAACTTCTGAGAGTTCACGCCTATCCGGATGTAAATGCTGAGAAAGAGATAGATCTGTCACCAGTTACGACCAAGCTGACGGATGCATTTGAAACTTTTTCCCAGGCACTGAAGGCTGCCGGCGCAGTCGGTCCCGTTCCTGTCTCTGGCGATATCAAGGTTGGATTGGCCGAGGAGGCCAAGCTGACTTTCGCGGCCTCTTTTGTCGAAAACCCTGAGAGCAACCTAGTCATGCTAGCTCCCTCAGTGGAGGTGGTCCAAGATCCTTTGCTGAGCGTCACTGGCAGAATTATACTTGGAAAGGAAGTGCCTAATGTAGGTGCTGCGTTTCTGTTCGTAGAGGTGTCGGGCAAGGTGGCCCTGCGAGGTAAGATCGACCGTAGCACTACTCCTCCTCGCGTCGGTGCACCGGGTGGGGAGCTGAGCCTAACCGGAACCGTCGGTTTGGGCGTTGGAGGCAAGGCAGCAATCGGCAGTGGTTACAATAGCAGCACTCCTTTAGCGATTGAGATGAAGGCTGCTGGCTCGGTGACCTCAGAAGGCGTTGTTCGCGTGAACGCCAAGACGCGTGCCACCTACGAAGTCAAAGCAACCGTTGATGCTAAATTCGACGGCTTGAAGGGCACGGCAGAGGTGACCGTCAAGTATTTGGGCGGCGACTTCAAATTCTCTCATGAGATGGAGATTCTGCCGGAGAAAAAACTAATCGATCCCCCATTGGAGGCTGTCTTAAGCGAATTTCAATTCAATTAATCTAACAACAATATGATGAAGCGTTTTCTCCACTCAGTGTTTTTAATTACCGCCTCGCTCTCTTTGCCGAGCGTGCACGCCAACCCCGATTTGGCACCCGCGGCGCCGAACTTGACCATAACAGTTTTTCTGGATGGCCAGCCGGCAAGCCTCATTCTTAACGGTTTTCCGGTAGTTTACAACAATAGCGGCGATGGCGTGGTGCTAACTTTCGAGGCGCTTCCGTATCTCAAGAAGGCAGGCAACGTGCTCGTGGTCGAAATGCCCCGTGCTCAGTTGAATGCCAACGAGTCGAAGATTCTAAAAGTAACTCTCGATACAGCGAGCCCGGACGGAAAAACAGAAACACTTTGGCTCGGCTTCGACCGATTTATGACGCTTGTTGAGATTGACAAAGACGAAGTGTCTGGCATCTCGCGCGTTGGCCCTGTCGAGCAGGGGTCATGGACTTTTGGCGGTGATTCGCTGCAGCGTTTCGAGTTTCGGATCGAACCAAGCACGCGCAGCTTGGTCGCTATAGGGCAGCAACCTCGAACTTTTGAGCATCGTTTCGAAAGTGCGCAGGGTGCTGACCAGTGGATCCTTCGATTCGGTCTTGAAAACGCAGTTTTCGAGAGCCTTCCGTGGGACGGTTCGGTGCCCCAACTAACCGCTGCGGATAAAACAGCCTTGGCGGACCTCACTCTTCGAATCCGCGAAGCCATCAAATTGGGCGACCAGAGCACGCTGCGCGACTTGTTTGCCTCCAAAATAAGCCGGTTCGCCACGGCCCGGAATGTCAGCCCGGATGTCATGTCCGACTCGTTGCTCGAAGTTTTCAATCGGCTAAATGGCGGGGGTAATCCCTTTGTTTTTGATCCTCTCAGCAACTCCGGTTTGTCTTATCGCACATTCGAGGGGGCGCAGTTGGTGGAAGTATCCCTCAACGGAGAACCGCCAATTCGCGCTGTCTCTGGCGAGGACATCTTCACCAAGCGGCTTTTCTTCGCCAAACAAGGCGAAAGTTGGATCCTGGTCGATTGAATGTGATGTTTGTCTCCAACTCCATAGACAGCTTGCGGTGTTTGCCGGTGCGTACACGACGCGCCGGTATTTTGCCGCCAAAGGAGCTACTGCGACACGTATGATCCGTCGCTTCTACACCGTAGTTTCGCTGGCTTGGTTGGCGTCTCTGGCTCTTGCCAACGCCCGCCCTCTCGCCACGCTTACGTTGGAGATCACGGGGCAGGGGATGGCGGTGACGCCGGCAGCGTTGTCGGTGCCGAAGGGGATTCCGGGATCGGTTGGAGTGGCCATTCGCGGGCAGATTCCGACGGGTGCGTTCGTCGAGGCGTATCTGCGCGGACCGTCCTTCCCAGCGCGACGACTTGTCGGTGCGCCGGACAAACCGCTCATGCTGCCGCCGCTCAATTTGGTCGGCGACTACTCGCTGGATAACATCCAGTTGGTCACGCCCGACGGGGCGACGGTTTTGCAGGCGTCGCCCAGCTCGGTGCCGGTGCGAGTCTTCGATGAGGTTCTCGTCTCGCGCGTCACCTCGCGTCCGTTGTCGCTCGATGAGATCCAGCAGCGGGGGATCGAGATCGACGACACGAATTTCCGGGCGGTGGAATTC
>Ga0247841_10010999_pt1 | contig 12159 bp, 28 predicted proteins | sample LaCruzMarch2015__2_FD_192410 | JGI IMG/M metagenome (GOLD analysis project Ga0247841, IMG submission 192410) | Freshwater microbial communities from meromictic Lake La Cruz, Castile-La Mancha, Spain - LaCruzMarch2015_18m | ecosystem: Environmental > Aquatic > Freshwater > Lake | place: Spain... | reverse complement strand
ATAAGCACTGGAGCAGTATCTTTAAAAGCTGCAATATGTAAAAGGATTAATACCATGGATAAAAAAGATCTTGAAATATTTATGGGTAAATATAGCGTGGTACCCAATATACTATACTGCCACTGCCAATGGATATCAGCTTATAAAATGGATCGTCTTATATCTAAAAGAATGAAAACAAAATGGAAGATAATGCTACAAGAATTAAAAGAGATGGAGAAGTAATACTATGATATATAACTCCTATTTTCCAACTATGACGGATTATAATAATCCTAATCCAGATCATCAATTAAAATGTAATTTCCTTCTGGCGTATATAGAAGTTAGAGATACTAAACTAAAACAAAAGGGATATGTATATAAAATAAAAGAAAGAACTAAACACTACGGCTGGTGTATTATAATAGATACCACCATGCCTAAATATGAAAACCCTAAACCAGTAAAGCAAACCGTTAAATCAAAAGATAATAGAAAATTTCACACAGGACAAAAAGTATGGGTAAAATTTACTGAAGATAATAATTCATTATCTCAAGAGTGTTATGCATATATCGGACAAAAATCTGAACACGATAATAGTTATGTATTATATATCTTGAATAAAAATAATAAAATAGTAGATGAACAAGCTTGGATACCTCAAGATAATCTCATACTCGTAGACGCAAATACTACAAGGGGTATCGTTTCCATTAGTAACTATAATGATAAACAAAAGGATTAACCCCCGCTAGGTATCGCATTATAATACTTACCGTTCACTATCTGTCACATGTTTATGGGTAGTGAACATCTTCTTTTTATGAACATATAGTAAATTATCATTTTGATAAAACTTTATCGTTTCTTATGGTAATGTTAATAGTAGGAAAATATTTCCCACCTTACCATGGTGTATTAGAATATCTTTATCATTTTGATAATAGCCATACGGAAAATTTTTCACTATACTCAATACACTGTAAATTAAATAGTTAACCTGTGTTTTATAATTCTAATATATAGAATTTCTCTTGGAATATAAAATATAGGAAAATATAGCGTTGAAGAAAATATCAATTGTTGTCACGTGTAAACTGATAGTTTGTCATATCTTATAATAATCTTTACTCTTGTTGATAGACTGTGATCAATCCTAATAATTACTGTATATATAATTTATGTACAGATTGTTAACTTTGTTTACATATTATCTCATACTAACTTCTTTAGGCATAATTATTTACTTATAGTTTGTAAATTCTAATATGTAGAATTTGTAATATATAGAATAAGAGTTGATATATAGAATACAACTAGTTAGTTGGTAACTCGTGTTAGTAAGGGAAAAGAAACATCCCCCCACGCGCAGTCGTCGCCTTTTGTATCATACGCCATAAGCCATATGCCCCTGTGAATGAATGGTATGCATAAGGCAAAGGGAACGCTATAGCCTTTGTCTCTCTGTTATGGCATTGTCATTAAAACGACACGATTGTATGGTATTATCAAACGGCCTTGCGTTGCGCATGTGTACCATAGTCAACTTATTTGTCTATCTATTTGCCTAGGCAACTTATATCTCTATAATCCTTATCTGTGTTATACTATATAATCCTTATCTGAATAGTATACTTATAGGCTTTTTACTGCTATTTTGCACGCTTTTAAGTTTTCTGGAATGCCATTTAAATGCATTTTAGCGCCATTCTGCTGCAAATTAATTACAATCTATATCTTTACATGTCTTTTCCATATTCTCACTTTTAAGAATCTAAGTTTCTGAATTGTTTATCGACAATATAGAGTATTTACTGTGTAAATTTAAAGTTAGACTTGAATATTATACACCTATAATACTGCTTATAGCATATATAACGCTATCCTGCGCTCTTGTTATGTATTTACCTATTCCGTTATACCATTATTGTTCTTTAAGGCTATAATTCACTTAACATAATTAATATTATGCGACGTTAGCACTATTTTCACGCTCAAATTTACAGATTCTAGCCTGAAAGTTATAGTTTTATCATTGTATCTTGTTGGTAATTATAGAGTTACAGCAATCTTTTAAGTATTTTCATTGTTTAGATTGAACAGCCACTAGTTTAGTTATAATTTATATCACAGTAAAAATAAAACTGGTTGCTATTTAAGAATATAAGTTTTGAGTCTAAATAAAAATCTTTAAAATATTTTAAAAAGACTATTGACTTATAAATAAAAAGAGTGTAGAATATATACAGAGCAAGGAATTAGAACTTGCAAGCTCTTTGAAAATCATAACTACTCAGTTAAATACAGAGTAAAGCCTTTTGACCTTTACGATAGCAAGTAAGACGAGGCAATTGGTAACGCAATCGCAGAATTCGCAACATATGAAGATGCGTGTATTGCATTATCAACGTATGAATTGGAAGACATGAATAATGGTGATTTTAGTAAGAATTTTTATGAAATTATTGAAAGATAACGGGAGGAATTAAAATGGATTCGCAAAAGCAATTGTCTGAAATGAAGATTATCTGGAATGACCCGGAGTTTATAAGGCTTGAAAAGTGCTATGATACATGTACGCACTGCGGAAAAGATTGCAACGTGTCTGATATGAATGGAACTGTTTGCCAGCAATGTTTTACAGAAATAATGGAGGCGCAAATATGAAGTACACAACGTATCTGATAAAACTAAATAAAGGAAATTACGATTATGACAATATATGACATAAAAGAAGCTGTAAAAGAAACTAATCCTTGTTTTTTTAGTACGCAGGGAATGAAATTTTTCGGTCAAACACTAAAAAGCTTCCGAGTCTCAAAGTGTGAAGACGGAAGATTCCTTATAACTGCCCCTAGAATTGACAGGGATGGCAATAAACAAGGACATACGCAACGTTTTTTTAACCCTATAAACAACAAGCTTGAATTAAATTAATGAAGACGGATACAAAAGGAACACGTACGAAAATAACAGACATGAGGAATAACGTATTTGTTATACTTCCGAGGGATTATATAAACGAGAATGGTCTTTATGACGCTATAGATTTTTTAGAGGGTAAAAGGTTTATAGCTCTTTTCGGACATACTGAGTTTGGCAAGTACGATATTCTATTTTCCGATAACTTTGAAACGGCGTTAAAATAATTAAATTTCAAAGTCTCTGCGTCTCACAAGGCGTGGAGCATTTGAGACTTAAGAAAATTAAACAAAACTAAGGAGAATAAAGATGAAACATTTCACAGGTATAGAAATTTCCAAACTCGTCAACAGATTTAAGAAAGATAAGATGATTATTATTAACAATGGAATTATACAGATTGATAATGCAGTACAATTCCGCTTTCATGCTAGTGATAAAATAGATAATGCTTTTTATCCTCGTTCCGCTGAAATGTCCACCGTTGATGTTACTGATATAAGTATTCCAATGAACTTTTTTACAGAACTGTTTGTGTTGAATAAAGAGCAGCGCAATTTTATAAATGAAATGCGCTTTTGTGGTACTGATAAAGACGTAAGGAAAAACTTATCAGGACTACAAGTAACTGATAATATCGTCGGATATACAGACGGCAAGTGTGCAAGCTGGATAACATTAGATAAGCCTAGTGTAAAAAACTTCTGTATTCCAGATATCGCACTGGATTTGATAGCGGAAATTCCAGAAGATGAAAGTGTTTCAGTACTTTACGGCGAAGATATCCAATTTAAAGATAGAATTAATATCATGATAAATAGTGATTCAATGACAATTTATATAAACAATATTAATACAAGGCCGGTTAGTATTAAGCAAGTAATTCAAGTTGCAGGCCATTTAGAGAATCTTGATATTCAAAAATGCCTTACTGATATGAAGTCGAATCTAACAGTGAAAGATGACTCTGTGCGGATTAATCTAGGCTTGAAATACGAAGGTAATCAATTTCTTAATTCCTTTGCTTCTGGTATTATTTTTATGGTATATCCACACAGGGAGACAGGGGAAGCTTTAACTGCTCGTACATCATATAAGAATGTATATAAAGCATTGAAGTACGCTACTGGCAATGTGATATCAGGAGGTTCTAAGTCTCCACATATACTTGAACTTAATTTTTCAGGTGTAAAAAACAAGGCTAAAAAGCTTACAAGCTTGGATTATAAAAAGCGGATAGCGAAACTTGAAAGAGAAATAGCGAATCTTAAAAGAGAAAATATAATACTTAACGTAAGGAACAATTATGAGATACAAACACTTACTTGATTCTGATTTTACTGGTCACGTGATGAAAAATAGCAATGGCAGTATCACGCTTTCAGTGAAGCACAAGGACTATAAAAGAGATTTCTGCAAAGGCTGGCAGCGCGCTTGTAGTAACTTGAATAGAGTATCTGCTTACCTAGAAACTATTGGATACAAAAGAAAAAATCCGGCATTGATAGTGGATAGTCATTCAGGAAGTTTTGCAAGTTGTGAATTTATAAAATAAGGAGAAATAAACCATGACAAATATTGAAAAGATTAACGCTTTACAAATATGTCCAGCTAGTTTTAGGGTTAAGAAATTGAATCCTATAAAGGAACAGGCATTAAAAGACTTACACGCAGGAAAATTTAATAATGAAATTGAAAAGATCATTAGGAATTCAAGTGTATTCTGGTATCATAAAGAAGATATTGCAGAGTACTTTGCAGAGGAAATAGAATCTGGCGAATTCTTACAGGATTTAATTGATACGTATATGCGTAGATACGCAAACGGCTATCTGTGTACTGATGATTTTAATTATATAAAAAATATACTGGAGAAATAAATCTTAACGCTTGCATTATTATCTATAGTGTTGTAAAATATAAACATAAACAAAGGAGATACGACAATGGGAAACAGAGCAGTAATTACAACGGAAAATAAAAAGATTGGTATATATCTGCATTGGAATGGAGGACGTTCAAGCGTTGAAGGCTTTCTGAAATTCTGTGAACTTTCAAAATATAGAGCGACTGAAAATGATTCTTATGGCTGGGCTTATTTGTGCGGTGTAATAAGTAATTTCTTTGGTTCGGGCTTAAGTGTTGGTATTGATATACTTTCAAATCTTGATTGTGATAATGGAGATAACGGCACATTTATAATTAAAGATTGGAAGATTATCGGCAGGGAATATTTTTCAGGATTTGAAGAAGATAATTATTCCTTAATTGACATGTTGTATCACATTAATTCTAAAATGCCGGAACATATGAAATTATCTGAGGAAATAATTAACAACGCAAAACTTTAAGCTTTAAAATCCCTGCATGTTAGTGATGTATCGTGCGGGGGTATTTAGAACTTAAATAATAAAGGAGTCCTAAAAATGAATGAGATACTTGAAAAATTTCTAAATAAAAATTGTTATTCTAAGAATATTTTAGAGAATGTTGATTATGAATCTAAATATATACTTGAGAAATTCACCGCAGAAAACCCTATAGTTATCTGGCATAAGATTGAAAGTGAAAAAGATTGCCCAGATAACGATAGAGATGTTATATTGAGATGTTTAAATTATACCGCTATGGCATTCTATGGAAGTACAGGATGGGAAGCAGAAGATGGAAGTATATACACAAACGTTATCGCATGGACTGAAGTACCAGTATACAAAGGAGAATAAAAATGCAAGATGACTACACAAAAAGACGTATTCAGGCGCACAGTGATACAATATATAGACTCATGAAAGAGCAGGAAGACATAAAGACGCATAAGAGACATAAGGCGCAAATGATAAACGCCTTAAAGTTTCTGTGCATCATAGTGTTCGGGGCTGCTATATTTATCGGAATAATGAAATTAATTTAAGGAGTAAAATAAAATGTCAAAATAATAATAAACGCTGTATTGAAATATATCTTAAGCGATATTCTGGTGATAGTACAGTAGATCAGTCTTTCAAGGAATTGCAGCGTGATATATTAATGGATTTTTGTAAGGAAAACAATATAGAAATTATTACAGGAGAATAAAAATGGATATAAAAATATTAGAAGACCTTATTGGAAAAACATTATCTTCAGTTAATGGTCAAGTCGGTGATGAGGAAATAATATTCATAACAAATACTGGTGAACGGTATGCAATGACCCATTATCAAGATTGTTGTGAGTCTGTATATGTGGAAGATATTTGTGGAGACTGGAGTGATGTAATAGGTTCACCAATTCTTAATGCTTATGAAAGTAGTGGTGTAGATAAGCCACCAAAGGATATCTATGATAGTAGTTACACGTGGACTTTTTACCATATGTCCACTGTTAAAGGTACGGTTACTATTCGTTGGTATGGCACATCAAGTGGTTATTATTCAGAAAGAGTAGATTTTGTAAAAATAACAGATGCAGGAAAATAAAATGGATATAACTAAACTATATAATGAAATTATACGGTTAGATGCTAGTGACCGTGAGGCACTTTTTAAATGGGTTTCAGCTTCCATTATTGCGGATAACAAAGCAGATGAATTAATAACTTGGATAACGACAATGTTAGCGGATAAAACAATAGCGCAAAATAAAAAGTTGGATTTGGTTTCTAATGCAGTTTATGATGCAGTTTCCTTGATACCAGATGCAAAATTTAATAATAAAAAAGTACCAGAGTGGCGCATTGTTAAAGCCATTTATTCACAATATGGCGGCACAGGAAAACTAAACAAGCTTTACAATGGACTTAAAACATATTTAATTAATCTTAAGAAAAACGACATAAAGGGTTATGATAGATTTTGTGAAGTTACTGGTGAAAGAGAGTTTTTTGAGAAGATTATAAATAGTAAGGGAGAATAAAATGGAAACAAGAACTATTATAACGTATGGGGCTTATCATAAAATAAATAAGGAAATAATTAGATATAGAGTTGATACGGATTTTTCAGATGAAAGTGATGTTTATTATTTATCAGAATATGGAGATAAAATTTGGGAACTTAATAGCGAAGAGGATGTTATTGCAGCTATAAATCATCCTAATTCTGCGTGGTGGCAGGCTTTTAATTGTGATTTTCCTATACATGATTATAAACCTGAAGATATTGCAATTACAAAAATTACTACAATAGTGGAAATTATTAAGGAGAATATAATATGAAACTAGAACTATACACAAAAAAAGTTGAAGAAGCAAATCTTATCAAGGATATTTCCAAGAGAGAAGCAAGACTTAAACAGCTCTTTAAATGCTATCAAGAGACTGTTAATAAGGATAGCAAGCGTTATAACGAAATTATGAAGTGTCCGGTATGTGGTGAGGATATTAGCCGAGAAGAGTATAACCGCTGTGGTAGACGCTGCCAGAAGTGTAATAAGCTATCATCTTTTATTGCTCGATACTTTAAATGTGATATCAATATCAATGGCCGTATTGCCGAATTGAAAAACGAGATTGATATACTATCTCGGATTGATAAAAGTATTACAATTTGGACTAACGTTAAAATTATGAGAGGTGTAAAATGAGAGAACAGATTTTAAAACTTAAAAAGCAGAAAAAAGGTGTTAATTTTATCTGTAAAAAGCTTGGCATTACAGAGGATAAATATAATGAAGCCATAGGTATACCTCTTATGGTAATTCAGGAAGTTATAAAAATAAATCCTGAAAAACTAACACTGACACTTGAATTTCTAAAAGAAAAATCAGCCTGTAGTACAGGCATAAACTGGTTTTTGGAGCAAAAAACCACAAACGTACTTGAGTTGCTCGACAATGCAATTGCTACAGGTGATATAAATATCCTCAGATATGCCGATTGGGGCATTTGTAGAATTTTCACAAAAGAACAAAAGGTTAAATACGCTATATATTCGGCTGAGTTGGTATTGGATATATTTGAAAAGAGATATCCCGAAGATAATAGACCCAGAAAAGCTATTGAAGCGGCAAGGGGATATCTAATAAATCAGTCAGAAGAGAATAGGATAAAATGCAGAACTGCTGCTGCTGCTGCTGCTTATGCTGCTGCTGCTGCTGCTGCTGCTGCTGATGCTGCTGCTTATGCTACTGCTGCTGATGCTGTTTATGCTACTGCTGCTGATGCTGTTTATGCTTGTGCTGCTTATGCTACTGCTGCACGTATAGAATTATTCATTAAAATTCTGTCATATGGTAAGGAACTTTTAAATAAGGGTTAAATCATGAAAAAGGAAAAAGAGAAGATTTATAAGGATATGGACGAGAAAATAAAAGATTTAGGCAAGTATAAACTGAAAGTAATTGAACATATACTAAGAACAATTTTAATTGCAACGGCATATACTTTCTTAACAATACTAATCATAAAGGAGTGTTTAAGATGAATGACAATTTATACTGTACTATAATGGGATTTTTGGGTGTAGCAGTAATATTTCCTTTTTTCTTGGGTTCGACAATAGGATGGGGAGTGGCAATTGCGGCTGGTGGAGTAATGTCTATTTTCTGTTCTCTCTATGCGGAGATAAAAGATATGATTGCAGCGCATAAAAAAGCAAAACGGCTTGCAAAGGAAATTAGAGATGGTATACTATAATAATTAAATTAAGGAGATTACAATGACAAACGAAGAAATAAGAATTGAAGTTGAAGAGTTTTTGAGACATGAAAATCATAAAATAGCTCCACCATCTTTTAAGGAGAAAATAGCCTACCTTCTCGGAATAGAGATTGAGTGTAATGTATCTCTTGGAAGTACTAATTGGAAAACAATAGTAAACCCTATGTTTAAAGAAGACCCATGTAATTATCGCATCAAGCCTAAAGAAACCTACCGTCCTTTCACATATGAGGATGTGAAGAATATGGAGTGGGATAAATGGGTAATAATAGAAAAATCTAATAGCAGTCCCATGTTTTTAAACGGCATTTCCAAACTTGGTTTTTTATATTCAATATCCGGATATTCTACTTATGAATATGCTCTTGAAAACTGGACTATCAATGAAAAACCATGTGGGGTGAAGATATGACAGACGCAGAGATTTATGAAGTGATTGAAGGATTTAAGAATGGGGAACAATTGGAATGTGTTGTATCAAATACAGATAAATGGGTTTCTTTTAAACCATTTATATCTGAGCTTCTAAGATATTTAGCTGATGACGTTTCAGTGCGTATTAAGCCCGTCCCGAAATACCGTCCATTTGAGACAGTGGAAGAAGTTGAACCGCATTATGGAAGAGTAGTTCAATGTGATGGTGATAGTGGACTTCTTATTGGAGCCGCTAAGTGTGGTAATGAATTGGAGATATATATGAATGGTCATTACTTTAATCCTAAAGGTGATAGTAATATTAAATTCAAAGACGGCACTCCATTTGGAGTAGAGGTGAAATAATGTTTTGTTATAAAGATAAAACATTCTGTATAGGAATGAATTTTAAAAAATGTGTAAGTTGTGTTGACTTATTGCGGGAACATGATAAAATAAACGCAAAGCAATTTAATATTCCGTTGGCAGCAACAATTTATAAATGTAAAAAGGTGAGGAGAAAATGAACATATATGTACAAATTGAGCGTGAATTAAATCGTGCAAAAGAAAAGCATCCTATTTTTCCAGATAACATTGTGGAGCGTGTAGCAATTATGATGGAAGAAGCAGGTGAAGCAATGCAAGCTGTTAATGATTTAAAGCACGGCATTGACAATAGTCATTCACGTAAGCACTTGATTGAAGAATTAATTCAGACGGCTGCAATGTGCGTTAGATGTATTGAGAGTATGGAGGAAAAGGATAATGCTAAATAAGTTTGGACTTGAAGATAAGCGTTGGAAGAAAGTTTTAAAATCTGGTATAACAAGGAAAGAAATCTTTAAAATCTATAACGATATGCCAATTTTTGAAAGAGTTGCAATTACGGTTGGGTGGGTATTTGACTTGGGGCTTAATTTGATTTCAAGGTTCAGAGACTGCAATAATCAAACTGAAGATAGTATTGCGCTTGACAAGTTTGCAAGACAGTGGAATATTGAACATCCGCTAAATGAACAGCATCCAGAATTTCAAAAAAGAGTATTGAGACTATTGGCACATGTGCAGAACCCTAAGTTGAGGTCAATGCGAATAGTTAAAAGTAGAATGAATGCAATGAGAGATACGATAATTAAGGTAAATAATGGAGATATAAAATGAGTAAAGTACATTTTTTTAAAGATCAAAAAGAGTGTGAAGAATTTTTTAAACTAGTAGCAAAAAATAATAATGAGCCATTTTCTGATGATTTTATTTTTGAAGGTAATTCAGGGATGAAGTATGAATGGATTCGTGAGATAGGTGAGACGCTAGGTTATAATAGAATTGGAGTAGATTCAGAAATTAGAAAAGATGCAGACTTTATTGATGAGATTTTTATTGAAATAACTAATATCGACTGGGTATGTAAAGGTATAAAATCAAGAATCTGGATAGATGCAGACGAAGTATCAATTGAGCCGGGTGGTTATCTTAGACTATGGTGGGATTAAATTAAAAAGGAGAATAAAATATGAATTGGCATAAATTCAGGGTATGGAATAAAGATACAAACGAGTATCTGAATACTAATGATATGGTTTGTATTAACATGTCAAGTGAGGGTGTTTTATGTGCGTTGGACACGTTTGGTTGTCCTATTTATGATGAATTGCTTGTTGAGCTTTGTACAGGCCTTAAAGACAAAAATGGAAAGCTGATATATGAGGGGGATATAGTATTACTTTCAGGTACACAGTACAATATAATATGGAACCCTATTCATTGTCAGTACATAGCGACAATAGGGCAGTCATGGTATATAAGAGACTCACACGAAATAACATCAGATATGGAGATTATCGGAAACGTGCATGATAAAACTCTTGAGCAGTGTATTGCAGAAGCCAGTCCGGCCTTGAATAAGATTAATGTAGATACGGTCATGAAAGAACTGAGAGGTGAAAACACTTCAGTTTGTCCTCAATGCGGAGTTGAACAGGAAGACTTTGACGGATTCGGCATGCTTTATTGTCCTGCTTGCGGATATTGCAAGCATGCCAGCAGGACAGAGGGCAAGTGCGATTCTTGCGGCAGCGTTGATGAAGCTATGAAAGAGTTTAGGGGTGAAAAATGATTTCAAAACAACAAATAAACGAAGCAGTTAAAAAGTCAACAAAACATATTTGTCCTTGCTGTGAACAGGAAATAAGTAAATCCCATATCAGAAAACATATTATCGCTTGTATGTGTGCTGAAGAATTTTGTGATTTCAGAGAAAATCTTGATAAGATTGCTGGCGAAGGCATAGAACTTACTAAAAGGGATATTGGGCAAATTCATGTATTAATACACCAGATGAGTGATAATTTACATGCTATCCAGTATAATATGAATAGTAAAGATACGGTATTTTTAAGATAGGTATTTCTATGCGCTTAAAAGAAAAAATAGAAATGATAAAAGATTGCGTAGATAAACACTGTGAATGCTATCCGCATATTTCAATGGTTCAAAGAGGTGGTATAGTGACATTATCTTGTAAGCGTTGCTCGTGTGAAATAACTGGTCACATAAATAAAGTGGCAATTGAATGGAATAAAAAAGTTAGGAGTATGGGGTGACATATGAATATGGTCATTAGAAAAATGAGATACCTTAATGAAATATTTGAATTGTATGGTGAAAAAGATATAACTGAACGTCTACGCAATCAGATATTCTCTGATAAAACAATTGCTGATACAGTAAGAGAGAATAAGGAACTTTGGAATAAAGTAACTGCATATATGAGTAAAAAGGAGAAGAAATGAATACGATAAAAATTGAATGTGAATCATGTAAGGGTACTGGAATTTATAAAGGTATGGCAGAACGTGGTAATTATGGTGTGGTATGCAGTAACTGTAATGGAACTGGATGTGTAGAATTTAAATATAAGGAGTTCAAGGAGAAGAAAATAAGACCTGATGTTGCTATTGTCGTAGAGCGTAATCCGGGAATATGCTTAGATGGAGAAATTGGTATATCTCTAAAATTTGGTGGTATGCCTTATTTAGAATGGCTTCATAATCCAGTGTTTCCTAAAGGTTCTGAGATGAGAAATTTTATATGTCCAGCATGGTGGTATAGAAATGATATAAAAAGATGTAAAGGGCATACACGACTTGGTGGTAGATATTCTCATTGTAATTTATTTCATAGTAGCAAATCTGA
>Ga0247841_10010998_pt1 | contig 12159 bp, 8 predicted proteins | sample LaCruzMarch2015__2_FD_192410 | JGI IMG/M metagenome (GOLD analysis project Ga0247841, IMG submission 192410) | Freshwater microbial communities from meromictic Lake La Cruz, Castile-La Mancha, Spain - LaCruzMarch2015_18m | ecosystem: Environmental > Aquatic > Freshwater > Lake | place: Spain... | reverse complement strand
AAAAACGGATTATTAGAATGTCCCGGTTTATTTGCGATTGAGTAAGCAACGGCAACGGCGAGATCGTTACTATCGCCGCTGATAAAATTATCAAAAGTATGTTTCGGGACCAGGTTAGACGAAAAACTTTCATTATCGTGTTTTATAAGAACCCTGTGAGGATAGGAGCCGGCAAATTTACTGTTACTTCCGTAAGGATAACGAAACTCCAGAAGGTTTGTGTTTTCTGAGTCGTGTTCCCGCTCATCTTCTCCGTCAGTAGAATCAAAAAAACACTCCCGGGCGACTTCGTAATTTAGTTTACCGTTCTCTCCCAGTAAACCGCTTTCGAGGATAGACGAAATTTGCGTATTATACCTTTTTTCGATCATTCCGTAATAGTCTTTACTTGGCACGCTGATTATCAGAGTGTTGTTTTCAAAACTTTTTGGAGTTAATACGGAAAACCAGGTATTTATTTCTGCCGGTTTCAGGTTTTGCGCGAGAAGGTTTAAAAACCTTTCCCATATTTCTTTCGCAGCATCATACGTTGGCGCATTAACTGCCTCTTTAGTATTACCTTTTTCGTGTAACGGTAATGAATCTGTAAAACTGGTTTCCACGATAACAAATTATAAAATTATTAACAAAGCAAACTTACTTAATCTTTTACTTTAAGTGTTCCATAAGCGATGAAATAAAAAAAGCACTCCGGGCGCGCACTTCTTAACAAGGGTTTGCGAGCCCTAACTATCTTATATATATGCGGGTTAATAATATCCCCGGGAATTATTAACAACAGTTGTTAATAATGTTGATTTCTTAACGCGGTTTGTGTTTCTGTCTGTAATCGCGGCTTAAGTTATTAACAAAATATTAACACGAAATTTTGTTTTTATCAACCACATAATATTAATCATATCTAACCATTTTGTCAAGTTTGAAAAACTGTTTTCCATATAAAAATTTTTATAGACTTGCATTAGCAAAACTTCTTTATATACGGAATATATTTTTTAACCTTTTTCCTTTATACTTGTTTGATTAATTTTATCTTTGTGAAAACACAGAAGAGTTTTTTCAGAACAATTACACAAAAAACACACCCGCCCGGGGAGGGGCGGACAATAGTTGAAAAGCAATGAGTATATAAAATTTGTTTTTTCAAGGATAGAAAATGATTTTCGCGTATATGAAACGAACGAAGAACTTCGGGCAATAATGATTGTTCTTAAGACATTCCGTAATTCGGGCAATGTCATGCGGGATATTTATCTTCTCTCGTGCGTGAAGAAATTTCGCCAGCTTAGCGCATATCTTCTTTTTGTGATTAAAAAAGCCGAAGAAGGAAAAATCAGCTTTGAAAACCTGCTTGAAAATCTTGATTTGGATAAAGAGTATATTGAATCTCAGCTATTGACGTATTTTAATATTTACCCGGATCCCCAAAAAAGCTCTTCTGTTGAAATTATAAACGAGGACAAAAGAAAGAAAGAAACAGCAGAACTTTCTAAAAAAGTTCTGCCGGAACAGTTTACGCGCAAGCAGAGCTTTTTACCGGAAGAACTTTTTCCCGCAAAAGAAGGAAAGAGCAGTGAAGAAAACAGAAAAGAATACACTATATCCGGACAGAACTTTTTCGTTGAAGAGCTTGAGGAGGAGATAGTTGCCGAAGAGTTCAGTGAATCAGATATGCTGGAAGAATATGATTTATCTTCGGGCGGAAAATATCTCGAGCTGGTTCCGGGTTATCAGGAGGAAAACGATGCCCCGTATTCGTTGGAAAATTTTAACGGAGAAAAACCGAAGATTTCAAAAACAGATTCAGAAGAAACAAAAAAAAGTTCTGCAACCCGGGAAGAACTTTTAAAGCAAGAAGAACTTTTAAAGCAAGAAGAACTTTTAAAGCAAGAAGAACTTTTAAAGGAAAAAGAACTTTTAAAGCAAGAAGAACTTTTAAAGGAAAAAGAACTTTTAAAAAGTTCCTCTAAAGAGAGTGCAGAAAAAATCTCTTCAGAAGATTCCACGGATAATTCTTCTTCCGGCGTTAATAAGGGCGACGTCTTTAGCCTTCCCGTTCCGATTAACGAAGAACTTTTTACGGCAGGCGAAATAAACGTGCAGGAAAAAGAATTTTTCAAAGAAAGCACAGAAGAAGAGCTTTTAATAAGTTCTTCGGAAATAGATATAAAAACGGAAAAACTTATAACAGAGAAAATACGGCAGGATCTCTTCGCCGGAGATGAAGCAGAAAAAAGTTCTGCGCCGGACAGTTCAGAGGAAAAAGATGTTAATATGGAGGTTTCTGAGAAGAACTTTTATCAGGAAGAAGAATCTGCCGAACAACAAAAAATTCTGCCGGAAACCTCTACCGGGTTTTCAGTTATTGAAGAAAGCAATTCGGTTTATATGAAATATGAAATAGAACTTTTCATGTGCAATAAATTATTGAACCGGGATCTGGAAAAACTTCTCTACTATTCCGAAAGTCTTTCTTCAAAAGACGAGAAGAGCGAAGAAATGTTTACGGAAAAACAGCAGGGCGAAGAACGGCGGAGCATCTATAAGTCCGGCGAAGAACTTTTTTTATTATATGAAAATATATTCGAAAACAGCCGGTATATGGCAGGATACTCTGCGGAGATGTCTTTTGAAATAATAACGTCCATATATTCAACGATACAAAAAGCATTTGAAACTAAACAATCGGATTCAGAGTTTATAATTACAGCGGAAAAAATATCTTTGTTTCTCGAAGGAATTTGCATAATCGAAAGCCTCATAAAAGGCGATGAATCTGAAGGTATTGCCGGTGCAGAACTTTTTACGGATAAGTTCTTTAAGAAGCTTGAATTATACCGGCACTCTCTGGAAAACAGAGAAATGGAAAAAGCGAAAGCCGAAAAAGAAAACAAACAAAAAGAAGAATTCAGCGAGCATTTAAAACGGAAATTCCCGGACACAAATCAGAGGGAAAAACTGCGTGTTTTGCACGCCCATATACTGGAGGTTGAAAAGATTTTCATATCGCTTGGGGAAATTAAGGGAGAGTATCAGGCATACGAAGCTTTGCGGCGGCTTTCCGCAACGTTTTCGCATTTTAAAGAGATTGTTGGTATAGCAAATTCGCTTGAAATGTTTCGCATGGCTCAACTCGCCGAGGCAAGCTATATATTCATCAAATTTATGCGAAACTATCGCGTGAACCCCTTTGAAACCGAAAACGACGTTGATGAAGTTTTAAAATATCTTGTCGATAGTTTTAAAAGAGTATTTCTTGATAAACCGGTTAAAGACATTGATTTGTTTTTAACATATCTGAATGACCCGGTGAAAATAATTTCACACAAAAAAAATTAAATAAGCTATGAATTATGCAATAATTATGGCAGGCGGAGTCGGAACACGTTTTTGGCCAAAGGGAATAGCAAAACTCCCCAAACAATATCTGAAGATTCAGAATGATACGGACTCTATGATACAGCAGACATTTAAGCGTCTTGAAGGCGTAATTCCGCCCGAAAATATTTTTGTTGTAACGAATATTGCCTATAAAGGTTTAACCAAGAAACATCTTCCTAAGATACCCGAAGAAAATATTATATGCGAACCGTTCGGCAGAAACACGGCGCCCTGTATCGGCTTGGCATGTCTGTATATAAAACAATTTAATAAGAGCGCTAATGTTCTTGTTATTCCGTCAGACCATATTATAAAAAATGTTGACGAGTTCAGAGATGTTGTTAAGTGCGGACTTAAGTTCTCCCGCGATTACGGAGGGATAGTGACACTCGGCATAAGCCCGACAAAACCAGAAACTGGATATGGCTATATACAGTTTGATACGGAAGGGTTTACGGAAATAAATCTTAATGATACCGAAAAAAGTTCTGCTGACACAGAACTATTTCCGGAAAGCGAAATACATGAAAAAGTTTACAAGGTAAAAACGTTTGCGGAAAAACCAAATATTGAAACAGCGAAGGCATTTATTGAAAGCGGCGACTTCTTATGGAACAGCGGTATGTTTATATTTCGTGTTGATGCGATGCTGGAAGAAATAAAAACAAATATCCCTGATCTTTACGACTCCCTTAATAAACTCGAGAAGAGCCTTATGTCAAAAGATTTTGAAAAGGAACTGGAGAGAATTTACGGGCAGATAAAAGGAATTTCTATTGACTACGGAGTTATGGAAAAATCGAGAAATGTTCACACTATCCGGAGCTATTTTGACTGGAGCGACCTCGGGTCCTGGGATGAAATATATAACTTCAAGGAAAAAGATGCAGACGGAAATGTTAAGCAAGGAAAGGTTCTCACAATAAATTCTAAAAACTGTCTTATTATTAATGACCAGAGAATATCGGCGCTTGTCGGAGTTGAAGATCTTCTTGTGATTGATACGGATAACGGCTTGTTGATTTGCAAGCGGGGCGAATCACAAAACGTAAAAGAAGTGGTTGATTATCTGCGGCGCAAGGGATTGGATCAATACCTGTAACAATGTTCAATGTTAAATTTCAAATGTTAGATGTTAAATTTTAAATGTCAAATATTTATCCTTAACACTTAACACTTAACACTTAACACTTAACACTTAACACTTATTAGGTATTAGTTATTTAAGTTCAAGAATGTAAAATTGGTGTCGGTATAAATATTTTTTATAAGAGGGAACTAATCAGCCAGTAGAACAGCGCACCGGAAATCATTGAAAGCGGAATAGTTAAAATCCAAGCCCAGACAATTTTTCCCGCAACGCCCCACCTGACGGCGGATAGCCTGTTCATACTTCCGACGCCGACGATAGCACCAGTAATGGTCTGTGTAGTGCTGACCGGAATTCCAAGGAACGCTGTTCCGAGCAGTGTAGTCGCACCTGCTAATTCGGCGCAGAAACCGCCGATTGGTTTCAACTTTGTGATTTTCATGCCCATCGTTTTTACGATTCTCCATCCGCCGTACATTGTGCCGAGGGCAATAGCCGCGTGACAGATTATTACAACATAAAAAGGAATGTAAAACGAATCAATAAATTTTGAAGAAAACAAAACCCCTGCTATTATTCCCATTGTTTTCTGAGCATCGTTTGTGCCGTGTCCGAGACTGTAAAACCCGGCAGAAACAAGCTGGAGTTTCCTGAACGCGGTGTCAATTTTTCTCGGTTTTTTATTCCTTACTAACCACGTTGTTATAAACATATTGAACATTCCAAGCGCCATACCGATAAGCGGAGCGAGGAATATGAAAGCTATTACCTTAATCCAGCCGGGCAGTATAAGAACGCCGAACCCGATTTTCATTACAGCCGCGCCGCCGTATCCGCCGATCAGAGCGTGCGAAGAACTTACCGGAATACCAAAATACCAGGTAACTAAATTCCAGAATATTGCGCCCAGTAATCCCGCGGATAAAACATACACGTCAACATTATCTATGTGAACAAGTTCTTTACCTATTGTTTTTGCCACGGCAACATCAAACATAAACGCGGCAACAAAATTAAAAAAAGCCGCGAACAATACGGCTTTCTGAGGGGTAAGTACCTGGGTTGATACAATTGTAGCGATTGAATTTGCCGAATCGTGAAACCCGTTCAGAAAGTCAAATATCAATGCAAGTAAAATTACAAGCAGTACAAGTTCAAGCATGTTCATATATTTTTAATCAGCGCCCCTTCTATAACAAGAGTTGCCCACTGGCACCGGTCAACGGCTTTTTCTATAATTTCAAGGATTTCTTTTTTCTTAATAAGTTCCAGAACATCTTTTTCTGTGTCGAATAAATCCGTTATCGCATCGCGGAAAACCACATCTCCTTCGGTTTCGAGATTTCTGATAGAAACAAGTTTGTTAAGCGCGTCCTTGTAATTATCCTGCATAGTTTTTATTGCGGAGCTCAGCAGTTCCGTCTGCGAAAGCAATATAGAAGCAAGCTGGGGACCGAATTTTAACGGTGATTTTATTTTGTATATCCGCCATCTGTTTGAAATCGTGTCAATTGTGTCAACGATGTCATCAAGCGCGTTCACGAGGGCAAATATATCCTCACGGTCAATCGGAGTAATGAACGATTCGTTCAGTTCGTTCTTTACCGTATGCGTAATCTCGTCGCACTTGTTCTCTATCACGTGAATCTTCGCGGCGTATTCGTTCAGGTTTTCCGAATTGTCCAGCATTTCATTCAGTATCTTGCATGCGTCAAAAGCGTAATCCGAAATTTCCGCAAGCAGTTTGAAAAACTTCGGTTCTTTTGGTAAAAATCTTTTAAACATTGTTTATGATAAATTAATCCTGAAATAAATTCAGGACAAGTTTGTAAAAAGAACTTTTTTGCTAAGTAAAAATACAACGGAAAACAAAACAAGAAACATATATGGTGTGAAAAAATTGTATATAAATCATTAACAAATTGTTACTTAATTTATACAAAGAAAGCAATAATAATATTTATATGCAATCCCGAAACAAGTTCGAGCGCAGGTTAATAATATTACCACCGGATTATTGAATATAATTCGTAAGAAAATATTCCTAATTTACGGTGATTTTTTAAAAGTGGATTCCGGCTTAGATCCTGAAACAATCCCGAAACTATCCTGATGCTGAAACAACCCCGAAACGAGTTCGGGGCAAGATTCAGCATGACAAGAATGAGGAAGGATGACAAGTAATGTGGCAGGATGACAATGGAATGACAAAAAAGTTGTTTTTAATTAAAAAACGAGATAAAATATGAAACTTGAACATCTTGGAATAGCGGTTAAGTCCCTTGCCGAATCTGTACCAGTCTTCGAGAAAATATTCGGCGTTAAAGCAGGTCCGGTCGAATACGTTGCCGAACAAAAAGTGAACGTACAAAAATTAAAACTAGAAAACTGCGATCTGGAATTCCTTGAAGGCACCGACCCGGAATCGCCGATTTCAAAACACGTCGAAAAGCGCGGAGAAGGTATTCAGCACTGCTCTATTGAAGTACCGGATATTTCAGGCTCGCTTAAAAAACTGAAAGAGGACGGCGTAAGGCTGATTAACGAAGAACCGCGCACCGGCGCGGACAATATGCTGATAGCATTTCTGCACCCTAAGTCAACCGCAGGTATTCTTATAGAACTTGCACAGCATAAGCGGGGAGAGTAAGGAGTTGATAGTTGTTGGTTGATAGTTGTTGGTTGATAGTTGTTGGTTGATAGTTGTTGGTTGATAGTTGTTGGTTGATAAGTGATTAAGTGAAAATTGAAAATTGAACATTGAACATTAAACAAAATATTCTTCAGTCTAAACTCGATAATCTACCCGTCAAGCCGGGGGTTTATCAGTTCAAAGATTCCGTGGGAAAGGTTATATATGTGGGAAAAGCGAAATCGCTAAAAAGCCGCGTGCGGCAATATTTCCATACACGCCCGCAGAACTTTTCAAAGCAAATCAGGACTGAGACAATGATTTCAAAAATTGCTGACATAGAACTTATTACCACCGATTCCGAAGTAGAAGCGCTGATACTTGAGTTTAACCTGATTAAAGAGCTTAAGCCGCGCTACAACGTAGATATGAAAGACGATAAAACATTTCCCTACATAGTTATTACAGACGAAGTGTATCCGAGAGTTTTCCCAACACGTAAAAAGCGAACTGACAAGTCAGCATATTTCGGACCTTTTACCGATGTAAAAAACATGCGTTACGCGCTGAAATCAGTACGCGATATTTTCATGATCCGTTCATGCAGTCTTAAGCTTGACGAAGAAAACGTAAAAACGGGAAAATTCAAAATCTGTCTCGATTACCATATTCATAAATGCGACGGTCCGTGTGAAAATCTTGTATCCCGTGCAGATTACAACGAAACCGTAAATCAAGTTGCTAAACTGCTTAACGGAAAGACAAAGACACTTGAAAACGAACTCCGCGTGAGGATGGATGAATATTCGGAAAAAATGATGTTTGAACAGGCGGGCAGGCTTCGTGATAAAATTGACGCGCTCGCAGTGTATAACTCAAGACAAAAAATGACAGGCGAGGAAATAATTGACAGGGATATTTTTGCAGTTGAGTGCGAGGATAATGATGCCTGTGGAATGGTTTTGAAAATACGTGACGGCAGGGTAATAGGGAAATCGCATTATTATATGTCGGGAGTGCTGGAAAAGCCCGAAGAGGAAATTCTTGATAAACTGATTACAAATTATTATGCTAAAGCAGAATTTATTCCCGACGAAATATTTGTACCGGTTGAGCTTGAAAATGCAGAAGCTATCAAGGAGTGGCTCTGCGGAAAGAAACGGAAGGATTCTGCCGTTGTTAGTATCAGGAATGAGGTTGATATTATTGTCCCGAAAATAGGCGATAAAGCAAAGCTTATAGCAATGGTTGCGAGTAATGCCAGGCTGATGCTTGGCGAGCTTAAACTCGCAAAATTAAAACGCGAGTTTATTGCTCCGTCAGTCGAAGCTCTGAAACGCGACCTGCGCCTGAACAAACTGCCGCGCAGAATAGAGTGCTTTGATATTTCTCATTTACAGGGAACGGAGACGGTTGCCTCAATGGTTGTATTTCAGGACGGAAAGCCCAGAAAAACAGAATACAGAAAATACAAAATAAACAGTGTTCTTAATGAAATCGGAACGTCCGATGATTTTCTTTCAATGCGGGAAGTAATTCACCGGCGATTCAGGCGATTGCTTGAAGAAAAAGGGAATCCGCCTGATCTTGTTATAGTGGACGGCGGCAAGGGACAACTTTCTTCTGCCGTTAAATCGCTGACAGATCTTGGCTTTAAAGTAAATACGGGAAATCCATCAAAAATGTTTATCCCCGTAAAAAGGGCGGATTCCGCGGGTTCAACATTGCCGGATAAGCAAACAAGTGAGGAAATAAATTATGAACAACCGAACATTAACATTATCGGTTTGGCTAAACGCCTTGAGGAAATTTATTTCCCGAATGATTCCGATTCTCACACTGTTCCGAAAACATCAAGCGGACTTAAGCTTCTCCAGCGTATCAGAGATGAGGCACACCGCTTTGCGGTGGAATTTCACCGCAGTCTGCGGGACAAACGCACGCTGAGGTCGGAACTGAACACAATTACAAACATCGGAGAGAAAACAGCCCGGAAACTTCTCCGTGAATACGGCTCTTTTGAGGGAGTAAAGACGGCTATTACGTCAAAAAATTCCGCTGAAACAGCAAAATTTGAAAAAACAGCCGGTAAACGGGCAACGGCGGCATTAAAAGAATACTTTAATTTTTAATTTAATATTGCCTTACGCAGGACATTTTTTTCGGCGGGGCTTTGTAACGGGGAGATTATACTATGGCAAAGAAAAAAGCACCTAAGACTTTCGTTCTTGATACAAATGTAATACTGCATGACTCGACCTGCATTCATCAGTTTGAGGAAAACGATATTGTTATACCACTGGCAGTAATCGAAGAAATTGACCACTTCAAACGCGGTAGTCAGGTTATAAACCTTAATGCGCGGGGATTTGCGCGCACACTCGACTCGCTGACGGGTAAGGCGCTCTTTAACGGCGGAATTTCGCTTGGACGCGGGAAGGGTAAAGTGAAAATTGCGCTTACAAAAGGCCTCAGCGATGAAATCCGGGATCTCTTCCGGGAAGATACTCACGACCACCGTATTCTCAGTACGGCGTATGAACTTAAGAAAAAAGCAAAAGACGCATTATCTGTTATTCTTGTCACAAAAGACGTTAATCTCCGCATGAAAGCGAAAGCAATAGGTGTCCTTGCAGAGGATTATACTACCGATACGATAGGAAGCGTCGAAGAACTATACAGCGGAAAGGAATTTATAGAAGATTTTAACGATGAACTCCTTTCGCAGATTTATCAGATGCCTTTCCGCATTTCCGCAAAGGAAGTTATGAAGCAGGATAAAGGCGAAGTAAATCCTAATAAATATTACATTATAAGGAATAAAAACCGTTCAGTCCTTGCACATCTGGATTCAAACAAGGAGTTTATTGAGCGGATTGATAAAAACCCTATTTACGGAATCATGCCGCGAAATGCCGAGCAGACTTTTGCAGTAAATGCGCTTACCAATAAAAATATTCCGCTTGTAACTATTACGGGAAAAGCCGGTACCGGGAAAACGCTTCTGGCGCTTGCTTCCGCTCTTGCTGTTAAGAAGGAATACAGGCAGATTTATATTGCACGTCCAGTCGTTCCGCTGAGCAATAAAGATATCGGATATCTGCCGGGTGACGTGGAGAGTAAACTGGCACCTTATATGCAGCCGTTATGGGATAATCTGAAAGTGATTCAGGATCAGTATGCCGAAACGGACAAACATCATCAGCAAATAACTACGATGATTAAGGAAGAAAAACTTATAGTAGAGCCGCTTACATATATACGCGGGCGCAGTTTGCAGAGGATTTTCTTTATAGTTGACGAAGCGCAAAACCTCACGCCCCACGAAATTAAGACAATTATTACGCGTGTAGGAGAGGGAGCGAAGCTTGTATTCACGGGCGATATATATCAGATTGACCATCCGTATCTCGATTCACTGTCAAACGGATTGTCTTTCTTAATCGAGCACTTTAAAGGGCAGAAGCTTTACGCACACATTAACCTTGAAAAAGGAGAGCGCTCAGAACTTGCCGAACTCGCGAGTAATTTATTATAGAGAACAGACATTAAAGCAGAATAATATAAAGATATGAAAACAGGAATACTTCAGTTCAAACCGATATTCGGTAAAGTTAAAGAAAACATTAAAAATATTGAGAATCTTGCACGCGGGAAAGAATTTGATTTACTTGTTCTCCCCGAGCTTGCAAGTTCAGGTTATCTGTTTGCGTCAATTGATGAACTGGAAGAGTTATCGGAATTCCCGGAAGACGGAATATTTTGCAATGCCCTTAAAAAAATTTCAGAGAAAAAAAATGCGTATATTGTTTCGGGTTTCCCGGAAAAGGCAGACGAAGGCGGAAAGACGCGGTTTTATAATTCTTCCATACTGATTTCACCCGACGGACGTTATTATATTTACAGGAAAATCCATCTCTTTTATGAGGAAAAGCTCTGGTTTTCGCCGGGGAATATTCCGCTTGAAGTCCACCGTATTTCAGGCAGAGGATATGAGGATGTCGGAATAGGCATGATGATATGTTTCGACTGGTTTTTTCCTGAAACTGCCCGCGCGCTTGCTCTGCGCGGTGCGCAGATTATTTGTCACAGCTCGAACCTTGTTATGCCATACTGCCAGAGCGCGATGTCAGTACGTGCGCTTGAGAATCAGGTTTTCACCGTCACTTCAAACCGAACCGGAAGAGAAATTTGCGGGGGAAAAGAAATGGAGTTCACAGGAGGAAGTGTTATCTTAAATCCAAACGGTGATTATCTTTTCAGGGCTTCCCGGGATAAAGAAGAACTTGCCGTAATCGAAATAGACCCGGTACTTGCACTTAACAAAAATTTAAACAGCCGTAACAATATTTTTAAAGACAGAAGAAGTGAATTTTATGAAAAGTAACTTTTAGTTCCAATACCGATATATAGTCCCGCAGAACTTTTTTGCGTGGTTAAAGTTATTTAACATTTACTATATTATGACTAATTTAAGCCGTAAACCAAAAACAAAGAATGAAATTAAGATTAATAAACAACAAGGGGTATCATGACCCGACTTTCAATCTGGCGCTAGAAGAGTATTGCGTCAGGAATCTTGAACTTGAAAATTTTTCATATCTGCTGTTTTATATTAACGAGCCGTCGGTTATTATCGGAAAACACCAGAACACCGTTGAAGAAATCAACAGCGATTACGTCCATGACAATGGTATTCACGTAGTCCGCCGCATTTCAGGCGGCGGGGCAGTTTATCAGGACCTGGGCAATCTGAACTACAGTTTTATTACAAAATATACTCAGTACAGCATTCACAATTTCGAGAAATTTACAAAACCCGTAACCGAAGCTCTTCAGTTAATGGGAGTAAATGCCGTACTCGGAGGAAGGAATGACATTACAGTTGGCGGGCGAAAAATATCCGGCAATGCGCAATTCACCAATATGAAGTCAATGTTCTCTCACGGTACGCTGTTGTTTGATTCAAACCTTGATAACGTAGTTGAAGCTCTCAATGTTAAAGCCGATAAAATTGAGAGCAAAGGAATAAAGTCAATACGCAGCCGTGTTGCTA
>Ga0247841_10010996_pt1 | contig 12160 bp, 10 predicted proteins | sample LaCruzMarch2015__2_FD_192410 | JGI IMG/M metagenome (GOLD analysis project Ga0247841, IMG submission 192410) | Freshwater microbial communities from meromictic Lake La Cruz, Castile-La Mancha, Spain - LaCruzMarch2015_18m | ecosystem: Environmental > Aquatic > Freshwater > Lake | place: Spain... | reverse complement strand
CATAATCATCGTTCTAAATGAATAAAATGTTAATTGAGCTTCGAGCTCGTCATGAATAAATGGTAGCGGGCTTGATTTTTATTGTGTGCGTGTGTAAAATTATTTTCATGTAAGTTTGAATCAGATTTCACCTCCATGGTGATTTCTTCGTTTCGCACAACTGCTTTGGCATTTTTCAGCAAAGCCTTGGGAATATCAGCCACCCGGTATTTGGTTTCACCTGCTGAAAAAGCTGCCGGCAATCCAAATTTACAGGCAAGCAGCATGGCAATTATAAAAATCTTTTTATCCATAGGAATGCATAATAACTGAACCTACCAGGCATCAGGTTCAAAATTGTCTATAATTAGTTAAATTTCAATATGATAGGTTCTGCCTCTTTGCTGATTACCTGGTTATAAAATTCCCGGAGATCGGCATATTCTGTCTGATAATAGACTTTTTTATTAAGGCACATCTTGTACATGATCTGAATAATCCCTTCTGAAACTGAAGCCTTGCAGGAGAAAGAAGCAGCATCCCCGGGTAACTGCATAGTAGTGGCTTCGGGTAAGCTGAGGATAGTTGTTCCCGAAGGAATGGTATAGGTTACAACTATTGTTTTATCACGCAAATACCCGAAATCAATAGGATATTTACGGTCAGCCTGTTTAAAAGGATTTTCTTTGATTTGTTCGAATAACAGAGGGGAAAGGTAGAGTTCGCCGTTGATATCGTTCAATGCGTTTTTAATTTCCAGTTCAAATTCTTCATTTACAGGCTTGTATAAACTATCGAGGTTAGTGATCTGGTGTGAAATAACTTTAAGCCCTGTTTTGCCTTCCTTGTAATCTTTCAGGTATTCCTCATCACCGTTGAATTCATCGTAATCGTTACGGAAATCGAGGGCAGCGTATTCGCTTTTCGAATAACCGATTTTTCCGGTCAGTTTCTGGTCGTTACCGATAGTAAGGTTATACAAGATGTACTGCTTGTCCTTTTTATCGCACTCCAAGGGTACCCAACTGGTGAATTTCTTGTCCATACACTGACCCATTCCGTTTAATGCCCTTAATGGCAGAAGGTCGTATGTGCCATGTTCTTCGGTTGCATCGAGAAGCAGGGTATCCTTACCGGTAATAATTCCGGCAATTACATAATTCAGCTTGTAATAGCTTGGTTTAAAACCGGAAAGCCTTCCGTGGCTCCGGGTGCTTAACACCACAGGTACAGCATTGAAATCGAGTTTGCGAAGCAATTGGATAAGCGAAAGATTGATCTCTGCCGAATTACCCTTCCCTTCTTTCACAACGGAGCTTAAAAGTCCTTTGTCAGTATAAAGGCGTTCGGTTTCATCCCATTTTATTTTCTGGGTGGTTTCATATGCCATTTTAATCTTCTCCGTTTCGGTTTTACATTTGGCATTGATTTCTTTGGCAACACTATTCTGATAGCCGTCGGCACGCAGAGGATCTCCGAAATACCAGCTTTCTAACAGAAGGTCCCTCACGGCATCCCAGGTAGAGGCAACCGAAAGATAAGATCCTGGAAATGAGATGTATTCGATATCGAATTCAAAACGGGAGCGGAAGTTTTTGGAAGATGTCATGAACGGTTCGGGCTTGAAAGCAGGCATATTCTGGGCAACCCATCGTCCCGGTGTGTTTACAATAAGGGGTTCATAACCAAAAAAGTTTTTCTGATATTTCATATACCTTGACGGTTGCATGACGAGTTCGCTGTGAACTACCGGTATCTCCTGCTGAAAGTCCCACTCATAAGGGATACCGCTGTATACAAACTCAATGTCTATGATTGAACCTTCACGGACGTTAGGCATGGCAACCCGCATTTCATAAATATCATCAGTTATCCTGGTTTTGAATATTGACTCCGATTTCAATTTGGTTTCTTCTATCTCATTGTTTACCAGGTTATAGGTTTTCCCGCGTATGGCGGTTTTGGAATCGGTATTAAAAGTCCTGTTAGCCCAATTGTATCCTTCCTTTTTAAGTATTTTTACACGAAGCAGGCGTACGGTTTGAAAAAGCTGGTTGTAGAAGTACCCGTAATCGCACAGGATAACCGCCGGGGCACTAGTATCGGCGGAGAACATGTTGACCATCAGGTCAGTTTTGTTTACATCCCCGAATTTGACAGGTGCCTTTTGGGCATATGCATTGGATATCAAGCCCACGAGCAGTGCGAGGGTAAAAAAGAGCTCTTTCATGGTAAAAATGGATTGATGTTGATTGTTGAAAGTAATAAACATAAAACCGGATAAATAATCCGGCTTATGGTGTAAAAGTAAACTTATTTATAAAATGAAAATAAATGATATATTAAAATCCACCTCCGCTCACCTTTTTTTTCTGGGCTCCTATTTTTGCACCCAGAAATTCGCGGTTCATCCTTGCAATGTTGTCAATGGATATTTGTTTGGGGCATTCGGCTTCGCAGGCTCCGGTGTTGGTGCAGTTTCCAAAGCCAAGTTCGTCCATTTTTGCCACCATGGCCTGTACCCTTTCGGCGGCTTCGGCACGGCCTTGAGGCAAAAGGGCAAAATGCGATACTTTGGCCGCAACAAAAAGCATGGCCGAAGCATTCTTGCAGGCAGCCACGCAAGCCCCACAGCCAATGCAGGCTGCGGCATCCATCGAATATTCAGCTTTATCTTTCGGGATGATGATAGCGTTGGCATCAGGAATGCCTCCGGTATTCACCGAAATAAAGCCACCCGCCTGGATAATTTTGTCAAAAGCGTTACGGTCAACCATCAGGTCGCGGATCACCGGGAAAGCTTTGGAACGCCAGGGTTCTATCACTATCGTATCGCCATCCCTGAATTTCCGCATATGCAACTGGCAGGTAGTAATGGCATCATCAGGTCCATGGGGACGGCCGTTGATATACAGGCTGCATGTTCCGCAGATACCTTCACGGCAATCGTGGTCGAAGGCTACAGGGTCTTCGCCTTTCACAACTAATTGATCGTTAAGCACATCGAGCATTTCGAGGAACGAACTGCTGTCGCTGATGTTGTTGATTTTATAGGCAACAAATTTTCCTTTTGCCTTTGCGTTCTTCTGACGCCATATTTTCAGGGTGAAATCCATGTTATGAAGGGGTTAGGGGTTAGTGGTTGGGGATTAGGATATGAAAAGTGATACAACCTTGTGATACCTAATTTAATCAAACCTGCTTCCCATATTTATTAACTGTTTTTACTATCTGGTTTAGTGATTAAAGCATTGAGTGTTTTTCCTAATTCAATTAATGAAGGGGTTGGGGGTTAGGAGTTGGGGTACAAGATATAACACAACTTGCGGTACCTGTTCCCGATCAAACCTGCTTCCCATATTTATTAAATGTTTTTACTATCGAGTTTAGTGATTAACGCGTTGAGCATTCTTCCCAATTCAGCGATTTTAATAATGATGTTTGAACAATTCTCCTGACTTACATAATCTTGTTTATTTGCTATAATAATCTGTGTTTCAAGTTCAAAAAGGGAACCGCGTGATATTTGGAGAAATTGCAGATAATTTTTTGTCGTTCCTCTTCCCCATCCTTCTGCAATGTTTGAAGGTATTAAGATTGCTGACCTCCTTATTTGACTTGTCAAACCATACAACTCTTCTCTCGGAAAGTTTTTTGTTATTAAATAAATATCATTTACCAACTCTATTCCTTTCTGCCAGACAATCAAATCATGATACGATTCAACCTTTTTCTTGTCCATTTTTTCAATGAAATTAAATTCCACCAATGACAAAGTCGGTTTCCCTAACCCCCAATCCCTAACCCCCTAACCCCTACTTATAATTCCTCTGCTTCACCTCAATTGCCTCGTAATCAAGTATTTCTTTGTTTAAAACATGTCCTTTCTGTTCGCCGGCATATTCCCAGGCAGCCGCATACATAAAATCATTGTCATTTCGCAGGGCCTCTCCTTCGGGTGTCTGGAATTCTTCGCGGAAGTGACCCCCGCAAGATTCTTCCCTGTGAAGGGCATCCATTGCCATTAACTCACCCAGTTCGAGGAAATCGGCCAACCGGCCCGCCTTTTCAAGCTCGGGATTTACCTCACCGGTTCCGCCTGTGACTTTAACATCTTTCCAGAACTGCTCTTTCAGTTCACGGATCAGGGTAATTGCTTTCTGCAAACCCTCTTTGTTGCGGCCCATCCCAACGAATTCCCACATTATTTTGCCAAGTTGGCGGTGGAAATGGTCAACTGGTTTTGTGCCCTTCACGCCAAGAAGTTTTTCAATTTGCGAGAGCACCTGTTTTTCGGTTTCGGCAAATTCGGGACGATCCGTTTTAAATCGCGGAACATTGATCTGGTCGGCCAGGTAATTCTGCATGGTATAAGGCAGCACAAAATATCCATCGGCCAGTCCCTGCATAAGGGCTGAAGCACCCAGGCGGTTGGCACCGTGGTCGGAGAAATTGGCTTCGCCGGCAACATACAATCCCGGAATGGTGGACATCAACTCATAATCAACCCAAAGACCTCCCATGGTATAATGTACGGCCGGATAAATCATCATGGGTGTTTCATAGGGGTTCTCGTCCACGATTTTCTGGTACATCTGGAACAGGTTGCCATAACGTTCTTCGATCACATTCCGGCCAAGCCTTTTTATTGAATCTTCAAAATCGAGGAAAACGGCCAGCCCGGTTTCGCCCACGCCGAAGCCGGCATCGCAGCGTTCCTTTGCAGCACGCGAAGCAACATCACGAGGAACAAGGTTCCCGAAAGCCGGGTAACGGCGTTCGAGGTAGTAGTCGCGGTTTTCTTCGGTAATATCTTTGGGTTTCATCTTCCCATGACGTAGGGCTTCGATGTCTTCCTTGCGTTTGGGCACCCAGATGCGTCCATCGTTGCGGAGGCTTTCGCTCATCAGCGTAAGCTTCGATTGAAAATCGCCGTGCACGGGTATGCAGGTAGGATGTATTTGTGTAAAACACGGATTCCCGAAAAAGGCTCCTTTTTTATAGGCTTTCCAGATGGCTGTGGCATTACTGCCCATTGCGTTGGTCGAAAGGAAAAAAACATTGCCGTAACCCCCTGTTGCAAGCACCACAGCATGGGCCGAATGCCTTTCAATTTCACCGTTTATAAGGTTTCGGGTGATGATTCCCCGGGCACGACCATCTATCAGCACAAGGTCGAGCATCTCGCGGCGTGTAAAAAGCTCAACATTCCCCTTGTTCACCTGCCGGCTCATGGCACTGTAAGCGCCCAACAAAAGCTGTTGTCCGGTTTGCCCGCGGGCATAAAATGTACGCGAAACCTGTGCACCGCCAAACGAACGGTTATCCAGTAAACCTCCATAGTCGCGGGCAAACGGCACACCCAATGCCACCGACTGGTCAATGATAGCGCCACTTACCTCGGCAAGACGGTAAACGTTAGCTTCGCGTGCACGGTAATCGCCGCCTTTTATGGTATCGTAGAACAACCGGTAAACGCTGTCGCCATCGTTCTGATAGTTTTTAGAAGCATTGATACCGCCCTGGGCAGCAATGCTGTGGGCACGGCGGGGACTATCCTGGTAACAGAAAGCCTTCACCTTGAATCCCAACGCACCTAACGAAGCTGCCGCCGATGCCCCCGCAAGGCCGGTACCGACCACGATAATATCAAGTTTGCGTTTGTTGGCAGGGTTGACAAGAGCAATATGGTCTTTGTAGCTGCTCCATTTGGAAGCTAACGGACCCTGGGGTATTTTTGAATTGAGTGTTGTCATACTAAACCTTCTTTAAAACTGAATGATAGTAAAGTTGTGTGCCTGTTACTTTATGAAGATGAAAAATAACGGAATACTGGCAAATCCAAGCGGGACGATGATGGAATAAGCAGTACTTACTGCCTTGATGCAGGGCGTATATTTGGTGTGGTTAAGCCCAAGCGTTTGGAAAGCTGACTGAAAAGCGTGGTGCAGGTGAAAACCGAGAAAAACCATCAGTACCACATACAAAATGGCATAAAATCGGTTCGAAAAAAGCAGGGTTGCCATCTGGTAAAAATCTTCCTTACCAAGTCCGGCAGGAGGTTCGACCCAGCCAAGTTTCACAAAGTAAAAATTGATAAAATGGATAGTAAAAAAAACAAAAATGATTGCCCCGGTATGAATCATGTACTTGGAAAAGAATGACTTATGCGAGAAACCTTCCACGCGGTATCGCACCGGTCGCGCCAACCAGTTTTGTATCTGGATGGTGCTTCCCAGAAGGATATGCAACAGTATCCCGCCAAAGAGGAAAATTTCCATTACTTTGATAAGGATATTGGTGGTCATAAATTCCACCGCAATCCCGTATGCAGCCCCGCCATCATCAAGCAGCAGCAATAGGTTTATGCCTAAGTGGATAACCAAAAAAGTTATTAAAAAAATCCCTGCCAGGGCGAGAACAACTTTTTGGGTTACTGATGAGAATGATAAATTGCCCATACGATTATTGTTTAAATATTTTTACCTGAAACCGGATGATAAGCCTGAAAATTAATTCATACTTTTGGTCGCCTGCGACAGAACAAATGTAGAAACAATTAAATTTGAAATCCAAACCGAAAGCAGAAAAAAATCATATTTTTATCCTCACAAAAAATCTTTAAACCAACTAATTAAAAATCAATTATATGCGATACCAACCTATCCCCCGCGAAATGTATATTCGCAACCGTGAAAAACTGGTAAAAAAAATGAAACCTGGTTCGCTTGCCATCGTAAATGCCAATGATGAGATGCCGTGTTCAGGCGACCGGACTTATGCTTTCAGGCAAAATTCAGATCTTTTTTACCTTACAGGCCTGGACCAGGAAAAATGTATCCTCACCCTTTGCCCTGACCACCCGGTGGAAAGTTTACGTGAAATCATGTTTACTGTTAAAACCAGCGACCTGATGATAGTATGGAATGGTCATAAATATACGATGGACCAGATCCGGGAAGTATCGGGTGTAAAAAATGTGAAATGGCTCGATGATTTTGAAATCACACTCCGCGACCTGATGTCAAGGGTGCAAACCGTGTACCTGAATCAGAACGAATACCCTAAATTCATTACCGAAGTACCCACGAGGGATGCCCGTTTTGCCGGGAAAATGCGGAATGATTTTCCGGTACATTCTTATGAACGCCTTGCGCCAATGATCACCGGATTACGCTTAGTGAAAGAACCCGAAGAAATCACCCAGATCAAAAAAGCCTGTAGCCTTACCCGTGAAGGGTTCTTGCGGGTGTTGAAGTTCGTAAAACCCGGTCTGAAGGAATATGAAGTGGAAGCGGAATTTACCCATGAGTTTATCCGCAAAGGGGGCAACGGTCATGCTTATCCACCGATCATTGTTTCGGGGGCAAATGCTTGCGTGTTGCATTACAACACCAATTTCAACCTGTGCAACGATGGCGACATGCTGCTGATGGATGTTGGTGCCGAATATGGCAATTATGCTGCGGATATAACCCGTACCATTCCGGTAAACGGAAAATTTACGCCTCGTCAGCGGGAGGTTTACGAAGCGGTTCTCCGTATCTTAAAAACTGCCTCATCCAGGTTAATACCCGGCAACACCATTGATAAATGGCACGCCGAAGCATGCAAACTCATGGAAGAGGAACTTGTCGGTCTCGGATTGATAACCGAAGAAGCGGTCAATGACAAAGAGGCTGATCCTCCTGCATTTTTCAAATATTATATGCATGGCACAGGGCATTTCCTGGGCTTGGATGTGCATGATGTGGGCACCCGCCAGACAGTTTTTGAAGCCGGTATGGTAATGACCTGTGAACCAGGAATTTATATTCCAGAGGATGGAATCGGCATACGCATCGAAAACGATATCCTGATTGCTGAAGAACCTGTGATCCTTACGGCTGATCTTCCCGTGGAAGCCGATGAAATTGAAGCCTTGATGGCAGAAGAATGAGAGAGGAGTATGTAAGAAGTAATATAAATCACAGAATGGAGAAATTTAGCCATACTGATAACGAAGGCAAGGCCAACATGGTGGACGTTGGCAGGAAACCTAACCAGTTACGTATTGCCAAAGCACAGGGTTTCATCAGTTTGCAACCAGGAACTGTACAACTTGTGCAGGAAAACAACATGAAAAAAGGCGATGTGCTAACCGTTGCGCAGATTGCCGGGATACAGGCTGCAAAAATGACTTCTTCCGTCATTCCATTATGCCATGCATTGCTGCTTACCAAAGTTGATGTAAAACTCTCCCTCGAAACTACCGGTGTGCTGGCACAGAGTGAGGTGCATTGTATCGGCCAGACCGGCGTGGAAATGGAAGCACTTACAGGCGTCTCGGCAGCATTGCTCACAGTGTACGATATGTGCAAAGCGGTGGATAAAAATATGATAATCACTGAGATTAAGCTGATTTCAAAAACTAAAACCAATATTACTGACTAAGGATGGTCATTCGTTTAAAGCAAAAAGAGGCAGCCTATATCAGACTGCCTCTTTTTACTTCTGGCAACATTTTTTTAACGGGTTATCAGAATTTTACTGAAAACGCTGTTGTCGCGGCTGCGGAGCACAACCATATAGATTCCGGAAGGAATTTCATTGAGTTCAAAGGCAGTATTTGAATTTCCGTTGATGGTCAGATTTTCCTTTTGCCAGACAATTTTACCCAATTCATTGTAAATCTCCAGTTTGCAATTTGTTTCCGTTGAGGATAGCGCTTTAATATAAAACTTCCCATTGTTTGGGTTGGGAAATATCTCCAGTACTTTATTCGATGGGTAATCGCTGATGGAAACCGGTTGCACCAAAATGCCATTCGATAGTGCCGAACTGCATCCGTTCAGGGTAACTTTAACGGTATAGGTGCCTTTATAAACGGCGATATGCTTTTGACCTGTGGCTCCCGGGATAATCGTCCCATCGAGATACCACTGGTTGCCGGCTGTGGCATTGCTTGTGAGCGTATCGCCATGTTGGGTTATCACAGGTGTGGCTGGTGTTGGGTTTACTGTAATGAACAATGATGCGGAAGGTTGTCCCAGACAATTACCATTGGTGCCGTAAACCGAAATATTTCCTGAAGTTGCATTTGCAGCATAGTGAACGGTTATTTGGTTGGTGCTGCCTCCATTGGTTATTTCGCAACCAGGAGGTAAAGACCACACATAACCATATGCATTGGAAATAGTTGCCACAGAATAGGTTATACCACTGGCTTCTGCACAAATCTGGGTTGGGCCGGTGACTGCCCCTGCATTTCCTGGAAGCGGGGCAATATCAACATATAACGGTGCCGATACATTCCCCGATCCGCAGGAGTTTGTACCGTAAACGGTAATATTCCCGGAAGTTGCACCTGCTCCGAAATTGACGATGATGCTCGTTGTATTCTGCCCTGAAATAATCTCTGCCCCCGAAGGAACAGACCACACATAGCCGGTGGCATATGTGATCGGTTGAATTGAATATTCTACTCCCTGCTGTCCCTGGCATACCACACCCGTGCCCGAAATATTACCTGCCTGAACAGGTACAGGGTTCACCGTTACCGGATAAGGGTCAGATGAAATACTGTAACAAGTACCGTCTGTTCCAAAAACGCTAATGTTTCCCGATTGTGCTGTATTGGTATAGGTTACGGTAATAGTATTGGAGTTAATACCTCCAGTGGCTATGGCACCTACGGGAAGTGTCCAGATGTAAGAAGTTGCTCCTGTAATTGCTGCAATAGTATAGACATTTCCTGTGGAACTTGCGCAAACATTGTTTGGCCCTGAAATCGTTCCAACACTTCCTGGTAACTGACAATCGGTTACGAATGACTGGTCCAGTCCGTGAGTGGTACCTGCTACATTCGTGGCAACACAACGGAAATGGTACGTGGTTCCCGAAGCCAATGTGGCCAGATTTGTCAGTACTGATACTGGCAAACCTCCGGTAACCTGTGTTGGTGTCGCATTTACGCTATTGCCGTAAGCAGGTGTCAGACCCCATTCAAACGACACCGAACTGTTGTTATAATTTGCGTTCACCGATCCGTTCAGTGTGGCTTCATGTAAAGTAATATTGGTCGCCGGAAGTGTAACCACCGTTGGAACCACCGGAATTTGACCTGAAATGGTGATTAAAATGGAATCCTTCATGGTGATATCCTGTACCGAAACAGCTTTGGCCCAGACAGTTCCATCAGCAATCCCAGTTACAAGCCCTGAAGTAGTAATAGAAGCATTTCCGGTTACCGGATTAATGCTCCAGTTAACATTCTGGTTGGCGGTAGCCGGAAAAATAGTTGCCACTAATTGGAGGGTTCCTCCGCCAAACGTGATGGTTGCCGGCACACCACCAAGTGTTGTAACGTCAATACCGATTAATCCCCCGATAGAAATGCCCTGTGCATAACCCAGCTCTCCTGATCCCCGGTCTTCGGTCCAAACGCCGGAACACTTGTTGGGGCCAACGGTAGCAAAACCATACCTTCCTTTTGGATTACCTGCCCCGGCAGTGGTCGAACTTATTTCCACCTTGTTGTTTGGCCAGGCGAAATTGCCTGAGCCATCCAGCCGGGTAGCAAAAATTTTATAATCATCCTGATACGACATAAACATTGGAGAATCATTCACGATGCAAATGTCACCGGCATGCATGTCACGGTTTGCACTTAACGAATATACTATTTTGCCCTGATCGGTGAACTGGCGGGCACCCGAAGTCTTAAGGAATTTCTGAACGTAAACCCCATAAATAGTTTGATTGGGATCGCAGAAATTACATACTGACCAAACGTAGGGTGAACCAGGTGCAAGCCCGATGCTGGTTTCCATCTGGTAATTATCGGTGCCGCCGGTACTTGTGTTGAAACTTGAACCATTCATGCCCCACGGAATTGTACCATTGGGGTTTATACGTTGTAAGAATGAATTGAACCGGAAACCCGTCGAACTGTAATATCCGAAATATGTAGTGTCAGCTTCTGACGTGATGGAGTAATAGCGGTAAGGAGCAGTGGTTTGGTTCCCGATTTGTAAAGGCGCATACAGTGCCGTGCCTGAACCGTTGAACATCTGAGCATAAAGATTGGTGGAAATTCCACCCATGCTTTTCTGATAAACCATAGTGAATTTATCGTTCAGATTGGCAATAATTTGTCCACGGGTGGTTGTGGTGGTACCCACCAGTACTGTAACAGGAGTTGCCCATGCCAGTGCTCCGCCGGCTGTTATTTTCTGAATTTTTAGCGTATTGCTGGTTGTTTCATTCCACGCGGCTACGGTTTCTCCATTGGTTAATGCGGCAGGGTTTGGAACCATTCCTCCTCCAAGGATTACTCCGTTCGGGCTCCATAGGTGTGTCCCTGTTTGGGAAATTTTATACAACACTGCCTGCATGTCACCCGAACGCATGTCCTGCATTCCGATGATCAGGTTGTTTGAGCCATCCACACAAGCGTTGAAAACGTACGTAGCTGACCCTGAGGTTTGGTTGCTTACCAGTACACCATCAGCACCGAGCAATTTGTACCCGTCCGCGTCAATCAATTGTGCCCTCATATCGTAATTTCCTGCATTTTCATGGTAAAAAGCAACCCACATTTTTCCGTCCGAAGTCGGCACAGGTACCATATCGGCAGTTACCAACCCGGAAATCTGCAGGTTTATGGCAGTATTTGTATTCCATTGTGCCATTACCTGACCGGAAGATAGGGTAAGAAATGCAGCCACAATAAGTAAAACGATTACTTTGGTAAAATTTTTCATGATGTTTGTTATTAAAAGGTTGTAGTTCGTTTGATGTGAAGTAATTTGCGATTGTATCTTTTGCAATCGAGCAGATGAAATCTATGCTATCATAATCAATAACAAAAGTATATATAAGTTTATTATAGGATAGTTTTTATCATAATTAATATGCCCCAGGCTTCGAAATTTGAATTTTCAGGGATATTATGGAATTCCCTTCCAAAAAGTGTGAAAATTATAAAAGACCGCCCGCAAAAAACATGAGATGACTGAAGAGCCTTCATCTTTTTTATGTTGTGAAAATACATCCATTCTATCGTAGCAAGATCAAATCAAAGAAGCAGATCAATACATGAAAGGCCTCCAATTTCCACTAATTTATAAAATTACAAACCCTTCCCGGAAAATTACAGGAAGGGTTTTTCGGAAAAAGGAGATCTCCGTCTATTTCCTGC
>Ga0247841_10010993_pt1 | contig 12162 bp, 21 predicted proteins | sample LaCruzMarch2015__2_FD_192410 | JGI IMG/M metagenome (GOLD analysis project Ga0247841, IMG submission 192410) | Freshwater microbial communities from meromictic Lake La Cruz, Castile-La Mancha, Spain - LaCruzMarch2015_18m | ecosystem: Environmental > Aquatic > Freshwater > Lake | place: Spain... | reverse complement strand
TAACCATCGCTTCAGTTAAATAGATTGTTTCTTTTGAAGAAAGGCCCCTAGTTTTTTCTGCTGCAACAAAATAAGCTATTTCTGATTCAGTAAGATTGTTGTGAACAATATCTGAAACTATTGTTTCAACTTCTTTTTCAGTTAAACTTTGCCCCGAAAGCTTTTTCTTAATTAAACCACCCACATCTGATATGCCTGCGGGTATAACTTCAAGATATTTTAACTTTTTATTTATTAGAGAACCAACCTCATGAGATAGACCAATTTCATTATCTTTTGCTAAATTTTCAAAGATGTCCACTACTGCATAAATTTTACTATTTGAATGTGTGGATAGAGAAACCCGCTCATCTACATGTACGTTTAATTTTTTCGCTGTTTCTGAATTAAGAATTACTACTGGCCTGCCAGCTAGCCAATTAAAACTCTTTATCTTTAGCTTCATTTTTTAAACATCTCATTTAATTTACCTTCTTTATAAAAATCAATGATTATTAAAATGTATGCGAGAATTAGTGGACCCAAAATTAATCCAAGAGGTCCAAATGAATAAAGCCCCGCAATAACCCCAATCAATCCTAGTGCTGGATGAAGTCGCGATGATTTTGATATCATTATTGTCCTTAAGACATTATCAATTGTAGAAACTATAATAAGACCATATAAAAGTAAGATAGTTCCAGAAACAGTGCTTCCAGAAACTATCAAGTATATACTTACAGGAAGCCAAACTAACCATGACCCCAGTATGGGAATAACCGAAGCAAGAATTGCAATGAATGTAAGTATAAGAACGCCCGGGAAACCAATAATTAATAAGCCAAGACCTACCATCAATCCCTGAATTACACCAATAACAAACTGACCATAGATAATTGAATTTGTAATTCCCTTAAATTCCTTAAGAAATATCTTTTCTGTCGACTCTGAAAGGGGAGAAATTTTCAAAATAAATTCCTTTAACTTTTCTGAATCCCTTAATGCAAAATAAAAAGTGAATAAAAATACTGCAAATTTCAATATTAAATTAGGAAAATTTATTATCCAGTTAGCTGTGCTGTTTAACAACCCTGAAAATGCTGCTGATAAGAAATTATTTAGATGAACAGTCAGAGAAGATATCATATTTTGAGTAAAAACACCCGGCAAGAGACTAGATATGATATTAGCAAAATCTACTTTTTGAGAAGCCATGTAAACCTCAAAAATCTGTCTTGCAAGTGTTGGAATCAAAAAGTATAGGGGTATTGCAATAAGGACTACTAGTAGAGCAATAAGGACTATTGCGGTTAAATCCTTATTTTTCAGGTATCTTTTCATATATCCATATACTGGTCCAAAAATATAGGAAAATAAAAGTCCTAAAATAATTGGTATAATAATATTCTTTAACATTAAAAATAAAAGAAAAAATAAAATAAGAACCAGAGAAAAAATCAATGCTCTTTCTGTAAATTTCTGTTCAACCATAATTAATTAAGAACTCTTAAGTTTATAAATTATTAGAGCCAGCCACACCCCTAAATAATTCTACAAAAAACATAATTAAAAAGGTTTAAAAAGAAAAATTACTAATTTATATTTATGTTTATAAAAGATATTTTCTCGGGCAAGTATAGTGAAGAAGAAGTTCATAACGAATTCATTAAGTTTTCTAGGGGCGAATTCAAATCAAAATATCTAATTAATGCTAAAAAACAAAAAGACAGGTGGATTATAAAGACTGGTCCTGAATTTGTCAATGCAATAGTCAAACTATGTTTAGATAAGGCTCCTGATATGGTAAAAATGACAGGAGTTATTGTTTCTACTATGCCTGTTCAGGCTAATTTTATTAAAGGAATGAAGCAGTTTATGGGAATAAAACAATTTAAAGTTGATGGAGAAATCAATAAAAAAGAAATAATAGATATGATTGCAAAAAACCCTAGAGTTTTTTATGCCTTATCATTTGTGACTCCAAGCTGTGAGCTGAAAATAAAGGCAAAGGCGCCAAAGTCTGCAAAGCCATCTACTGCAAGCGAAAAAGAGTCTCTCCCGGAATTTTGTTCCTTAAAAACCACAGATAAAGATGTAATTAATGAACTATTTTTTGATAATCCTAATTTTGAAGAAATAAAAATAAGACACACACTTAAAATAACTGATGTTGTTTATCCTAAAGAATTTATGTCAATGAAACCAGAAGTGGTTAGAGAACAGTCTAAGAGAAAAGGGGTTTTGGTTAGAAATGTAGAGATTGATGGTCAAACAAAAACGAGTCAGGCAGAGTTTTTAGGTTAGAATAAACTTATCTAAACACAACAATAAGCTTTATAAAGGAGCAATTAATCATAATTTCGGGTTAAACGGTAACGTCGCAAGACGGAATCTATAAGCTTAAAACTTAAATGTTTAGGCTTTGAATTTTAGCTAGGTTGCTAGATCAAAAGAGATAAAATAAGCGGAACTGCTATTTTGCTTAAATTATCAAAATAATAATTAGTTGAAACTATAGAAAATGGCAGGAGGACACAAATCCAGAGATGGATCATTACAAGTATGGCCTAGAAAAAGGGCTGCAAGAATTTTACCTAGTGCTAACTGGGATGCTGTTAAAACAGGAAAAAATCTCGCTGGTTTTATTGGATATAAAGTAGGCATGTGTTCTGTTTATGTTAAGGATAATACAGCAGATTCAATGACTAAGGGTAAAAAAATTGTTGTTCCTGCTACAATTTTAGAGTGCCCTGCACTAAAAATATATTCTGTTAGGTTTTATAAAAATAAAAAAGTTATAAGAGATTTCTTTGTTGGTTTTGAGGATGAATTAAAGTCCAAAATAAAAAAACCAAAACAATTACACAAATTAGAGGAAGTAAAAGATTTTGATGATGTTAGAGTTGTTGTTTATTCTTCTGTTAAAGATACTGCATTAAAAGAAGTCCCAGATGTTTTAGAAATTGCATTGACTGGCACAAAAGAACAAAAAATTAATTTTATTAAAGAAAAAATAGGCAAACCAATAGGTGTTTCTGAGGTTTTCAGTGATGGTCTTGTTGATATAAGGGCTGTTTCAAAGGGTAAGGGATTACAAGGTCCGGTTACAAGATTTGGAATTTCATTAAAATCTCATAAAGCTGAAAAGGGACAGAGAAGACCTGGTAATTTAGCACCATGGCATCCTGCAAGAGTCACATTCAGAACAGCTATGGCAGGACAATGGGGATTCTTTACAAGAGTTTGTTACAACAATTTAATATTACAAGTAGGAAAAATTTCTGAAAAAGATATCAATAGACCAGAAGGATTTTACAATTATGGAAAAATAAGAAGTGATTATATTGTTTTAAAGGGAAGCTTGCCTGGACCAAGCAAGAGACCGGTATTATTAACGCATGCAATAAGACCAACAAGATACCAATTTAAAAAGAAATTAGAGGTTGTTGAATTAAGATGAAGGCAAAAACGATTTTTTTCCTAACATCTTTTGGGAGTAAAAGATGAAAACACAAATACTAGATAAGAGCGGGAAAACAGAAAGCGTAGAACTTCCTTCTAATTTCTCGTCACAAATAAGAGAAGATATTTTATCTAAAGTTTTTGAAGCTCAAAAATTAAAACCCGAAATGGGAACTGGATTCTATGCAGGCATGAAATACTCTGCTTCTGGAATCATAAGGCATAAGAGACACTCTTGGAAATCTGGATACGGAAAGGGTATCGCAAGAACTCCTAGAAAAATTATGTCAAGACACGGAACTTCTTTTAATTGGGTTGGAGCAACTGTTGCAAACGCAAGAGGCGGAAGGCAAGCACATCCACCAAAGACAGAAGAAAATCAATTTAAAAAAATAAACAAAAAAGAACTTTTAATTGCTATGAATTCTGGATTTTCTGGAACAGCAGATAAAAAATCTATTGAAAAAAAATATAGCTTCAGTGGAAATAGCATATTTGTTGTAAAAGATTCTCTTTTGTCGATGAAATCTGGAGAATTTTTTGATTTAATGGAAAAAGCATTTGGAGAAGAAGCTTATGAAAAAATATTGAAACACAAAACTCAAAGAGCTGGAAAAGGAAAAGCAAGAGGAAGAAGATATAAGTCCAATGCTGGATTATTATTTGTTGTTGCTGATGATGAAGATATGCAAAGAAAGGGAATTGAGGTTGTTAATGTAAGCAGTTTAAGAGTTCATGATTTAGCTCCTAATGGAGTTCCTGGAAGATTCGCATGCTATACTGAAAAAGCAATAAAACAAATTGGAGAAAAATTCAAATGATAACAAAAATAAAATCAACAGAAAAAATAGTTAAAATGATCGAAGCAGACAATACTTTAGTATTTGAAACAGCTATGAAGGTAACAAAACCTGAAATAAAAGTTGAAATTGAAAAACTATTTAATGTTAAGGTTTTATCTGTTAATTCACATATTAGAAGAAATAAAAAATTAGCTTATGTAAGATTGAAGCCTGAATTCCAGGCAGTAGATATTGCAACAAAGTTAGGATTAATATAAAATGGGAAAGAGAATTATTCAACAAGCACGAGGACACGGAAGCAAGACTTATCGAGTTAGAAACGCTGCATTCAAATTCCATGTCGGATATATTCATAATCTTGAAGGAAATTATGATGTTGTTAAACTTGAAAACTCGTCTGGACATACATGCCCATTAGCAAAATTTAATGGTAAAAATGGGGCATTTTATAACTTTGCAGTTGATGGATTATATGAAGGTCAAAAAATAACATTTGGAGGACAAAACCCAGGAGATATTTCAAGACTTGGCGACTTACCAACTACAACCAAGGTATTTAATATTGAATTAAGGCCAAATGATGGTGGGAAAATCATAAAGACTTCTGGAAATTCTGGAGTTATTCTAAACAAGAATGAAAAAACAGTTACTGTTTTACTTCCTTCTAAACAAGAAAAAGAGTTTGATGTTAACTGCAGAGCAACTATTGGAATAATTGCTGGACAAGGAAGATTGGATAAACCAATATTGAAAGCAGGAAAGAATCATTTTATCAAGAAAACCAAATCAAAATTATGGCCAAGAACATCTGCTGTAAAGATGAATGCAATTGACCATCCATTTGGTTCAGGTAGAGGAAAGAGACCAAAGAGTAAGATTGCTAAGAAAAATGCACCAGCAGGTAGAAGAGTTGGATTATTAAGACCAAGAAGAACTGGTAGGAGAAAGAAATGATAACCCACGATGAGCAATCCCAGTCTATGTCTGCTAAGATAAAGCTTTGGCAAGGAAAACCAATTGATGAATGGAAGAAATTAGACACAAGAGAATTTGCAAAATTCCTTAAGTCCAGACCTAGAAGGGCAATATCCAGAAACTATAATATAATTGACCAATTTGTAAAGAGATGTGAAAAAACAGTCGCAAATGGGAAACAAATCAAAACTCATTTAAGAGAAATGGTTATTGTGCCTCCTATGGTTGGATGGACAATTGCAATTCATTGTGGAAAAGAATATTTCCCTGTTAAAATCACTGAAGAAATGTTGGGACATAGACTTGGAGAATTCGGAATGACAAGAAAGAAGGTTCAACACGGAGCACCAGGTATTGGAGCAACTAAATCATCTGCAGCAATGTCTGTCAAGTAAAAATAAAAAATGGAAAAACAATACGCACCATCGGCAAAAGAAAAGAAAACAGCTAAAAAGCAAACAGATAGTTTAAAAACCGCTGCACCAATTGAAGTTAAGAAAGAAGAAATAACTGATGTGAAAACAGAAGCTAATACTGAAACACCCGTTGAAACAAAGAAGGAAGTTAAGCAAGAAAAAAAGACCCCAAAAGACAAAGCAATTGTACATGGTTATTCAATGACAATTAGTTCAAAACACTCCTATTGCATATGCAAGATGATAAAAGGAAAGTCAATTGATGCAGCAATACAAATGCTAGAAGAAGTTTTAATCAAAAAAAGAGCAGTACCAATGAATGGCATGGAAATACCACACAGACACGGAATGATGAGTGGAAGATATCCAAAGAATGCTTCAAAGGAATTTATATTGCTATTAAAACAATTAAAAGCAAATGCAAATGTCAATGAGGTAAATCAACCCGTAATCACATTGGCTGTTGCAAACAGAGGAAACAGACACTATAAGAGAGGCGGAGTAAGATCCAAATCAACGCACATATTGATGGAAGTAATGGATAAAACTAAATTAAACATAAAGAATAAGAAATAATGGAAGAAAGAAAATTTGTTAATTTGAGAAAGAATGAATTCAATATAAAAGAATTTGTAAAAGCTACATTCGGAAAAGGAAAAATCTCAACTGTAAAAATTGAGTACACTCCTGTTGGAGAAAAAATCGTAGTTTCAACTCATAAGCCAGGATTGGTTATTGGTAAAAGAGGAGAAAAAATTGCAGAATTAACTGAAGTTTTGAAGAAGAAATTTAAGATGGAAAATCCGCATGTAGATATATTTGAAATTCTACATCCTGAATTTGATGCTCAACTTGTTGGAGACGAAATCGCATTAGCATTAGAAAGATTTGGACCAATGAGATTCAAGGCAGTTGCATACCAAATGCTACAGAGAGTTAAGAAAGCTGGCGCACTTGGAGCTGAAATAAGAACATCTGGAAGATTGCCTGCAGAAAGAGCAAAGTCTTGGAGATTTGCATTCGGAATTATGAAGAAAACTGGCGGAGCATCAGATGTTGTTCATAAGGCACAGAGTGTAGCATATACTCAACCTGGAGCAGTTGGAATTAAGGTTTCAATTTTAGCACCAGATGCAAAGATTGAAGATCAAATTAACTTAACTGATGAAATTTATAGCCAAGTAAAGAAAAACGCATTATCCAAACCAGAAGAAGTTAAAGCGAAAAAAATAAAATCAAAAAAATTAATGGAGAAAGCTAAATAATGGCAGAAAAAATAAAATTATCCGACGCTGAAATAGAACAAAAATTATTAGAATTAAAAGTAGAAGTATTGAAGCAAAATTCAAAAAGGAAAGTAATTAAAAGAGAAATTGCGCGATTATTAACAGTCAAAAACCAAAACAAAAGAACTAAATCGGTTGGAGACAAAAAGTAAACATGGATATATGCCCAAAATGCGGTTTACCTTTGCAAGCATGTGTTTGCGAACAAATTGCAAAAACAGACCAACAAATAGAAGTCAGAACCGAAAAAAGAAGATTCGGTAAATTGGCTACAATTGTTACAGGTCTCGAGGGTGTAGACATGAAAGATATCGCAAAAAGGCTTAAGGAAAAGCTTGCTTGCGGCGGAACAATAAAAAAGAATATTATTGAACTGCAGGGAAATCACAAGGGAAAAGTCAAGCCCATATTAATGGAGCTTGGGTTTAGCTCAGAACAAATCAAAGAATAAAATGGAAAAAACAGAAAAGAAAACAAAAAACAAAGAAGAAGCCAAAACTTCAAAAACTGACAAAACTAGTGGTAGCAAGGTAGAGTGCCATGATAAATTTTGTCCAACTCATGGAGTTGAACCTCTAAAATTAAGGGGAAGAGTGTTTGAGGGAGAAGTTATAAAGAAATTAAAGGGAAGATTAACAATTTCTTTTGAAAGAACATTATATGTTCCTAAATTTGAAAGGTATGAAAAGAGAAGAACAAAGTTGCATGCGAGATTACCTGATTGTTTAGACAATGAAATCAAGGTTGGAGATTATATTCAAATTGGAGAAACAAGACCAATAAGCAAAATGATTCATTTTGTTGTTATTAAAAAAATTAGAAATGGAAATCAAATTGTGGAGGCGTTAAAATGAAGGTAAAAACGAGTTTTTCCCTATCATCTTTCGCTGGAGGCTCAAGATGAAGGCAATATCAGGAAGAGCAACAAGGGGATTAAATATTGGTAGTGAAGTTGAAGCTGCAGATAATTCTGGGGCAAGAATAGTTAGAATTACATCTATTGTACATGGAAAAGGAAGAAAGGGGAGACAAGATTCTGCAAAGCTTGCAGATTGGGTAAAAGTTTCTGTAAGAAAAGGAGATCCTAAAATGAAGGGAGAAGTTTTCGATGCAGTTGTTGTAAGACAAAGAAAGCCATGGAGAAGATATACTGGAGAAAGGGTTGCTTTCACAGATAATGCAGTTGTTTTACTAAAAGATGATAAGGGTAATCCTAAAGGAACACAAATTAAGGGACCTGTTGCAAGAGAAGTTCAGGAAAGATGGAAGGAGGTTGCTAAATTAGCTAGCGTAGTTTACTAAACACACGATGAAACAAAAATTTTCAATACACTGGAGAGCAAGTAAGCAACCTAGAAAGAAACATAAGTTTGCATTCAATGCACCACTACATATAAAACACAAGTTTTTATCAGCAACTCTTTCAAAACCACTAAGAAAACAATACGGAAGAAGAAGTATTGAAGTAAGAAAGGGCGACGAAGTAAAAGTAATGAGAGGAAAATTCGCGGGCAAAACAGGAAAAGTTAGTGTTGTTCAAACAATAAAGACAAGAGCAGCTGTTGAAGGAATACAACACACAAAGAAAGACGGAACAAAGGTTAATGTCTGGTTCGATGCCTCAAAATTAATGATTATAGTAATAAATAGCGATGATAAAAAAAGGTTTAAAAAGCAAGTTGGAACCAAAGTAGAAGAGAAAAAAACAGTAAATAAGGAGACAAAACAAAATGCACCAAACAAGAAATGAAATGCCCAAGACATGGCCAATAGCAAGAAAGGGAACAAAATACTTGACAGTAGCAAGCCACTCAAAAAATAAGGGAATACCTCTTGTTTTTGTATTGAGGGATATGCTTGGATTAGTAAAAACAAATAAAGAATCAAGATATTTTGTTATGAATAAAAACATTAAAGTTAATAATAAAATCAGAACTAATGAAAAATTTCCATTACAGATATTTGACTCGATCTGCCTTGAGAAATTAAATAAATACTATGTTTTGGTAATTAAAGATAAAAAACTTTCTCTAAAAGAAGTATCTGAAAAAGAAGCTGAGAAAAAAACAGTGAAAGTTATTGGGAAAAAAGTTATTGGAAAAGATAAAATACAAGTTAATCTTGGAGATGGACAAAATTTCTTAACAAAAGAAAAAATGAATGTTGGGGATTCTGTTGTAGTCAACAATAAATCAAATAAAATTGAAAAAGTACTCCCATTAAAGATTGGAGCAGAAGTTGAAGTTATTGGTGGAAAGCACCTTGGACAAAGAGGAAAAATAACTGAAATGCAACAACTTGACAGGGGAAAAATGTTTATATTAAAATTAAATAAGCAAGAAGTTAAGCTTCCACAGGATTTACTTCTTGTAGTTGATTAAAATGGCAAAAAAAGAAACAATTAATCCAATGAGAACTATAAAAATTGAAAAAGCAATTTTAAATATAGGTGGGACTGGAGACAAGCTCGAAAGAGGATTTAAATTACTTCAAGTATTAACTGGGAAGAAACCAGTGAAAGTAAAAGCAACAAAGAGAATTCCTACATGGGGAGTAAGGCCCGGATTAGAGGTTGGAACTAAGGTTACACTAAGAGGACAACCTGCTGAAGACATAATAAGAAGATTGTTACCTGCAATTAATAATGTTTTAAAAGAAAAACAAATCAAAGACAACTTCCTTTCATTTGGAATACATGAATATATTGAAATCCCAGGGGTAGAGTATATCAGAGATGTTGGTATCATGGGATTTGAAATTACTGTTGTATTTTCAAGACCAGGAAAAAGAGTCGAAAGAAAAAAAGTAAAAAGGGGAAAATTCAGCAAGAAACAGATTGTTAAAGCAGAAGAAATAGAAGAATTCATGACAACTAAATTCAAAACAAAAATACTTAAAAAATGATAGTAAAATCTAAGATTTTCCACTCATTGTCCACTGGAGGTGTACAATGACAGCAAGTGATTGGAAAAAAATTGTAAGTGGTCAACTTAGCAATAAGCCTGCTAAAATGAAGAAGTTTTTAAAGCATAATCAACCTAAAGAAAGGAAGTTCGGAATTGCTACAAAGAAATGCGAGAGATGCGGAAGATTTGGAGCGCATGTCGGACAATACGGATTAAATTTATGCAGGCACTGCTTTAGAGAGCTTGCTGTTGAAATGGGGTTTCATAAATATTCATAATTAACATGTCACAAGATATAGTTTCAGATGCACTGAATCAAATAATGAACGCAAAGAAATCTGGAAAGAAAGAAGTCCAGATTAATAGAGTTTCCACTCTTTTAATTGGAGTTCTGGAAATGATGCAGGCAAACAAATACATTGAATTTTCACATGAAGATAAGATAATAAAAATAAAAATCTTAAATTTAAGTGAATGCAGATCAATAAAACCTAGATTCAATGTTCAAGTTGCAGATATAGACAAATACCTCAGAAGATTCTTACCAAGTAGAAATTTTGGAAAATTAATAGTTTCTACAAGTAAGGGATTAATGGATCAAGATGAAGCTTATGAAAAGAAAATTGGAGGAAGCTTAATTGCATATTTCTACTAAAATGAAGAAAAATATTGAAGACACAATTGAAATTCCAGAAAACATGAACGTAGAAGTAAGTGGGAATCAGGTTATCGTAAAATCATCTGGAAAAGAAGCAAAGAGAGTCTTTGGTTTAGCTAAAATAACAATGACTAAAGAAGGGAATAAAATAAAGCTTGAATCTAAAAATGCAACAAAAAAAGAAGCAACTCTTCTTGGAACTTGCGCTGCACATATAAGAAATATGATTCAGGGCATGAAAGAAGATTTTGTTTATAAACTTGAGGTTTGTAATGTTCATTTCCCAATGACTGTGAAAGTCGAAGGCAAAACAGTTGTTATTAAAACATTTTTAGGGGAAGTGGATGACAGAATTGCAAACATTGTTGATGGATCCAAAGTAGAAATAAAGGGAAAAGATATTACAGTAAGTTCATTCAATAAAGAGGCTGCAGGTCAAACTGCTGCAAATATTGAAACAGCAACAAAAGTTACAGGTAGAGACAGGAGGGTTTTCCAAGATGGCATTTTCATAACTGAAAAATGCGGAAAGGCAATATAATGGCAAGAAAAAAACCTGCATTTAAGAGAAAAGACTGGCACAAGCACTCAAGACTTGGACAGGGAAGAAAGAAAAAGCAAAAATGGCATGCAGCTAAAGGAAGACATTCAAAGGTTAGATTGAGAGAAAGAGGATATGCAGTAATGCCTGGAACTGGATATCAGAATGCAAAAACTGAAAGAAATAAAATCAATGGGTTTAATTTCGTTAGAGTAGAAAATATGGAACAACTTTTAAGTGTTCCAAAAGACTTTGGAATTGTTATTGGTTCAATAGGAAAAAGAAAAAGAGAACAAATAACATTAAAAGCAAATGAAATGAAAATAAAAATATTAAATAAATATAAACCAAACAAATAAAATGCAACTCGGAAAGAAAAAAATACTAGCAGCTCACGCCTTAGGAATTGGCAAAGATAGAGTAATCTTTACTCCTCAAAACCTTAAGGAAATCTCAGAGGCAATAACAAGACAAGATATAATTGATTTACACAACTCTGGTGCAATCAAAATCAGAGAAATAAGTGGAAGAAGAAAACTTGTAAAGAGAAAAAATAGAAGGGGCCCTGGAAAAATAAAGAAAAATGTTGGAAACAAGAAGAGAGAGTATGTTATAATCACAAGAAAGTTAAGAACATTTACAAAATCCCTTCTTAGAATAAATAAGATAGACAAGGTTAAATACAGAAAAATAAGGACAATGATAAGAGCTAGAAGATTTAAAAGTAAAAGACACCTAAGCGAGTCTTTAGGAGAAATATAATGTCATATGCAATGAGAACACTTAAACGAAGAAGAAAAGAAAACAAAACAGATTATAAACTTAGATTTTCATTATTGAAATCTCAAGTTCCAAGAATAGTAATCAGAAGAACAAATAGATATTTTGTTGTTCAATTAGTTGAAACAGTTGAATCACAGGATAAAGTTGTTTCTGGAGTAACCTCTAAGGATCTTTTAGAAAATGGATGGAATGAAAAATTTGCTGGAAGCTTGAAATCTATTCCTGCTGCATATTTGACTGGATTGCTAATGGCAAAGAAAGTTGGAAAAGGAAAATTTATATTAGATATTGGTATGGCAAGACACCTTAAAGGGAATAGAATATATGCTGTTGCTAAGGGATTGATGGCGGAT
>Ga0247841_10010992_pt1 | contig 12164 bp, 5 predicted proteins | sample LaCruzMarch2015__2_FD_192410 | JGI IMG/M metagenome (GOLD analysis project Ga0247841, IMG submission 192410) | Freshwater microbial communities from meromictic Lake La Cruz, Castile-La Mancha, Spain - LaCruzMarch2015_18m | ecosystem: Environmental > Aquatic > Freshwater > Lake | place: Spain... | reverse complement strand
GATCCTGGCCGACGGCAAAGAGATCGCGCACAGCGAAACGCTGTCGCGAGTGACTGGCAAACTTCCGCCATCAGGCAAGCACTAGCATTCACAAATGTCAGGATTTAAAACGAAAACCGTCCTCACGCTCACCGTCATTTCGCTGGCTTTGCTGGTCGCGCTGCATGGGGCAGACGTAATGTCATGATGGGCATGATCGGCACTCCCACTCAGATCGGGGTCAAACCAAAGGATAACAGTTAGCCCTCCACCAACTTGCGTCGGTTTATGCAGAGTTTGGAAACCGGCTACACGGTATTCTACAATCTGAGGCACGGAACGAGCGGGCATCTGTTTCAAGGGCGCTACAAAGCCAAGCTTGCTGAGGGCGACGAGTATCTCACGTTCGATGAGAATTAGCCGTTAAATGTTAACCTTTGGTTTGACCCCGATTCTTAACCTTTGGTTTGACCCCGATTCTTAACGATTCTTACGTAGAAAAAATGTAGGAGCCGAGTCCCGTCTCGGCGATCTTTGCTGATTTTTTCACACGTTCTGACCCATCCCGTCGTTACAAAAAAGTGAGAAAGGCGTTGACTTGCTGAATGGAGGGGGCATCATATGTGTTCGGGCAAGATGGAAATGTGAAACCGCAAAGCAGAGAGAGCTCACATGCAACGACCGAACGCAATGGTATGGGGGCTAGCCATGCTGGTGGCGGGCGCGGGCGCGGCCTGGGCCACGGGCTATACCTGGATCGGCGCAACCCCGGGCAGCTGGAGTGTTGCTGGGAATTGGAGCCCCGGCGGTCCGCCAATTGCCGGTGACACCGCCACTTTCACCGGCACGGTGAATAAGACCGTCAACATCGCCACGGGCGGCCAGGCCGCGGATGCGGTCAATGTCACCGGTTCGGCTACCTGGACTTGGACGACGGCCGCCAACACGCTGACCCTCGGCGCCGGCAACCTGAACTACAACGCCTCGAACACGATCAGCAGCAGGAGCGTTTTTGACGCGATCCTGGCCGGCAACGGTGGCCTGCGTGTTAACGCGGGCACATTGAGGATCTTCAACGCACTGAACAGTTATAGCGGCGGCGTGGAGGTCAACGGCGGCATCCTGCTGAACGGGCCCGCGAATCAATGGGAGGCGGCCAGTTCCTGCGATTTTGGGTTCGGGGGCATCATCATCGGCAGCGCGACGCCGGGCAGCAATAATGCCACCCTGCTAATCGGTGGGGGAAACGCGGCTGCCAATTGGGTCACGAATGCGATCACCATTCGCGCCGGCAACGACGGCGTGGCGCGGTTAGGATCGTGGCATTGTTACCCCCTTACCTCATACTCGTACCTCAAGGGACCGGTCACGATGGCGAAGGCCTTGACGCTTGTGAATGACGAGGAGCAGAACAGGATCAATAACACCTGGGACCTCTTTATCAGGGAGTCCTGCTCGTTTTATGTGGACGGGGGAGTGGGCGGGTCGGGCAATCTGACGAAAGAGGGACTGGGGACCATACAGCTCCGGGGGACCAATACCTACACGGGCACGACGACCATTCGCGGCGGGACGACCTACATAACGTGGACGAACAACAGCAACACGGGTAACTTCACGGTGGAGTACGGCGCCCTGATCGTGGCGACGAATCCGAGCCTGGGAGCGGTTGGGAACACCCTGACACTCGGCGGAAACGGAACCTTCGGGGCGTTCGGCACGACGCCGTACACGGGATCGGGCAACTACCCGCTGGTGCCGCTGCCCCGCGCGATCACCCTGGCCGGTAACGGCGGCATCCTGACCACGCGTGGGTATTACCCCCGGCCGCAGATCGATGGCACGATTTCCGGCAGTGGCCGCCTGATCCTGGCATTCGCAAGCGCGCAAAATCTTAGAACTCACATCCATGGCAATAACACCTACAGCGGAGGGACGATCGCGAACAACGGGTACGTGGACATTGTCGACGCCGGGGCGCTCAACAATACGGTGTACGGCAGCGGCGACGTCTGGGTTCTGCGCGACGGTTATCTGTTCGTGCGTGGGGTGAACAACATCAACGCCTCGGCCAAGGTCAGGTTGGACTGACCGGCCGCCATCGGGGTGCCGATTGATTATGTCCCCAACCTCACGACCAACTCCGACGGTGTCCTGGCTTTCGGGTTGACTTCCGGGACGACCATCCACAACCGGCTCGGCGACGGCGCCAATCCTCTGGGCAACGGCACAGTGTGGTTGGGCGTGGCGAACGCGCTCAACTTCACGTATGGCGGCTGGTCCCTGGCGGCTTTGGTAGCCAATGACGCGACCCACACGTATCGCATTGGGGGCGGAGGGGGAGGGTTTATCGAGATCAATGCCACCAACACCCTGACGCAAGGCCCGCTGAGGGACTTGAACGGAAATACCCACAACTTGATCATCGCGGAAGACGTGCGGCTCTATGACAACAACCCCTTCACCGGCACCCTGACGGTGCAGCCTGGCGCCATTTGCGGGGCCTATTTGCCCGATGCTACCGGGAATCCGTTGGGCAGCGATACTGGCCCGGTTTTGCTGAGGGGCAACAGCCAGCTTTGGGTCGTCAACAGCTACGTGACTACCCGTTCGGTCAGCAAGGGCGCGCTGACCTTCGACGGCGCCGTGGGCCCTATCGAGATTGACGGCAACGCCGGCACGCCTACCTGGACCACGACGGTCGCGGTGGCTTCGCTGAATCGCACGGGACGCAGCACGCTGAGTATAGATGCCTACCGCAAGACACTGGGCGATGTGGAGCGGATGACGGTGGCTGGCGGCGTCACCTCGACCAACGGCATGGTCGCCCCGTACCGGTGGAACGGCGTGGACGCCGTATTCCTGGACTATGGCGTCAACGGGTTCACAAATGCGCCGTTCACGCTGCTCACGTTGGTCGGGTCCACGGCGACCGACGTGGTCTCGGTGGCGGGCGCCGCCGTGCCTGCCGGCGGGGTGGCGGTCTATGCCTTGAAATCCACCGCCGCCATTACGGGTGCCGATACGCTCACGAATTACAGCGGCGGCCTGATCCTTACGGGCACCGGCATCACGAATACCGCGCCGCTGGACTTCGGGACCAACGAGGCGGTGTTCCTCGTCACGGCGCCGAACACGTTGAGCAACACGGTGACGTGTTCGGGCGGCCTGACTAAGTCCGGCGCCGGCGAGTTGAGCCTGCGGGCAAACAACGTCGGGACGCTGACGGGAGGGATCACGGTGAACGAAGGCAAGCTGAGCTTCACGAACTGGGTGCATCTGGGCGGCGTCGCCAATGTGATCACCCTGAATGGCGGGACGTTGGGCGCTGTCAATCTGGATGCCGCCTTTATCACCAACGACATTGTGCTCGGCAACCTGGGCGGAACCTTGTTCGGCGGGTACTACGACGGGAATATATCGGGCGGTGGCGTGCTGACGTTGAGGGATTACCGGAACTACGTTCGCGGCACCAACAACACGTACACCGGCGGAACTCTGGTGGACGGAAGTGCCTCGGGCAACCAGCAGAAAATCGCGGCCAATTCGTCGCTGGGCCCCAGCGGCACGGTCACGGTCTGGAATGTGGGGGCCGACTGGGGCAATTCGAGGGCCGGGCTGATCCTGGAAGGCGACGGCAACTTGACCGTGGCGCACCGACTGATCCTCAATTCGTTCAACAGCTTTGCCATGTTCAAGTCCGCCGGTCCCGTGGTGGGATCCATCGAGGGCAACGGAATGATCTCGTTCGGCACCGAGGCCATAGCCGCCACCTTGCGGGTCGGCGGCAACAACCGGTCAACGGACTACTTTGGTCTGCTCTCGGACGCTGATTTCTTCTCGGCCACGCGGATTGGTTTGGACCTGGGCAGGCTGGTGAAGGAAGGAACCGGCACGCTGACGCTCTGGGGTGAATCCTGGTATCGTGGCGGCACGATTATCAGTAACGGGACCTTGTGCGTGAACAACTGGTTGAATCCGACCGGCGCCGTGGTGGTCAAGCCGGGCGCCACGCTGGACGGCATCGGCAAGGTCGGGATTGTCAGCAACCAGGGCGGGACGGTGAAGGGCAACCTCTACACTGCGGGGCTGACGCAGGGCGCGGGCGCGGCGCTGCTGGTGACCCTGAACGGGGCGGGCGCCGGGCAGTATGACGTCATGACCGTGAACGGGCCGGTGGACCTGACCGGCAGCACGCTGACCCTGACGCTCAACTTTGCGCCGATTCCCGGCCAGACGTTCACGATCCTGAATAATACATCGCTCTCGCCCATCACGGGCTGGTTTGCCTCGGGCCGGAAGGTCGGCGGCACGTACGCTGGCAATGGCAAGACGTATTGGTTTGCGATTAATTATGCTGGCGGCGACGGCAACGACATCGTGTTGACCTGCATCCCCGCGGGCTCCATGTTCACGATTCGGTAATCGTATCGTGCGGGAAAGATAAAACAAGACGCCAAAATCTGTCTCACACAAAGGCACAAAGCCACGAAGCAAAGCTTCTCGATCTGAAAATTGAATTAACTTTGTGAGCTTTGCGGCTTCGTGTGAAAATATGACCAATCCGAACAAACGGGTCGAGCCTACCGCCTGACGGCGGCGTCTCACCCGCATCGTAGGAAGGCAAGCGACATGTATAGGGCCTGTTGCCCAAATCTCCGCGATCACCGATCGCGGCTACAGTGATATAAAAAAAGTCGTATTCTTGTTGTAGCCGGGGTCGGTGACCCCGGAAATTTATTGAATTCCGATTTGGGCAACAGGCCCTATACCTTGCGCAAGATGATGGCAGGATTGGTCCTGGCGGCGCACCCGCCGCCTACGCGGCTGGTGCCCTGCAAACTGGGAGCGTTGGGGGAGATTCTGAATTGGCTGACGCCGGGGTATTTGCCGGTACTGTGATAAAGGGGTTGCTGGCGGCAATACGCCGGCGAATGGCAAAGAAAGTGGAGCGCGCTATGATGAAACAAAGTATTTTCAAAGTCGGGTTTATCCTAACGGGTGTCCTCGCCTTCGACCTTCAGGTTTTCGCCGAGGTCAGGCTGGCGCCAATATTCGCAGACAACATGGTTCTCCAGCGTGACATGCAGGTTCCCGTCTGGGGAACTGCGGCGAAGGGTGAGAAGGTGACAGTGAGTTTTGCCGGACAGGAAAAAAGCGCCGTCGCGGGCGACGATGGCAAATGGATGCTGAAGCTTGATCCACTGAAGGTTTCCAAGGAACCGCAAGCCATGTTTATTTCCGGTTCAATCTCAAATCTCAAATCTCAAATCTCAAATGTCCTTGTCGGTGAAGTCTGGCTTTGCTCGGGACAGTCAAACATGGGAATGACGGTTTTGGACTCGCTGAACCCCGCAGAGGAAATCTCCTCCGCAAATCACCCCACGATAAGATTATTGCGCTCAGATAAAAACTGGGGATGGCATCCATGCTCGCCAGAGTCGGTCAAGGATTTCTCGGCGGTCGGATATTTTTTTGGCAGAGAGCTTAACAAGAATCTTGATATTCCGATCGGCCTGATCTGCGCTTCCGTGGGGGCGACCGCCATTGAGCAATGGACACCGCTCTCTGCGTTTGAAAAGGATCCTGAATTCAGCAGTCTGGTCAGGGATTACAAGAAAGCGCTCGGGGAGATTCAGGAGAAGAGGAAGAAAGCCGAAGAGGAGGGCGCCGCGTGGGATAAGGACCAGCGGCCAACAACTCAGACAGACCCCGGCGACAAGGGTTTCGAGAAAGGTTATGCGAAGCCCGACTTCGATGACTCCGCGTGGAAGACGATGGAACTGCCCAAGAATTTCGAATCCGAGCTTGACATGGAAATAGATGGCGCTGTATGGTTCAGGAAAGAAGTGGATATCCCGGAAAAATGGAAAGGGAAGGAGCTTCACATTGCGCTTGGACCGGTGGATGATTTTGACGTTACCTATTTCAGCGGCGTGAAAGTCGGCGCCATAGGGATCGAGACACCAAGGTTTCACTCGGTAATGCGCAACTACACGGTTCCTGCTGATATTGTCAAGGCGGGCAAAAATGTTATTGCTGTCAGAGTTTTTGACCATTTCGCTTCGGGCGGATTCCCCGGTTCCCGTCTTATGATGAGAATATATGCCGGTGATGAGTATGACGACATCTCCCTTGCCGGGCAATGGCGCTACAACGTGGAGCTAAAACTCGATCCAAAATCAATTAAATGGCCGACCAAGCCTTTCGCATCGCTTGGTGTTCCAAATCTGGCCAGCTTGTACAGCAGAATAGGGACTCTTGTTCCCTATGGTATAAGGGGCGCAATTTGGTATCAGGGCGAAAATAACGCTGACGGTCTGGGGCAATATCAAAAACTTCATAAACTAATGATCAATGCCTGGCGTGCCGAATGGAAACAGGGCGATTTCCCATTCCTGATAGTCCAGCTCGCGAACCTTGGTAATCCCTGCGATTTCCAGGAAGATTGTCCCTGGGCGTTATTGCGCGAAGAACAGTTCCTGGTGGCCGATTCATTCCCGAATTGCGGGATAGCCACCGCAATTGACATCGGGGATGCGGTGGATATTCATCCCAAGAACAAGCAGGATGTCGGGAAGAGACTGGCGCTGGTGGCGCTTAAGAAAGTCTATGGCCGGAATCTGGAATGTTATGGCCCGGTCTATGAGTCGATGTCCGTCGAGAACGGCAGGATCAGGATCAAATTCAAACCGCTCGGCTCCGGCCTGATCCACAAGGGCGATGAACTCGGAGGTTTTGCGATAGCCGGAGCGGACGGTAAGTACGTCCAGGCTAAATCCGAGATTGACGGTGATTCCGTGGTTGTTTGGAGTGACAAGATTGAGAAGCCGCTGAATGTCAGATATGGATGGGCGAAAAATCCTGAACGCGCAAACCTCTACAACCAGGCGGGACTCCCCGCCTTTCCCTTCAGAACAGACAATTGAATAAAGAGGAGGTTATTGAAAACATGAAGACGAGATATTTGACCCTCATGGGCATGGCATGTGTCCTTGCCTCCGGAACCATCGCGGGTGAACTGCCGTTCGATCTGGGAACGTTCGGGGAGATCCCGGCCTGGCTCATCATCAAGGCACCCGTCAAAGAGCCAAGAATGGCTATGGAGAAAGACCCCCTCGAATCCATGGGCGGCGAGGCGAAATATGCGGCTATGGAAGACCGCAAACTCTTTCCGATTTGTGGAAACCCGCTTGAGATTACAGATGCCAAGGGTGTCAAGGCCAGACTCGGAGAAGGCGTATGGGAGGCATTGAAGATGGCGCCTGCCGAAATGCCAGGAGTATTCCAGGAATATATGAGGCTTACCGTTCCACAAGGCTGTCTGTATGCCTACTGCCGGCTCGACAGTCCCAGCGACATGAAAGCTAATCTCCTCACGGGATTCAGGCAAAATGGCAGCAAGGCCAGATACTATTTGAATGGCAAGGATCTTGGAACTTTCGATGGCGGCCACGGCTTTGAGAACAAACGCTTAGTGCCGATCGAACTCAAGAAGGGAGGGAATCATCTTCTGGTAAGATTTAGTGAGGGCACAATTTTCGCCTGCCGCCTTGTCGGCAAATGCGGCGAGCCCCTGAAAGATGTAAAGGACGTAATACATGCGCCAAACTTCGACGCAGTAAAACCTCCCCCGCCTGCGCAAGTGCCCGAAAATCAGAAACTTGCGAATCTCGCAAAAAACATTCCGCCGCTTCTGCCACCTGAGAATCCTGATGCGCTCGGCATGAAGCTCGCACGAACAATGGCTCTGCTCAAATCCGGCAAATATACAAATCGCCCAGTAAGAATAATTTTTTCGGGACAGTCAATCGAGGCCGGCTGGACCGGCATGTTCATCCAAAACTTACGCGAACGCTATCCCGACACCAAGATAATCGCAGAAAACCGGGCGCTTGGCGGCTGTTTCGTGCCACAAATGCACAAACTCCTTAAGCACGACATACTCCGCTGGCAGCCCGACCTGATCCTTTTCAGCGCCTACCAGGGAACCTCGGAAGTCTGGGAAAGATTCCTCTGCGAACTTCGCAGCGAGACCACCGCGGACATAATCATCAGGACACAGCACATAGGCGGATGGGAAAAAATGGAAGACCCTGAGGAAAACGCAGAGACGCTGACACTCCGCATGCTTGCCCAGAAATATGATGTCGAGTTTGTCGAAGCCCGAAAGGAATGGCGCGCCTACCTCAAGGCCAACAACATGCAGATAAAAGATCTGCTCAGGGACAACGTCCATATCAATGAGAAGGGCGACACTTTCATGGCTCTGCTCTACGACCGCCACATGAAATACAACCCCGCTGCCGAAGGATGGGCCAGCAAGGTGAGGAGATTCAGTGTCGGACGCTTTTTTGTTGAAAACATGAAGGACGAGATCGTCCTCGAAGGCAAAGGATGGTCTTGCCAGCAAGAACGCGTTGCAGTGTCAAGTTCAGCCGAAGACAGGCTTAAACTCAAATTCTACGGGAACCGGGTTGACTTGGTCTTCCCGGGCATTCACGGGAAATGCCAGGTTCTCATAGACGGCAAGAAGCCCAGCGAATTGAACCTCTTCCACGGGACTCGTCCTTGGGGATGCACGATAGGAGATCTTGATGTGAAACCGCCTGTGAACAACCCTTGGACGTATCACACGGGGAAAAACATGCAGGAGGAATCCTGGATGTTGACCATAACGGAAGCCAACGAGGATGCGGATCCGAAGAAGGCAGGCATGTATGTCAAATTCAGCCTAAAGGGCTCGAAGACAGGATTCGACGGTGAAGGGCAGAACGACAAGGATTTTGTTTCAAACAGCGGAAGGATTACGATTCTGCGCACCGATTGGGGCAGGGAAGCGCCATTGACAAAAGAAGGCGATCCCAAGCCGGTGATGAAGGCTGTGGAAAGACCGATACAATACTTATGGCATATTCTGCCGGACTTTGTCGAAATTGTTCCTGAAGGCACTATATGGGCGGGAGACAAGGATTACTATTATGCTCAGCAAGTCGAATACGTGACTGTCGCGGACGGTCTTCCATGCGGAGATCACGAGCTGACATTGATCCCGGTTCCAGGGGCAAACCTAGATCACGCCTTCAGAATTTCAGGCGTGGAAGTATATCGTCCCCCACTTGCCAGGGATGCCAGCAAATGGACTACGGCACCGCGTTAGGCATAGGCCAGAGGACAATTCCTTTTGTCTCTTGAATTAAAGAATTTGCAATAATAGAAAGGAAGATTATGAAAACACTGCATCTGGTAATCTTGACTATGCTCGCATGGTCAATCATGGCTTCGGGCGCGGAACCCGCAAAGGAAAAATTGCCTGCAGCGGGCAATTCCACTGAATCCACTCTTGTGGCGAACGGCTCGTTCGAGTTCTGGGACTATTTCAGCGACGAGGCGCTGGGATACATGAAACAGCATCTTTGGGAGGAGAATCCAGCGTTGCCACAGCGCTGGGCAATAGGCGTCAGAAGGCCTTCATCAATCAGCAGGTCGTCCGACAGCCACGGTGGAAAATCCGCGCTTGGTGTACAAGCGCATAAGCACGGGCTTCCCTTCAGCCTGGAGATTTTCAGCGCTGAAGTCATGCCCAAGGCGGCATACTCCTTCGGATTCTGGTTCAAAGGCAAGGGCAAGGCGGCGTTGACGGTCAGCGGCAACGCCGTCGAGGGGCGCCAGAAGCTGGCGTCCGTGGAAGGAACCGCTGGAGAAGCCTGGACCGAGGTGAAAGGCTCTTTCACTGCCCCAAGCCATATCCGCACTGTCTCCCTCCGGCTTTCAATACCGGAGGAAAGCACTCTGATTGTCGATGATGTCTTTCTTTCAGCCTCCATGGATCAGCCCTATGATGCGGACGCGGTGCTCGGGAAGAAATACGGCAAGGACGAGCACACACTTTTCTTCGAGGATTTTGACGGGAAAACCGTCTCCACAATCTCCTCATGCAAGGAGGTCGGGGTCACAGACGACAAGGGTGGCCGCTTCGGCAGGGGATTTAGACTCGACCGCAAAGGATCGGCAACGATCTCTTTTTCATTGGGCGCAATGCCGGAAGAGGGAACTCTTGAATTCTGGATCTCCCCTGACAGCAATGTCGGAATGCCCTATATCGCCCTGATGGGGGGCAGAAGCCTGCTGACCGTGGGAAACTGGCCGGGCCGTATATCTACATACTCGGAATATCCCGAGACCAAGGAAAAGTTCTCGCTTCAAGGATGTTCGCCTGAAATAGATGTCTGGCGCATGAGGAAAGGAGTCTGGCATCACGCCGCATACACATGGGACAAAAGCACTGTTCGTCTTTACATTGACGGCGTCCTGAGCGAGATGAAGACGGTCGAGGCGGTGAAATGGCCCGATAAAATGTCTTTCATCCAACTCGGCCATCCTGTGCCGCACACCAGAAAGACCGACGGGACAATTGACGAGATCAGATTCTCGAAAATCCGCCGCTACGGTCCCGCCATTCCGGCTGGATCGGCATATGCGCCGCCGCCGATTATTCCATCCGCGATCACGGACTCCCGGAAAAAGGCGTCCATCGTAAAGGCTCTTCAGCCGCTGGAGAAGATAGCCGAGGAACGCAAGAAGCTGATCGGGGCGATTGCGCCCAGCGGCAGCGGCGAATTCGAGGAGAAGACCAACTCGGACGGCGACTATGTGTATGAGGCGACCTCGACGAAGCCTCTGGTCAAAAACGGCGTCTTCCAGATCGAGTCCAACAAGATCGTGAAGGGGCTGGCGGTTGTCAGAAGCCCCAGAGCCACGGGTATCCTGATTCCCGACAACATGACGAACGCCGGAGTGTATTGGACCCTGAAGAACATAAGGAAGGGCAGATACTGGATCGGCGTGCTCTATTCCGGCGACGGGGCCAGCGGAATGTATGGTCCGATCAGCGTCTATCTGAACGGAAGGATAGTCCAGCTCGCATCCCAGTCAAATCCCGTACAGATCGCTCCGGGAACCTGGTTCATCGAGGCCTTCGCGGCAAAGGGCGAGGAACTCGCGCCCGGCGACGAGATCTCAGCCTCGTCACCGCACAGCGAAGGGCTTTTCGCCCGCCTGATCCTGCACGGCAAGGCGCCAGCCCCGGTCTTCGAAACGCCGTGGCGTCTGCCCACAAACTTCGGCGGCCACCAGTGGAACCTGTACACCGCCCTCGGCGTCAACGTGGAGGGCCGGTTCCTGTTCAAGGACGGCAAGGCCGTCGGAAATATCAGCGACAACTCCATCGAGCAGTCGGCTCCGTCCGTAGCTTCCCTCAAGGACGAATCCGGAAAAGTCAATTTCATCGCCTATCTCTCAAATCCTCTCCCGATACCTGTCCCTGTCAACTACTCCTGCCTCGTGAAAACATTCTACGGCGAGACCGTGGCAAAGGATGTGGAACGGATTGTCATCCAGCCGCACGACCAGATCCAGCGCAAGATTCCTTTCGACTGGAAGGAAGGGGAAATTACTCATTTCGCGGATATCACAATCCTCGGCGATGCCCCGCCGGATCTCTCGAGAAGCCGCGAGGATGGCGGCCTGGGCTGGCCGAAATATGAAACGCTGTCCTATTTCCCTGGACAGCGGCATATCCTCCCCTGGCCGGATCCCTTCAACTCCCGCGTGATCCGCCGGATAACTGTTTCCGAACCGTATGGCGGGGCGCGGCAGACCTTCGGGCTCGACGGGCACGACTGGGAGATGGGATATACCACGAGCATCGAACCGCCGATGCCTCCTCCCCCAGACATCAAGTTCGAGAAGGCGCGCATACCGAGAAGCTGGGGCTGGCCGAGGCTCGACGAGATCAAGCCCAGACCGCACGGCGCATATTACAGGAGATCCGTCGAGATGCCCGCAGATCTTTCCGGACGCTCATACAAGTTCATCCTGAAATACGCCCTCGCCGAAGCAACGGCCTATGTCAACGGAATCAAGGTCGGCAATGTCCGCGGAGAGAACACGCCCATCGTATGCGACATAACCAAGGCGCTCAAACCGGGGAAAAACGAGATCGTGATCGTCGTGAGGGACCTTATCGCCCTCATGAACCCGGCATTTGTCAACAAGGAAAGCCCGGTGGCCAACCACCAATATCTCGAGGCTCCAGGCCTCCACGGCGGCAACGGGCTCGGACTGGGATCCGTATCCATAGAGTCCGCGCCTGTCCTATCGAGCGAGGATGTCTTCGTCGCGAC
>Ga0247841_10010991_pt1 | contig 12164 bp, 12 predicted proteins | sample LaCruzMarch2015__2_FD_192410 | JGI IMG/M metagenome (GOLD analysis project Ga0247841, IMG submission 192410) | Freshwater microbial communities from meromictic Lake La Cruz, Castile-La Mancha, Spain - LaCruzMarch2015_18m | ecosystem: Environmental > Aquatic > Freshwater > Lake | place: Spain... | reverse complement strand
GCGGAATTTACAGCCTCCTAAATACGGGGTACAGCAGGGAAAACAGTTAAACCGGCAGCCGCGCGAAGCATGGACTAAATCCACCATTTGCACTCCCCGAAAATTATATAAAGGCCGTTTTAAAATATCCCGGCGCGCAGTACCGATTAAGTTGGTATCCGGAAAATTATTTAGATAGTTGTAAACTTTTTTTAAACTGCCGTTTTTAAAATCAGCGATTACATCTTCCATTCTGCCTTCGGCTTCTCCTAAAAATACGCTGTCGGCATGTGCCGAGGTTTCCTCATGATGCAGCATGGTGGCAATCCCGCCGAAGATGACTTTTTTGCCGTTTTGGCGGTAGTAATCAGCAATCTCCCAGGCCCGCGGCATCTGGCAGGTAAGCATTACCGACAAGCAAATCAAATCTGCCTCTTCGTTAAAATCCAGCGCTTCTACGTTTTCATCGCAGAAAGAAAGCGCGATTTCCCGGGGGATAGTTGCGGCAAAACAAACCGGGCCATGCGGCGGGAGATTAAATTCCGGCTGATTTTTCAGTTTAGGCCACTTAGGATAAATAAGTTTGATTTTCATTTTATTTTCGCAAAAGCTGACAAGCAGCTGTTTTAGAATCAGCGTTGACTAAGAGTAAAGTTTTAACCGGCCCGTTTTTAAGCATACTTAATGCGTAGTTCAGGGATTCCTGCCGGGTATTTTTTAAAAAACCCAGGTAAATGAGGCTGCCGGTAAAACCAAAATGAATAGCAGCTTCGGCTAAAAAGCTTGAGGGCAAGGTATAGATAAAAAGATTTCCCCGCCCCATGGTCCTGCCGTTTGAGATGTAATCATCAAAATAAGCCGAGTTTGCCTCTAAGGCACCGTTAACATTAGAGCCCAGAATACTGATTTTTTGTTTTTTGCCCTGGGCATAAGCTATTTTTGCATCCGCCAATGCCAAAGCAATACTGATTACGGCTAACCTTGAGACCGGGTCAAAGCGCAAGAAATTGGCTACTGGATATTTGAATATTGCTGGCTGCAGTTGGCTATAGAGAAATTTTAGGTCAGAGTATTTCTTTTCCCATTTCTGCTTTTGGCAGCCGTATTTATTTTGGTTTATCCAGCCAATTCCTTTAATCATGTTTTTTTGTTTATTTGCTCCCCAGTTTTTCGGTTACGGCTTTGGCTGTATTTTGATTTAGCTTGCGCGCAGCATTGATCCATTCCCGCCCGGAAAAAGTAGAGTCATCTTTGGCAAGAATTGACTTTGCGCCGTCAAAAAGTTCATAGTGGATTTTAAGTGACACTCCTCCTGCGCCATAACCGACAATTATCCGCGCGGCTTTGCTTCCGGGGCGATATTCGGTAATTTTTACGTTCAGTAAATAATTATTGGGCTCAGGCGTATATTCTTGGCGTTTTTCGATAAGTTTAGCCTGGAAGCCGGCTTTTTCATAGCGAGCAAATACTCTTACCAGGTCACTGTCCATCCAGTCGGCCAAGCGCGCCTGCGAGACAGCTTGGCGATCAGTAAGGGTTGAATTTACTCCGTCCTCAAAGAGAATGCAGATAGTTTTTTGAGTAGTTGCCGGAGCGCTCTTTTCGGCAGCATTTGCCGGATAAGCAAAACCGATAATCAATGCCGTAACCAAAAACATGGTTGCCATAATTGTGCGTTTCTTCATTTTTCCTCCCCCTTTAGTTAGTATTCTGTATTATTAAAGCGGCGTTTATTCCGCCGAATCCGCAATTATTTAGAATAATGTTTGCTTGTTTTAAGCGTTTGGCAAAAGGGCTAACCCAGCCTTTGGCTTGGGGGTCGATATTTTTTAAACCCACTGTGGGAGGGACGATCTTTTCCCGGAGCACCTTTAAAGCTAGGATAGTTTCAATCAATCCAGCTGAACCTAAGGTGTGGCCGGTGCCTCCTTTTATAGAGTAAACAGGTTTAATTTTGTCTCTAAATATATTTTTAAAAGCTAAAAGCTCCATCGCGTCGTTGTAAAGCGTACCGGTACCATGGCTACAGATGCAGCCGATTTTGCCCAAAGGCAGTCTTGCCTTTTTTAACGCTTCGGTTAGAGCTTGAATTAAACCTTGGGCATTTTTCGCCGGGCCGGTCATGTGATTAGCGTCGCAGCTTAAGGCCCATCCGGCAATTCGGGCTAAGGCTTTTCTTTTTTCTTTTTTTGCCCGAGCTGGGCTCATTAAAAGAACGAATCCGGCAGCTTCGCCTAAAGATAGGCCGGTGCGATTTTTGTCAAAGGGTTTGGCTTGATCTTTATCTAGGGCCATAAGAGCTGAAAATCCGCTAAAAACAAATTCGGTTACCGCATCCGCCGCCACTACTAAAACGCAGTCTTTTTTCCCGCTTTCAATGATCCTGGCAGCTTCAGCCAACGCGGTGCTGGAAGAAGCGCAGGCGCAGGAAATAAGCATCCCTTCTTCTTTTATTTTTGCCAGCTGTTTTACTTTTTTTAAAAGATGAGTTAACTTACTTTCTTCGGGGGGATTGGATTTTTTGAGTACTGCTTTTTCCAACAGGTCGATTTCTCCTACGGTTGTTGCCAGGATCAAAAAAGCATCCCGGGGTATGATTTTTAAATCTTTAGTCAAAATCATTTTTAGCATTTGGGTTACCAAAGAGTCCTGCTTAAGCAGGCTTAATGCGGGAATAGTCGCGGCATTATGGCAAAGAAAAGATGCAGTGGAAAAGCGTTTCAGTTTTGCCACCGCGCTTTTTCCGGAAAGTAACCCCTCCCAGAGAGGCTGGATTCCTTTTCCGTAGGCAGTAACCAAATCGTAATCGGTAATTACCGCTTTTATTTTAGGCACTTAAATTTTCCTTTTTTCCAGTTTTTCCGCAGCTGTTCCAAAATTCCAGGCGTGACAATGTGGGGCTGTTTATTTTTAACGTCGATAAACATTTGCACGCTGTAGCCCCGCGTGGCAATGCTGCGGTCAGCCTTTATAATTACGTATTCAGTATGCAGCCTTGCTCCTTCACTCCAGACGTAGGATGCGCGTATTGTGAATTCTTCGTCTAGATAAAGCGGTTGATAGTATTCAGCATGAAATTTGATGATCGGAGCGCTTACGCCTAAACTAAAGTAATCTTTAAAAGATAAGCCGCAGCGCCTGCTTAGTTCGGTTTGGGCCTGCTGGAAATAACCCGGGTATTGGCCAAACCAGACTACCCCCATTATATCCACTTCATTAAAACTGGCCCTTCTTTTAATTTCAAAGCTGATCGGCTTAGGCGCACCGGGGATTTTTTCAAAAAACTCTGGTTTTTTTCTCATCCTAGTATATTTATCCTTAGTTGTAACTCAGCCACTTTTTTATTTTCACAACTCACTTTTACCGTAACGGTTGATTCGGTCGAGTTTTTGGGATGTTCTTCCAGGTTAAAAGTCAGTTCCTGATTAAAGGTTGCAGGAGTAAAGAATTTAGCCAGGATGATTTCTGCTAAGCGCACATTTTTATGCTTGCGTTCTTCCAACACCATTAATGCCGCCTGAATTTTACAAACTCCGGGTAAAATCGGCTTATTCGGAAAATGCCCTTTAAAGCCAGTAAATTTTTTCCCAAAAATAAAACGCGCGCTGGTTTTAAAATCGTTAATCTCCTCCATTACCTGCATACTGGATTTAATTTCTTCCCTTAGTTTACTCATTTTAACGGACCTCTTTTAAACGGATGATTAGGTTGTAACCGAAACGATGGTGTTTTAAAACTACCCCTGCCGGACAAAGCTTGCTATCCTTATCCAGTGTATAATCATAATAATAGACGCTCCAGATTTTGCGTTTTTTTTCAAAATACTGTTTTTCAATCAGCCAGCACTGGGGGCCGCCAAAAATATATTTCATTTGACCCTGGCCATAGGGCTGGCTAAAAATGATCCGGTATTTTTCTTTTTTGATGTTGGCCTCTTGCGTTGGAGCCAGGTCAAAGTAGATCCGGCGAATATCCTCACCGACTGCCCGGGGCAGGTCCCCCCTCTGCAGCAGTTCCTTTAAAACAAAAGTAGCCTTAATTTCATGCCGGCTGCCGGTTAATTCAAATAACTTGACTCCTACCGGGTTCATGCAGGAGACCTGAAAGGTATTATTTTCTAAGTCCAGGCGAGTATACCCTAAAGCCGAAAAACTCTGCCATTTGTATTGAAAAACGATGCTATTGATCACCTCTATTTTTTTGGCTAGTGATTCCTGGAACTCCTGGCGGAGCTTCTCTGGATCAACGTCCCCCAAAGCAACGTAATTAATATCCTTGAAAGGTATTGAACGGCAACCGGCAAGGCTTAAGAATAACAGTAAAAAAATAAATAATCTAAAGTGGTACTTCATCTTTATCTTTCCACAATCTGTATAATGCCGGAATTATCACCAGGCTGGATAAATATCCCGCGCTGACTCCGGTAGTTAGGGTTATTCCGATTGAGAACAATATCGGATGTTGAGCGAATAAAAGTACTCCGGTTCCAATAAGCGTAGTAATCGCGGCCAGGGTAACGGCAATAATCGTGCCGGTCTGGTATTTATATTTACAATAATACACCATAAATATCCCGTAGTCACTGACTATCCCGACCACGACCATGGAGGCAATAATCGCAGGAATATTTAAAGTTAGCCCGGTTAAACGGGTTATCCCTCCGATCAAAGCCAAGCTGGTAATTACCGGGATCATGGCCAGTACGGTTAAGCGTAAATTTTTTAATAATAAAGCGGCTAGAAAAATGGTGGCAAAAAGCGCTAAAAAGGATAAAAAGGAAAACTCTCGGGATAAAGCCCGGGAAACCTGATCGGAAAAGTTTTTACGGGAAACCAAAAAAGTCCCGGGATAGCGTTGCTTGATTTTAGACAGCTTAGCAATATATTCATCTTTATCCGGAAAAAATGAAAGTAGCTGGTAATCAGCGCCCTTTTTAAGCACAAACTGTTCTTTTAATTGATCAAAAAAAGCCAGGTTAACAGGCTCGGTCTCGACGGTTTTTGGTGAATTTAATAGCCGGGTAAAGGGGCTAAAAGCATCTTGGGAAAAATTATAGGGCTGGCCGTATTTGGCCAGCAATTTTTCGATGTTGTTTTTATTTGCCGGGCTCCAGAATTTATTCCAGGTAGCCAGGTTGACCTTGCGATAAAATTTCCCCGGCCAAATTGAGGCAAAGCTGGTAAAGTTATCTTTACCGATGGCTATGGCTGCGTCCAGATATACCGCCGTGTTTAGTTCATAGGCATCATCCAGAGTGGGTGCTTGAGTCACAAAAATCGCCGGCAGGCTTCTTCCTCCCCAGGTATTATGAAATTCTTCTTCGGATTGAATAATATCATTACCGGCAGCATCAAACTGCGTAATATCATTATTAAATTTTAATTTAGCAGATAGCCCAAGCATAACCAGAATTAGTATACCCCAGAAAAATAAAATAAGTTTATCCGGAGTTTTTAAGTTAAATTTTAAGGGAAACTTTTGGGAAGCTGAAACTGTATTAGGCGCAGGTTCGTTCTTGATCAGATGGGGTAGAATAAACAAGGCAAATCCCATGCACAGTAGGATAGCAAAGTTGGCAAAAAAGGCCATTTGGTGGTAGCCCCTGACGGAGGAAAAGAAAAAAGCCCCAAAAACGCTGATTGTAGTTAAGGCGCCAAAAACAACAGGTTTAATAATTTGCCTTAGGGTAGTCAAGCTGTTACCGGCTTTACGCACTGCCATGTAGACGTAGATGCCATAGTCAATGGTAATACCAGCAATCACGGAACTCAGGCCAATTACAAAATACGAGAGATTTTTAAAAATAAGAAAAGCGATATTAGTTGTAATCAGCACGGCCACAAAAGGCATAAAAAAGATAATCATTGCCCGGGGGTCGCGGAAAATACATAAAAATAATAAAATAAACCCCAGGGCCGCGATAAGCGAAGTTAGCTGGATGTCTTTCTTGATAATGTCCTCATTCTTTACCGTATGCACGTGTCCGGCGATAATGTTTGCGCTGATGTAATCCGGGAGTTGGCGGAGTTTTTCCTGTAAGTAGTTAACGATTTTGCGGCTGCCAAACCCTTCGGTTAAAAGGACGGAAGTTTTGATAATGATCATGCTGGCAGTCCCATCCTGGCTGAGGAGATGCCCGTTGTTAATTGTCACGGCGTAGCCTGAAGCCTGGGAAAGTTTTTGCATACTATTTAAAAGCTCGGAGTTTAAATTAAGCGGGTCAATTTGCAAAAAAGGAAGGGTAAATGAACTTGCCGGGGTTAAGCTTTGCCGGTAAATAAAGCCCAGCCTCTCTTTTATCTCTGCGGGGTTTAAGCTTAGTTGAAGCTTAAACAGATTTGCCGGGCTAAACAGCTGCGGGGAATACTCTAAAAAAAAAATCATTTCCTGCATGAAATTACTGGTAGAGATATTGCCGATTATTTGTTTGACTAGAGGAGTATGGATGGAATTAATTAGTTGATCCGTAGCTAAAATCAGCTCAGCCGCTGTATGCTGCGTATCCTTAAGCTTTAAGGAAATAATCAGTTTATCGGAAAAATTAGATTCGCGAAGAAAATTCATGCTTTGCTGGACTGATGGATCCGACGGCAGCATCAATTCGATATCATTATTGCATTTAATGAATTTAAGCCCGATCAAGGAACACAAAATAATCAATGCTAATAAACCGATAACCAGATGGATGTTTTTTTGGATCCAGAGGTTGATCTGCTTAAGGTGGTCAGTAGGCATTTAGGATTTTACCTCCCAGGCTAAAGCCGGGATCTCTTGATTAAGCACCGGAGCAATAAATTTAAGCGAAGTTGTGTCCCCGCCTTTTTCTTGAATATTTATTTGGCTAAGATAATACAAATCATCCTGGAAACTCATGGTTACGCTTTGGATAAAGTTGGCCGCCAAAGAAGTTGCCCGGGGAGTAAATTCTAATTTTAAAGGTTTTCGGCTAAGCAGCGCGATATCATAATCTCCTTGCATGGTTTTATACGAGCCGGAAAACCAATTCTGCATCTGCTGGATGGCTACTTGGAAGCTGGGGTTTTTAGCCAAGGACACAGATTGTACCTGATTAGAATCCTGGTCCCACTGGCTGATACTCGTGGGGGTAATCACTAAGCAATAGCGCATCGGGCTAGAAACCCGCCAAGCAAGCAAACCGGGCTTTTGAATGGCAATTTTGCCCTTAAGCACAAGTTTTTGTTTAAATAACGCAAGGTTCTTTTCCTGAATAAAATCGGTCTGCATCGATTTAACCGTCGACATCTTTATTTGTAAATCTTCTAATACCGCATCCACTTCTTTAGTATCAGCGGCGTAGGAAGAGTTAATGTTGGCGCAAAATAATAATAAAAAAAGCACGATTAATTTTCTCATGATTTTTTCTTATTCTCCCAAACTTTTACTTCTCCCTGGGCCAGGAGCTCCTCTCCCCTGCAAACCTTGCCTTTAAATATTCCAAAATCTCCAAAACGCGCGTATTTAAAAATAGAGATGGTTAATGTATCGCCAATATGCGCCGGGGCGTAAATTTCCAGATTTTTTGCCCCCAGTAAGAATCCTTCTACGGCTTGGCTGGAGACTCCTAAATGTTTAAATCCGGCCTGGGCGGCAATGCTTTGAGCAATAAGTTCGATGTAAACTGTTTCATCCAGGGTGCCATCATCACGCACAAATAACATGTCGTTAGAAATAGTTACGTTTATATTTGCCGTACGCTCGCCGATACTGGTTAAAGTATCAATAACTTGCATTGGCGGCTGTTGCGGGATAAATCTGCCTACTGCCGCCGGTAGATGCACAATCTGGCTTTGATGCTCAGTATTGTTCCAGCATAACGGATCCGAGGCCAGGTAATCTCCGGTTATTTGATAAGCTGCTCCGCGGCAACCATAACAGTTGTCCGTCTTATCGCATTGCCTGCAAGGCCCCTTAATATTGGCCCGGTAATCTCTGAGGTCTTCGATTACTTCGCTTTCTTTAATAATATCGGCGAGTTTGCGTTGGCGGATATTGCCCAGGGGAATATTTATTCCTACGCAAGGCAAAACATAGCCCTGGGAATTAAGCAGGCAGGAAAATTGATGCCGCAAACACTTAATCCCGATTAACGGCGGCTGAGGATTCCAATGGATTCCGTATTTATCACGGTCGATTTCGGCGATCTTAAAAAAGGTCTCTTTTAGTTTTTGCGAATCTACATGCAGCCATTCATTTTCCCTGCCTTTACCTTGGGGAGTAATAATCTCAAAATAGGGCTGGATTCCCTGCTGGCGCAGCCATTCCCACATCGGAATAATTTCTTCAAAGTTTTGCTGACAAATTACGGTACTTACTCCTAAATGCTTGGTTTTAGTAGGAAATCCCGAGCGTCTTAAATTATTAAAAGCATCTTGAATAACTTTGTAAGCTCCCTTTTTCCCGGCCAGAGCGTCCTGCACCTCTTCTTTTCGGCTGTTCATTTTTAGGACTACCAGTATCCCCAGATCAAATAATTGCTTGGCAGCATCCGGAGTAATTCCAAAGCCGTTAGTAAACATCTCGACATCCAAATTTTCCGCGCGGATAAATTTAAGCATTTTTAGCGCCTGAGGATAAAGCATCGGCTCACCGCCTAAGACAATAATTTTTTTAACCCCCAGATTCTTGGCCTGGATTATGGCCTCGCACAATTCTTCATAACTGAGCTCATTTTCAAAATTAAACTTCTCAGGGATATAGCAATATTGACAATGGAAATTGCAGTGCAGAGAAAATTCTATTTCCATGGAAAGCAGGCGGTTGTTTTTCACCGCATCTTTTATCTCCTGCTCGCTAAATTCAAAATTAGGGACAATTACCTGACAATTAGCCATAAGTTTATCTTTTATCCATAAAACGTACGGGCTTTCTGGCGCCGGCAGTATAAACCTTTTCTTTGATTAATTCTTCATCGCAAATAAAAACTTCCGGTTTCACCCTTAAACGCGCCTGAAGTTTTTCTTGAATCTCGGTTTTAGTGCAGTTTGGATCATCTACAGAAACATAAATCTCCAGATTGTCCGAAAGCGCTCCCAAGCTAGATACGCTGACATAGTATTCATTAACGCCGGGAATTTGCTCTAAGCAGGAATAAATCGCCTGCGGGTAAAACGTTGTTCCTTGCACTTTCATCATTTGTTTTTTTCTGCCTAAAATTGGCCCAAGCCTAAGTGAATTTCTACCGCAGGAGCAGGGTTTATCGATAAGAAAGCTAATGTCCCCGGTTTTAAAACGGATTAAAGGCATCGCCTCTATTCTTAAAGGAGTAACTACCACTTCTCCGGTTTCTCCGTAAGGCAAACTGCGCCCCTGGGGATCGACAATTTCGACGATCGCTAAATCCGGATGCAGATGCCCTCCGGATTGCGCCGTGCATTCGCAAAAAGTAGAAACGATCTCTGTAGTAGAATAAGTAGAGTAAGCTTTAGCTTGGAATATTTTTTCCAAATCCTGCCCGACTTTTAGAAACTTTAAATTTTTATCCCGTAAAGGTTCCCCAATACAAACTATTTTTTTTATGCCGCTTTTGCCGGCGGCAATTCCTTGCGCATTCAAATAAAGCCCCAGTTTTCTTAAAAAACTGGGCACTCCGACTAGAGCCGTGGGCTTAAGACGTTGGATAAGCTCCCGGTGGCTTTCTAAGCTATTTAAACCGTTACGAATAGCAGTGGCGCCTAAGGCGCGAATCCCGGAATAATAAGCTAATCCGGCAATAAAACAACGGTCTAAGGTGCAGGTGAGCAGCACGGTATCCTGGTCAGTAAAGCCGCAGGCACCAAAAGATTGTTTTTCGTTATAAGCTAAGCGTTTTAGATCCCCTTCGCTATTGGCGATTTTTGTGGGAACTCCGCAAGTACCGCTGGATAAAACTAACTCAACTACCTTTTTAGCGGGAATTGCCAGAAAATCATCATTATATTTTTCGATTTCGCCTTTATCGGTAAAACCCAAAGTAGCCAGATTGTCTAGATTAATTTTAGAAACTTTTAGCTTGTTTTTGAATATTCGACGGTAATAGGGAGAGTTTTTCTGACAATGCCCAAGATGCTCTTTAAGCAGCAGATTTTGCGCTGTTTTTATTTTTTGCGGCGCCAAAAACTCGATATTTTTATAAAGGAATAAATCTTTCATTTTAGCTTATCCATAATCGAAACTTCTTTAGCAATGATATCCCGACAATAATTTTTTAGTTTAAAAGCGTTGAAATTTTTATATTCTTCCCAAGTTAAAGCCGCCAGGCGATGGATCCTAATTGTGGTCGGTTGCAAAAATGCGGATCCCACCGGAGGAACAAATTCATTCCCGGTAATGCATACTGGCACAATTGTAGCGTGGGTCTGTAGCGCTGTGCGAAATATCGCGCTATGAAATTGGCCTACGCACTTATTCCGGGAGCGCGTACCCTCAGGAAAAGTGACTATCGAAACTCCCTGGGCAATCAGTTTAGCTGTTTTTTCCGCAAACTCCGCATAAGGCATCTCTCTAACGCTTAGGTATCCGGCAATTTTAGCAACTATTCCCAGAGCCGGCAAACGAAAAGGCCAGATGTTCACTACCTGTACGGCTTCATATGGAAATACCGCCATTAAAAAAGGGTCGCTGGCTGCGCGGTGGTTGCAAACGAATAAATATGGCCCTGGTGGGTCATTTGCGAGATAATTTTTGTTCACTATGCGAATTAATGGAAAGGGTAAAATACGGATAACTACCGCCCCATACCATCTAATCGCCTGGCGCAAAAATCTATAAACTTTGCGTTTTGGTAGAAATAGCGCTAAAAGAATAACTAAACTGCCTAAATTCAGGATCGCAGTTAAAGTGAATATAATAAAGAACGGATAAAAAAATAAATTTAAAAATGCGATCTTTAAAATCCGCATTATTTTCCGATTTCCTTTTTTATCGTTAAAATGAATTGCTGCAAATCACCCAGCGTGCGAATAGTACGCACCCTTTCATCATCGCGGATGGTGACGGCGAATTTTTTTTGCAAAGCCACGACTAAATCCACCACATCTAAGCTATCTAGCCCCAGGTCAATAAAGATATTGGCTTCAGGCACTAGTTTAGACTTCTCGATTTCAAATGAGTCAATAAAAACTTCGTTAGTTAGTTTAATTACTTCTTGTTCAGTCATCTTGATTAAGCCTCCTTTTTACAAACTAAGCTCGCATTAATTCCGCCAAAAGCAAAACAGTTTTTAAGCAGAATGTTTATTTTTTTAGCTAACGGTTGCATCACGTGATTAATTCCCCGGCATTCTGGATCCGGGTCGGTTAAATTTAAAGTGGGATAAATTGTGCTATTTTCCATCATGATCAAGGAAGCAATTAATTCGATGGCTCCGCTTGCTCCCAAAGTATGGCCGAGATTGCCTTTAAGGCTGCTCACCGGAACTTTATCACCGAAGATTTCGCTAATTGCGCCTGCCTCTTCTTTGTCTCCTTGGATAGTAGCGGTGGCGTGAGCGTTGATATAATCAATGTCCTTGGGTGAAAGTTTTGCTCTTTTTAAGGTTTCATTTATACAGGAGGCAATCGCCTGGCGGTTAGATTCGCTGACATGGCTGCCATTGCCAAAACTGCTAAAACCGATAATCTCCCCATAAATTTTAGCCCCTCTTTTTTTGGCTAAATCATAGTTTTCTAAAACGACAATGCCGGCTCCTTCACCGCAAACTAGGCCATCACGCTTGGCGTCAAATGGCCGGGGAGTGGATTTTGGCGTTTGATTAAAGTTGGTAGAAGTGGCAAAAAGCACATCAAATGACCCGACTACCGTTGGATGTAACCCCTCCGCGCCTCCGCAGAGCATGATATCCTGCTGGCCCAGGCAGATCTGCTCGTATCCTGAGCCGATTGCCTGTAATCCGGAAGCGCAAGCCGCATTAGTGGCCATCACGATTCCGGTAATTCCCAGGAATTGCCCCACATTTAAAGCGGCAGTATGTGAAACGCATTGAAAAAATTTAGTGGAAGTAAGCTTAGAGAGGTCGTTATCCGGGATGAGGGTTTCAAAAGCCTCGGCAATGCTTTCTGCGCTGCCCATGGTTGAGCCAATTACGCAGCCTAGCCGGTTGCTCGATAGCGCGTCGAGTGGTAAGTTGGCGTCTTTGAGCGCTTGCTGGGCTGCTTGAACCGCAAAAATGCTTAACCTGCCCATGGAGC
>Ga0247841_10010990_pt1 | contig 12164 bp, 10 predicted proteins | sample LaCruzMarch2015__2_FD_192410 | JGI IMG/M metagenome (GOLD analysis project Ga0247841, IMG submission 192410) | Freshwater microbial communities from meromictic Lake La Cruz, Castile-La Mancha, Spain - LaCruzMarch2015_18m | ecosystem: Environmental > Aquatic > Freshwater > Lake | place: Spain... | reverse complement strand
GATTACGGCCTCTACGAATATACAGTGTATATTTATAAATAAAGGAATGAAACTATGGCAAAAGTGATAATATTCGGCACTAAGGATTTTGCTCAGTTGGCGCATTTTTATCTGACAAAAGACAGTGAACATGAAGTGGCGGCATTTACGGTAGACAAAGGATTTTTTAATGAAACGACGCTCCTGGGGTTACCGGTGATCGAGTTCGAGGAGATAGAGAAGCGTTATCCTCCGGAAAAATACAAAATGTTCATACCGATGAGCCCGTTAAAGCTTAATGAGGTACGGGCCCGGAAGTATTCGGAAGCCAAAAAGAAAGGTTACCTTTTTATCAATTATATCAGCTCAAAGGCGACCTATTACGATTCGGCAGTGGGAGAGAATTGTTTTATTTTTGAGAACAATGTGATCCAGCCTTTTGCGAAGATCGGTAACAATGTGGTAATCTGGAGCGGCAATCATATCGGCCATCATAGCGTTATAGGTGACCATTGTTTCATTACGTCTCATGCAGTTATCTCCGGCCATGTTGTAATAGGAGATTATTCTTTTCTGGGGGTAAATTGCACAATAAAAGACGGTATTACCGTGGCACAGAAGAATATTATCGGAGCAGGGGCATTGATTACGCATAATACGAAAGACTGCGAAGTGTACCCTGGAAATAAATCATCCGCATCAAAAATATTGAGCGGTGAACTAAAGGATTTTTGAAATGAAGTGGATAAAAAAGGGCCTAATTTTCAGCGTCGACAAGAATTACGAATGGGGGCAGACTCACGCTTCAGTCCCTACCGTTGATAAGATCACAGAAGGCCGGTTGCGGGTATATTTTGGTACCCGAGACGCTAGAAATTTCAGCTTTACAACATTTATTGAAATCGAAGCCGATAATCCTTCCAAGGTATTATATCTTCACGACAAAACGGTATTGGTTCCAGGGCCTATGGGAGCATTCGACGATTGCGGCGCCATGCCTTCCTGGATTGTAGATCACAGGGGGAAGAAATACCTTTATTACGTCGGCTGGAATGTCAGGAATACGGTGCCATATCATAATTCTATAGGCCTTGCGGTCAGCTCGGATAACGGAATGACTTTTCAGAAATTATCTGACGGCCCGATAATTGACCGAAATATTGCTGAGCCGTATTTTAGCGCTTTGCCCTGCGTTCTCGTAGAAGATGGATTATGGAGGATGTGGTATCTCTCATGCGTAAAATGGTCCGTTTTCAATAATAGGCCAGAGCCGTATTATCATATCAAATACGCGGAATCTAAAGATGGCGTTAACTGGAAGAGGGCAGAAAAAGTATGCATTGATTTTAAAGACTCGCGGGAATGCGCCATTGCCCGCGCTTGCGTCATAAACGACAATAAGCAATATAAAATGTGGTATTCGTACAGGAACCTCGATAATTATCGCATAGACAAGATCAATAGTTATCGCATTGGTTACGCTGAATCCGTAAACGGGGTTGACTGGATAAGGAAGGATAGCGAAACCGGTATTAATATCTCCCCAGACGGATGGGATAGTCAGATGATAGAATACCCCTTTGTCTGCAATTATAAGGGTAAGCGGTATATGTTTTATAACGGAAACGGCTTCGGAAAATCCGGTATTGGTTACGCGATCCTGGATGAAAAAGGAAAAGAATAATGAATAAATTGCAGATATGCCTTTTTTTAGTATATGTTTTATCAGTATTCTTTTCAGGTGTCGGGCTGTATGGCATCTTGGATAGGGCTGGCAAGACGGTCATGAAACGAAGCATCTATGTCGGTGAATCGTTGCTGTTGGGAGGGATATTCCTTGTCGGGGAACTTCTTATTTTGTCTTTGTTGGGGTTATATACTGCCCCGTATTTGTGGGCAGTCGTTATCCTGAATTATCTGTATCTCTTTAAAAAAACAACCAGGGAAGGCCTTACGAAATTTATAAGGATGAAGACCACCGTTGATCTTCCGCTCATTGGTTTTATCCTATTATTGCTTGTTTTCATCTACAGGAATTGTTATTTCATGGTTGATGTCGATTCACTGGTAAGTTATCTGTTTACTCAAAAAGTCTGGCTTGCTTCCGGCACGAGCCTCGTGGGCGATGCATCATATAATTCTACGCTCTTTGCCCCGCAGTTTGATACTTTACCATCCGCGTTAGGGATTTCTTTATTTGCTCAGGAGACTCTCTTCCCGCAATTTATAAATCTTTTTTGGCGTATTATAGTCCTGGTTTTGGTATTCGGATACACGTCATACCGTTTTAACAGGTATTACGGCCTTGCGGCTGCGGTTTTCGTCGCCTTGAATGACCACTTTTTCTTTTCAGGGATTAACCGCTGGGTTTTGATTAACGGTGCGGTTATAGCATTCATGTTTGCTGCTGCCTATAATTTCTGGGAAGCACGTCAGCAAAACAGCGCCTTTAGGTTTATGCTTGCTTTAATATTTTTGTTCCAGATGCTTGCCAATAAAATGCAGGTTATTTATATCTTTATTTTTTTCCTTATTATGGGTTTTGTAATCCAGAAAAATATAATTAAAAAGATAAAAGAAATACTCTTTAATAAACGATGGTTATTACTGGCACTAATTTCGTTGTTTTTTGTATTCTTGTGGTACTTCAAAAATTTTCTAGTCACGGGTAATCTGATTTTTCCTATTCTTGCAGGTAAGCTGAAAACATTTGGTTTTACTCCGGAGCAGGGACACGTATTTTATAAAGTAGCAAGCGGAATAAGTCCCACATTATTTCTTAAGTATATGAGTTACTTATTTATTTGGCCGGGAATAAATGCCGCAAAGATGGTTATTGTTACAATTTCCTTTTTGCCCCTGTTTTTATTTTTGATTTATGCCAGGAGCAAGGAAGACAGGAACCAGCTTACGGAACTATTTTTCTGGTTAGGCCTGTGTATCTTAGCGGTTATGGGGACATCGCTTGCCTGTCACTGGGAGCCGCGTTATCACCGTTACCCAATAGCTATAATGGCATTCACCGCAGTAGCATCGATTCATTTCATGTTCAATGCAATCGGAATAAGGAACAAATTTATCATTGGCATAGCGCTGATTTTGTTGGCATTTAAGGGTAGTTTTAATGAGGGCTATAAGGTTATTTTTGATAGCGGAGGTTTTTTTGCGAGGCCTTCATTTAAAGAAAACGCCGATGTCTTATTAGATAAGATCCATATGGATTATGCGGTCCGCAAGGTCTGCCCGGAGATAGATAATATTAACAATTCCTTAAAGAAGAATGCTGATAAGATCGGGAATTCGGCCTGGGACGTGATGTCGTTTAATTATCCGCTGTTCTTATTGCCGGTAAGACCGCTCGTATCGCTGTGGCATAGCACCACTGTGAAGTGGGATTCATATGAGAGCGTAGATATGGTCATTGGTGATTTAAAGAAGCATGACATAGATTGGATTGTCCAGATGAAGGATGGAAGATTCATGTTTGTTCCCTCCGAGGCTTACGCCCAGGAAGCTGTAAAATTTAACAAGCGGCCAACCAAAAAGTTTGCAACTTATGACTTGCCTCCTGAATTATGCAACATATATTGATAAAAAATAATGAATAAAAACGATAAGAAAAAAATAGTAATTCTGGGTGCAGGCGTTACCGGCATGACGGCTGCATATGCGCTTTCCAAGAAAGGTTTTGATACCACTGTAATAGAAAAAAATGATTTTGTTGGAGGACTGGCTTCATCCTTTCTTTACAAGGATTACTACCTTGATTATGGGCCTCATAATTTTCATACGCATCAGCCCTGGGTCATTAAATTCCTAGAAGATGAACTGGACGTCAACCTAAAAAAGATGCCCTCCAGGCCTGCTAAAATATTTTTTAACGGACAAATAGTCGATTATCCGATAAATATCTTAAATTGTTTACGCAGGATTAATCTTATCGTCAGCTTAAGATGTTTTATTGATTTTCTGTTTGCACGAATACGGATTAAATTAAGGCGCAACGTGCAAGATGAGTCGTTCGAAGACTGGGTTGAAAACCGTTTTGGTAAGTATCTCTATGATATATACTTTGGTTCTTATGTTGAGAAGGTATGGGGTATTCCCGGATATGAACTAGATGCCGTTATCGCGAAAAAAAGAATCCCGGAGCCCAGTTTCCTATCCCTGATAGTGCGCGCATTAACAAAAGTAAGGTTGGGCATGAAGCATTCCGAAGATCCTCATGTTACAGGCAGCTATTATCCTATAAGCGGAGGAATAGGCAGCATCACAGATAAGTTTGCTCAACGCATAGTTAGATATAACGGTAAGATAGAACTGAATTCAGTAATCCAGGGGATCACCATAAATAAAGCAGGGGGCCGCGTTAACTATTCTATCGATAATATACCCAAGGAGATAGAATTTGACTATCTCGTTAATACGATGCCGTTAAACAGCTTTATTTACTATCTGACTAATCCGTTAACGGGGAAGAATTTGCCGGATCCGTCTTTTTTTGTTTATCGCGGAATAATTTTCCTTTATCTGGTTTTATCGCGTTCAAAATTAACCGACCATCCGTGGATCTATTTCAATGAACGCAATAATAAAGACCTTATATTTAACCGGATGTACGAGGTATCTAATTTTACCTCTATGAAGATGGATGACAAGGACGGCATAATCTGCTTAGAGATATCCTGCTATAAGGATGATGCTGTTTGGAAAAAAACAGATAGCGAATTGTTTGATTCATGCATATCTTTCCTTGAAAAAAACAATTTCTTGAACAGACCCGATGTAAAAGAGTATTTTGCAAAGAGAGTCGATGTGGCCTATCCTGTTTTTAGGAAAGGGTATTTAAAGCATCTCAATAGTATTCTAAATTATATTGGAGAATTGGGTAATGTGTTTACAATCGGAAGGCAGGGCCTTTTTTCTTACGCTAATATTGACCACTGTATTGATATGGGGTTAAGATTGGGCAAATTGATCGAAAGCGGCGATTTAAATAAAAATAAATTCCTTGAAGTATATAAAGATTACATGGAATAAAAACTCATGAGAATAATACGCCCGCGAAACGCTAAATGACAAATAAAAGGACAACCTCCGCCTGATGCTTTTTAATTCGTTACAATTTCTGATTTTTTTTCCTACGGTTACGGCGCTTTATTTTCTTCTTCCGCATAAATACCGCTGGTTTATGCTTCTCGTTGCAAGTTGTATTTTCTACATCGCATTTATCCCCGTTTATATATTTGTACTTTTTGCTACTATTTTAATTGATTATACCGCGGGGATCTTTATTGAAAGAGAACGGGGGGGAAGGAAAAAAATATACTTGATTATAAGTATTATTTCTACATGTTTTGTGCTCTTTATTTTTAAATACTTTAACTTTATAAACGGTAATATCAGCGCTATATCCCGCTTTTTGCACTGGAATTACCCGGTGCAGGCCTTACAGATAATTTTGCCCATTGGATTGTCATTTCATACTTTTCAAAGCTTAAGCTATGTTATTGAAGTATATTGGGGTAAACAAAAAGCAGAGCATCATTTCGGTATTTATGCGCTATATGTAATGTTTTATCCGCAGCTTGTAGCAGGGCCTATTGAGCGGCCACAACACCTTCTCCATCAGTTTTACGAAAAGCACACCTTTGATTATAACAGGGTTACTGACGGGTTAAAATTGATGGCATGGGGGATGTTTAAGAAGGTAGTTATAGCAGACAGGTTAGCGCTTTTTGTAACTACGGTATATGGCAGGCCATACGATTATCAGGGAATAAGCCTGCTCTTGGCCACGGTATTCTTCGCATTCCAGATTTATTGCGACTTTTCCGGCTATACAGATATCGCAATAGGCGCAGCACAGGTTATGGGATTCAAGCTTATGGATAATTTTAACCGCCCGTATTCTGCACGGTCGATCCAGGAGTTTTGGAGAAAATGGAATATTTCTTTGTCTACCTGGTTTAGGGATTATGTTTACATACCGCTTGGCGGAAACCGGGCCCCAAAGCTGCGCTGGTGTTTTAATATTTTTTTTACTTTTCTTTTAAGCGGCCTTTGGCATGGGGCAAACTGGACCTTTATTGCATGGGGAGCGCTTCATGGCTTCTACTATCTTTTTTCATTTTGGACAAATAAAGCGAGAACTAACTTGGTCAGGCTTGTTCATCTAGATAAATTTCCGCGAATGCACAATTGTTTGCAGATAAGCATAACTTTTGTGCTTGTTTGTTTTGCCTGGATATTTTTCAGGGCAAATAATATACAGGAATCATTTTATATACTTTCTCATTTATTCAGCGGCATACCTGCTTTCGTAACGAAGGTTTTTAGTAATATTACTGCATTAAATACGGGGAAACATATTATGGATGATGTCTTCCTGGGAATTGACAAAGTAGAATTTTTTATCGCGGTTACAGGGATAATATTCCTTGAGTATATACATTCGATACAGAAGCACGGGAGTATACGGCATATGCTCAATAATAAGCCTTTGTGGTTGCGTTGGGGTATTTATTATTGTTTTATGATTGGGCTTTTGTCGCTGGGTGTATTTGAAAACAGACAGTTCATTTATTTTCAATTTTAATTTCTGTGAAAAATGATTTCTTAAGATTACTTCTAAAGGTATTACTTCTATTATTCCCGCTTTTTCTCATACTTTTTTACTGGGAATCGCAATTACGCAGAATCCCTAATAGTTACAATTTTAAAAGATGGAATTTAGAAAAAAACCTGGATACTCTGGAGATTTTGGTCACAGGAAGCTCTCATGCTTTATATGGAATAAATCCGGATTATTTCTCATGCAAAGGCTTTAATCTGGCAAATATAAGCCAGTCAATGTATTATGATGCTGAGCTGGCGCTTAAGTATATTGATAGGCTGCCAAAGCTCAAGGCGGTACTGATAACAATTTCTTATTTCTCTTTTGGTTATAAACTAGAGATCTGTCAGGAGTCATGGAGGAGCTATTATTATAATTACTTTTGGGGTATAAAATCTGGCAGCTTGAAATGGGATGACCCGAAAATGCATAGTCTTATTTCTTTGTATTCATTAAGGTTAACGCAATCATATGCTCTTAAAAATTTTAAGGTAAACCTTGCGCAAGATTATCAAACTAACGGTTGGATGAGATCTGAAAAGATAGGAACCGTCAGCGCAATTAATGATTCAACTGGAAAAGAAAGAGCAGATCTTCATACTAAGAATATGAGGTTTGATGTATTTGATGAAAATCGCGATAATTTAGAAAGATTGTTGCGCAAATTGAGAAAAAAAGGAATCGCTTCTTTTTTCGTTATTATGCCCGTTTACAATACTTATGAAAAATTTACTGACCCAGCGATAAATAAAAGGAATCATGAGTTAATCGAGTATTTTTTGAAAAAATACGAAATTAGGTGTTTTGATTATTCCAATGATACGAGATTCGAAATAAAGGACTTTGCAAATAACGACCACTTGAATTATATGGGTGCTGATAAATTAAGTAAAATCATAAATCAAGAAATTTTATCAAATTACTGCAGATAAATGTTTTGACACGATGATTGCTAAAAAAGAACTATGGCAAACATTTAATGGAAGTGATAAAATAATTAAATACTTTCGCTATATTCTTACCATCGGTCGACATAGATTATTTCCCAACAGCAATATGGAGATTATATAGAATAGGAAGATTAAAATAATGATAAATAAAATATTCTGCCGTTTTTTAGTAAAAATACAGATTTTTGTATCAATTATTATTTATTTGCTTTTGTCCTATAGAATGTGGACTAAAGAATATGACCCGAGGTTTTGCCGAGATTCTCTTATTTTTAATCACATTAGCTTATTCTGGTTTATACATTTGGCTCTAGCGGGTATTTGTTTAATTGTCATTTCATATCTATTATTAAAGAAAACCGATGCGAAATCTATTATTACATGGGAGATTATTATTATTTTTAGTATCTTCGTATTTCTCGGTATTGCAGAAGTTTATTTTCGCATACGCCCAGAAGCCTTGCCTTTTCAGACCCTTGCTGATTTAGGCTTTACTGAAAAGGATAAAGCGATAAAGGATAGAGTAGAGTATATGTTTGTGGATAAATACAATGAGGACAAAGAACTTGGACTGATTCGTAAGCCTAACCTATCTTTTGAAATTAAGGCACCGGAATTCTCTTATTTTGTGCGTACTGACAGCCAAGGATTCTTTAATACTCAAGATGAAACATTGTATGATAATGCCGATATTGTTACGGTCGGCGATTCTTTCACAGAAGGCGCAGGTGTGCCGATTGAATTTTCTTACCCCAGTCAATTGGCAAAAATACTCAATAGGAGAGTCTTAAATCTAGGCCATGGTTCTTATGACTGCTATCAATACCCTATAGTTCTTAAACGGTACGGAGTCCAGTCTCACCCTAATGTTGTAATAATGACGGTATGGGACTGGAATGATCTACAATTAAGGTATCCGCCTTGGAAAGAATATTGCAAAACTCATGGTTACATCTCGGTAGAAGATTACTTTCGTCACATAGAAAAGAGTGAAACCAGAAAGGATTCTATTTATATCGTTGCATATTTTAATTATTTAAAGGAACAGCTAAAGATTATTTCCGATAAATATATGGCGCTTTGGAATTATGGTTACTACCGTGGGGTTTATTCAAACGGAAGGTGGTTCCGTGGCCCTGTCCACAGCGTTATAGCCTATTCCGGTAATTATCTGCAAAGATGCTTAAAATATTTTGACGAGTATATTTCCGACACAAAAAAGCTCTCTCTCGAATACCACTTTCGACTTATTATTGTATATATTCCTTCAAAAGAACTAATGTATAGTTATTTTATGAACTTGCCACCGGCTGAGAAAACAAAAGGCGAGATGAAAAAGGCAGTCATCGCAGAGGTAAAGAAAATTGGAATAGAAATAATAGATATGACGCCAATATTTGTAGAATCGTTAAAAGACGGGGTTATGCCATTTTATACCTTAGACGCGCATTTAAATAAGGAAGGATATAAAATCGTGGCAACTACTATAGCTGATTATTTAAGGAATGCTCAACCCAAAAAATGATGACTACTCCACATATTTTATCTAAAAAAGCCCCATTGTTTAAGGATGAGATTTATGTAACACGCCCTAATCTCCCGACAACAAAGGAATTGAATCCTTTGATTACGGAGATGCTTAATAACCAATGGGTGACCAATTTTGGCAATTTTCATAAAGAGTTTGAAAAACGGATTAAAGATTCCCTCAAGGTTAAACATGTTATACTTTGTTGCAACGGAACAGTGGCTTTGTTTCTGCTTATAAGGGCGCTTAACCTTAAAGGAAAGGTAATTACTACTTCTTTTACTTTTCCAGCGACAGTCCACTCGGTCTTTATGGCTGGCTTAGAACCCTTATTCTGCGATATTAACCCGCATGATTATACCCTTGACCCGGAATCAGTTAAAAGAAACATTACTAAAGACACGTCTTGTATCCTGGGGGTTAATGTCTTTGGGAATACATGTGATATTGAAAATCTTAATGTTATCGGTAAAAAATTTGATATTCCGGTGATTTACGATTCTGCGCATGCTTTCCTCTGCAGATATAAAAACAAGCCTGTGGGGGGTTTTGGTGATGCAGAGATGTTCAGCTTTCATGCCACTAAGTTATTTACTACAATAGAGGGAGGGGCGATTACTACTAACGATGAACAATTATACATAAAACTGAGACAACTCATCAATTTCGGGATTAAGAATGAAGAAGAGGTGGTGGGAATTGGCTTGAATGGAAAAATGTCAGAAATCAACGCTATTTTTGGCCTGTTATCTCTTAAAAAAATCGACAAAATCATCGGAAAACTCAAAATTTTGTCAGAATCATATAAAGATTATTTATCTGGAATACCGGGTATAAAGTTCCAGGAGATTCGTAAAGATTGTCAAACAAACCATCAATATATGCCGGTAGAAATTATATCTGAAGAATTTGGCCTTACCCGGGATGAATTACACGCCATATTAAAAGAAGATAATGTTATAACCAGGAAATATTTCTATCCTGCCGCACACCAATATGAATGTTATAAAAGTTTTAATTTTGCTAAAAGCGCAAAGCTGCCCAATACGGATAAAGTGGTAAGTCAAATCCTCTGCCTTCCAATTTATGCAACATTAAGAAGGAGGGATGTAATGCAAATTTGCGGATTAATCAGGTCTATCCACTGCCATTCAAAAGAGATTGCGTATAAACTGAGAAGGCAATAATATGAAAGTAGTTATTCTTAGCGGCGGAAAAGGGACGCGGATGGGAAAAGAGGAATTGCCTAAATCATTATTTCCGATAGGGGAGAAACCGATTTTGTGGCACGTCATGAATATCTATGCCTATTACGGTTTTAAGGATTTTATTCTCTGTTTAGGTTATCAGGGAGGAAAAATTAAAGAGTTTTGCTCAAAAATTAAGAATTGGGATATCAAATGCGTTGATACGGGATTGGATACAAATACCGGAGGAAGAATTAAAAAAATCGAGGGTTATATTAAGGAAGACTGTTTCCTGGCGACTTATGGAGATGGGCTTGCCGATATAAATATCAAAAAGCTTATCGAGTTCCATTATTCCCATAAGAATATAGCGACCATTACCGCAGTTAAACCATATTCGCCATTTGGCATTGTTGGCATAGACACGCACACGAATTCAGTCACGCATTTTGAAGAAAAACCTATCCTGGACCACTGGATAAACGGGGGCTTTTTTGTTTTTAACAAAGGGGTTTTCCGCTATATGCAGGATGATGATATTCTTGAGAAAGACACATTTGAGCGCCTGGTAAAAGATAAAAATCTGAATGCCTATAAACATGAGGGATTCTGGGAATGTATGGATACGTATAAGGATAATCTCAGGTTAAATCAGCTCTGGAGCGAAGGCAATGCGCCATGGGCAGTATGGAAGGGAAAGAACAAATGAATAATTTCTGGAGAAACAAAAAAGTCATTGTTACGGGCGCAAACGGATTCTTAGGTTCGCATTTAACGATAGCCCTTCTTAAGAAAGACGCAAGAGTAACAGGGATAATTAAAATAAGCCCTAAAAACACCTATCTAAATACCGCTCTTAAAGAATTAAGCAATCCAAAGCTTAAGATCGTCAAGTCTGATATTGTAAACCTAAACGCGGTACGAAAGATATTAAAAGCTTTCAGGCCGGATATCTGCCTGCATGTAGCGGCTCAGCCGATTGTGGGGCTGGCGAATAAATCACCGCTGCCAACCTTTGAAGCAAATATCAAAGGGACATGGAATATACTGGAAACAGCAAAGGAGCTAAAGATAAAAGCGCTGGTAGTTGCTTCAACTGACAAGGCGTATGGTGAACATAAAGAATTACCTTACACCGAGAAAGCAGCTCTCTTAGCGCTGCATCCTTATGATTCTTCCAAAGCCTGCGCGGATATCCTTACCAGGTGCTATGCGCATACATATGGGCTGAATACAGCGATTACCCGATGTGCTAATATTTTTGGGCCGGGAGATTTGAATTTTTCCCGGATCATACCAGATACCATCCGCTCGGCGATTCTAGGCAGTAACCCGATTATCCGTAGTGACGGAACTCCATTGAGAGACTATGTTTACATTGATGACATTGTGAATGGATATCTACTTTTAGCCGAATACCTTTATAAAGGCAAAGTAAAAGCGGGAGAAGCCTTCAATTTCGGAAGCGGAAAACCAATTGCCGTCTTAGACCTGGTAAAGAAAATACTTTTAATCGAAGGAAGGGATGATTTAAACCCGGTTATTTTGAGCAAACGAAAAATAAAGGGAGAAATCGACCGGCAATATTTATCCAGTCGTAAGGCAGGCAAGATGCTAAATTGGAGAGCGAGGTATTCTTTGGAGAGCGGATTAAAACAAACTATTGCATGGTACGCAAACAATTTAAAATAAGATGAAGCTATCGATTATTATCCCTGTTTACAACGAAATCGCCACAATAGAAGAAATCGTTAAGCGGGTAGAAGCTGTGGATGTTGGTTTTGATAAAGAGATCATCGTTATCGATGATGCTTCTACCGATGGGACAGTAGATGTCATTCGTAGGCTAACAGGCGCAAATATAAAGAAGATCTTCTCTGAGAGAAACCGGGGGAAGGGAGCCG
>Ga0247841_10010989_pt1 | contig 12164 bp, 11 predicted proteins | sample LaCruzMarch2015__2_FD_192410 | JGI IMG/M metagenome (GOLD analysis project Ga0247841, IMG submission 192410) | Freshwater microbial communities from meromictic Lake La Cruz, Castile-La Mancha, Spain - LaCruzMarch2015_18m | ecosystem: Environmental > Aquatic > Freshwater > Lake | place: Spain... | reverse complement strand
ATAAATGAAATAAATGAAGATAATAATAAAATTATAAAAATAGATAAATCATATGAAACAAATGAAATAAATGAAGATAATAATAAAATTATAAAAATAGATAAATCATATGAAACAAATGAAATAAATGAAGATAATAATAAAATTATAAAAATAGATAAATCAGATAAAAATACAAAACCAACCCGCAATAAAAAATCACAATCTAAAATGGAGAAAGAAAATGACATAAAAAAAGAAACTAAAACATTAAAAAAGAATACACAAAAAAAATAATTAAATATTTCCAAATGATTTAATTAAATCATTTTTATTAAAAGAAGGATATTCTTTAATCATAATAAGTATAAAAATAAGTATAATAAGATAACAAAAATATATCATAAGATTATTAAGTTGTTTCATATTACTATTAGTATTTATATTAATAATAATATATAAAATTTATAATTCAACAAAAATATTTCTAGCCACAATAGGATAAGAATAAATTTGTTTTTTTGTATCTGAAGATAAATTATTTTCTATATTTAATTTTTTTTTTAATTTAATTTGATTAATTGAATTGTCAGAATAAATATGTGTATCAATATGTGAATCAATATGTGAATCAATATGTGAATCAATATATGAGTTTATATTTGATATTTTTGATTTTAAATCATCAGAAGAAATAAATGATAATGTGTTATTATCAATAATATTTTTTTTAAAAAAAGAATTAACATGTGAAATTTTACTATTAATTTTATCAAAATTATTTTCAACGTAATTAATAACATCAAAACTTAATGCCCATTTAAAGAAATTCAATTGACCTAATGTAGTGAGTATAGTATTTGAAATATCAGTATCATTTGTTGATAAATCAAAAGAATGATAAAATTTATTTTTTCTTTTGAATGGGTCAAAACATTTTTTTTTAAATGACTTTAATTGTGCTTTATAACTAATGTTAATATTGAAATCTTGTTCTTTATTATAATTATTATTAATAGGTATAGAAGTTTTATATAAATAACAATATCTTGTAACAAACCAATCTAAAAATCTTAATGAAATTTTATATTTACCATTTATTATGTAAATAATTTTAAATATTTCTTCTTTTGAGCACTTATTAAAAAAATCATTAACAACGTCATATAACATTTTTTCTTTTTTTTTAAATTTAGAAATGTCAATAATATTTGTATCTATAATATTGATATCAGCAATATTTGAATTACAATTACTAATATTATTTTCAATTGTAGACATAATAATATTTTTTTTAGTTCTTCCCATTAGTATTATTTTTTTTGATATATTTAATGTTAATTAATACTTGTTTAAATATATTAAATAAAAAATATTTAATTGTGATTAGATTTATAAATTTCTTCTTCAATACTATCTTTAATTATAATTCTAATAACATTAATAATTTTATGTTTATTTCCAAGTCTAATAACTCTACCAATTGCTTGTTTTTCAGTATTTAACCTATGTTGTTTATCTCCATAAACAGGATCTAAAAATATTACTTCTTCAGCATTATTAAGATTTGAACCTGATACAGTACTATCAGATGATAACATAATTACTTTAACTGAATCAGGAGAATCTGTAGGCGTATTAAATAATCTCAACACTTTATCTTTTTGGTAAACATTACCTTGACAATATAAATTTTTGATGCCATTAGTTTCTAAAACTTTACCGACTTCTTTAAGCAAATATTCCCATTGTGAAAATATAATTCTATATTTATTGGGTGTTAGTTTAATATAATTAATAATCCAAGCCAATTTTGTTCCTAAATTATTAACATCAGATGTTTTTTTTTCACTGATTAAAAATATTTTATCTAATTGTAATTCCTTTTGACAATTAGGACATTTAGAACCAGTACCAGAAGTTTTAGATTCTTTGATGATAGTACTAATACAACTATAACAATATATGTGTCCACAAAATGTGATGCCTAAATCTTCTTCTTTAATTTTATCCAAACAAATAGGACATTCTTGTTGAACAATGTTTTCCATTGAATCAAGCAATTCAACAAATTTCTTGTAATATATAACTGTTTTTTCTTTACCATCTCTAACTTTTTTTAATTCTCCTAATCTAGATTTAGCATCCGCTAGTTCTGATTTAAGATTTGAATATGTTATAAAATGTGTTTTATTTTCTTCTTCTAATTCCTCAATATCACCTTCAATTTTTTCAATACGATTTAAACAATTGGTGTAATGTTCATCAGCTTTAATAAAATCACTCATATACATTTTTTTAATTTGAACTTGAATATCTTCAAGAGATTCTACAGTATTGGATAAATTTTCTCTTATTTTTTCAGAAATCAAAGGGTGACAACATATTTGTCGTAAAAATACATCTTCTGGTTTATTATTTGGGTCTGCAAGATATGCGTTATATATCATTCTTTCAGTATCAGTAAATTTTAACCAAATATCTTGCTCAATAACATCTGGTAATTGTAATATTTTTAAGTTAGCATTATGAGTATTTCTTGAAAAATGATCTCTCACATATTGATAATTAATTTTGTCAAAAATATTAACTTTATTTATTATATTTAAATCCCAACTCAAATAATCTAATATTTCAGATAATGAAGTTTTATCTATTTGTGTATATTCACTAATAGTTGTTTCTTTAAAAGGTGTACCGGAAATAATCCATCTAAAATCTGATTCTAAATACTTAAGTCTAACAAATAAATTTGAAGTTTCAATTTCGTGAAATTCATCAATAACAACTCTATACCAATATATATTAAAAATATTTACATCTTTCTCAAATATGTTAGATATAACATTAAGTGGATTAGAATATTCATGTTGGTCTAATTTACAATTTATGAAAAAATTTGCATTAACAATAATAACATCTGCATTTGCTAAATCATAATAAGAATATTTACGATAATGATGTTTTGTTAATAAATTAATAATTTTAATTTTATTTATAGTATGATTATCAAATTCTCTTACCCATTGACCACATAAATGATTAGGAACTATAATTAGTGTTGCTTTTGAATAAATTTTATTACCCTTAACAATTTGAGTATATGACAAAGTGTTTAAATTAATAAGAGTAATCATTTGAAGTGTTTTACCCATACCTACTTCATCAAATAATCCACCTCCTCTAATTACACATTTTGATGATATTTTATTATATTCTTCTTCATAATTTCTTTTTTCAATCCGTATCATCCAATTAAGATTATTAACTTGATATGGATATAATTGCGTTTTGATATTTGGAAATTTTGTAATTGTTACATCAGATGTTGGTGAGTTAGATAATATTTTACTAATTAAACGGTTTGCAATTAATGTTTTAATTTTGATGTAATATTCGTATAATTTCACTAAATTATTATTAAATAATAGTTCAGAAATTTCATTAATTAATGATTGATGTTCAGAGTAATATTTTAATTCTCCTTGTTGAGTGTTATCATTTTGTAATTTATCTACAACACCATTGTATGTTTCTAATAAATCTAATAATCTAGAATTAATTGGCATAATTTTAGTTGAATTATCTAAATTTGAAATCATTGTATTTTATAATCTAATATTATAAATTATTATTTAGTCTAATTTATTTTCAAATATCAATTTTTTCTGTTTTCAAATATTGTAAAAATAAAAAATTACTATTTAAAATTATGATAATAATAAAACATTAATCAAATGGAAAATTTAAATTGTGAAGATTTTAGTATTAAATATGAAGATGACGAATATATTAAAATTATTTCAAATAAAAAAAATATTGTAGAAAATAATATAGTATTAAATGAATTTAATTCAAGTAATAAATTAATTTTTAATAATGATTCAAATATAAATTCGGATACAAATATAATGTTAAATAAAACATTGCAAAAAAATAAAAATAAAATTAAAAATGAAGATGGAGAAAATTTTTATGAAGATTATATTGAATTAAAAAAAGCATTTAATAATTTTTTAGAAAATGTTTTAACAGGAACTAAAGAAATTAAAAATATAATAAAAAAAATGGATAAACATACCTATAAAAATGATATAAATAAAAAAAAACAAATAAAAAAAAATATATCAGTTAAAAAAGAAAAAGGTTTTGCAGAAGAAAAAATGGTTCCAGAACCAATACAAATATTTTTTAATTTAGAAAAATGTGTAAAAATGTCAAGAACCAAAGTAGGAGGATTATTTCAAGAATATTTAAAAAAAAATAACCTAAAAGGAAATATAAATGAAAAAAATAAAATTGATAAAAGAATATATAAAATTGATGATAACTTAGCAAAATTATTTGGTTTATCTAAAGAAGAAATTGAAAATATAAATTCATGTTCATCACCAATAGTAAAATATCCAAATGGATATAATTTTTCTAACTATCAAACATGGATTAAAAAAATTTATAATGAAAATGAAAATTGATATATCAAGTAGTAAATAACCCAAATGTATTTAAAAATTCAAAACTAGTTATTATATTTTCAATTTCAGAATCAGTAATATCATTTATATTATTTTTAATAAATTTAATGATATTTTTGATATTAAATTTATTTTTGTTAATACAATTAGATATATTATATTTAAAATTAACACTTTTATTTAAAATATTATTTTCATTTGATAAATTATTTTTAATAGACAATATGTTAATATAATCATCCCAAAATTCAAGTAAAATATTAGAATAATAAGACATATCAGAATGATCAATAATAAAATTTATATTTGGATTATTTTCTTCTTTATCATTTGTAAAATTTAAATTATTATTTGAATTAAAAAAATTTTTATTTTCTAAAAATAGTTTTTTTTCTAGTTCATCAGAATTATGATAAATATTTCTTATTTTTTGAATAAGTTCAATAGAATTTTTATCTAATGAACGAATTAAATTATTATTTACAATTTCTTCAATTGATTTATATTTTAACATTAATTCATAAATTTCATTTGGTTTTAAACAATGGTTAAACACTGCATAATCTGAACCAAATAAAATACATAAATCACAAAATTGTTTTTTATCTAAAGATAATTTATCATACACTAATTTTGTTTCCAAGTAATAAACAAAATTATTATGAAATTTTATGGTTTTATTAATTCCTGCAGGAATAGGATCAGTATCATCTGTTAAAAAAAAATCAATAATATTGTATTTATTAAGAAGAACAGCTAAATATTCACCTTCTCCATGAGAAAATATGTAAGGTATATTTAACAAATCGAATAATTCTAACAATATAATAATATTTTCAATACCGATTTTAATTGAATTTTTTTCTAATTTTTTTTTTATCATCAATAATTTTTCTTTATTTTCAAAATAATCATCTATAATTTCAATTTGTTCTTCTATTTTTTCCAATTTAAATTTTGAAATAATTTTTTTATTATATCTCAATAAATTTGTACCTTCTTTTTGTTGTGTAGTTCCACCATCAAAAATATATAATGGTATTATTTTGTTTGACAAAAATTTTAATATTTGATTAAAAAATCCAATTAACATATTATCATAAGAATGTGTATATTTATGACAAAATAAATTTCCATCAACACCTACCAACAATTTTTTTTTATCAATATCTAAATCTGTTATCAAATCATTCAAGTATGAATATTTTTTATATAATTTGTTATTGTCTAAAAAGGTGAATAATTTTTTTATACCCATTACTTTATTATTATAATATAATAAAAAAAAGATTACTATACATAATGTTTGATTCTATATCTTCAACACAAATTGGTAAATTTAAATTATTTGTTATATTATCAGAAATAAATTTAGGTAAACCAAATTTATTTTTATAATACACAACCCCTATTTTTTTATTTATTTTTTTTAATTTTTCTATATTAAATTTATATTTATTTCCGTCTAAAAAATTTATGTAAAATGAACCATTGATAATTCTTTTATTATCAATTAAAATATATAACTCATCATCGGCGATATAATAATTTTCCTCATTTATAGTTAAGTTAATAACATTTATTTCAATAATTAAATTACCTTTATATAAAATATTATTAATAACTATTTCATCCCCTTCACCCTCATATATTTGTTTAAAATCTATTGGAAAAATTAATTCTTCAAAAACACTTTTTGTATATCTTTCAGATTTAATGGGTTTAGGATTACATTCCCAAATATCTTTTAAATCAAAATCTATACTAATTTTAATATCTACAATTTTTTTAATAAATTCATCAAAGTTATCATAAAGATTTGTTACATCAAATAATCCATTATAAATTTCTTTTTTTTTTAATATTAATTTTATAATTTTATCTATTTCAGTTGAATTAATAAAATTTGATAATATATTTTTTAAATTGGTTCTATTATAAAAAAAATTTAATCCATTATTTATTTTAATTCTGTATTTTAATTCATCATCATATTTTTTTTTAAAATTTTTATTTGATAATATATCATAAGCATATTTAATTTTAATAAAGTTTTCATTAAATGAATTGTTATTATTATTTTTATCTGGATGATATTTTAATGCTAATTTTTTCCATGCCTTTTTAATTTGTTCATCAGATGAATTTGAATTTATTTCAAGTATTTTGTATAAATCAATTTGTGAATCAATATTAATTATATTATTCATTCAAACAAATATAGAATAATATTAATTTATATATAATGATATATAATTTTATTATTAAATTAAATAACAATATGTTTATTTTTATATAAAAAAATAGTAATATTATTTAATATTATTAATTAACAATCAAATGAATTCGAGTATTAAAAATTCTTATAATATGAAAAAAATCAAAAAATTTAATAACATAGATCAAATGTATAATCAAGATGATTTAAGAAATATGATTCTAAAACCGCAAAAAATAGAAAAACCAAATATAAATATAAATTCATTAATTGATAATAAAAAAAATTGTAATGAACGAGAATTAAATGATAGTATAAAAAAAAGAGTTAATGAACCATATAAAGGTATTATTAAAAATTTTGATTACACAAAAATTAGAGAAAAACATGAAGAAGATTTAATAATTCATAAAGTAAATGAAGAAGATAAAAATATAAAAATATTTGATTCAAATATGAATATTTTTCATAATAAAATAGAAAAACAAAATAAAGATATAAAAGATGCTTATTCTATTGATAAAAAAACTGAACATAAAAAAGAATTTGATTACCAATTAAAATATAAATATAGAACTAAAATTGTTTCTGGGGATAATGATTTAAGAGTTGATAGGATCGAATTTTATAAAAAAGAACAAAGCAAAATTGAGAAAAATAAAAAAGAAATTGATGATATTTTACTAAATCTAATTGATTCAGGAATTTTATCAGATAATTTAGAATCAATAGATTATAATAAAGTTGATACTAATGAATTAGAAAATAAATTAAAAAATGTATTTGGTGAAGAAGAATTTAATAAAATTCTAAAAGAATTAGAATAATTATTATTTTTTCAAATTGTAATATTTTTTTATATATATAATAATATAATATAATACAAATGAATTATGATAAATCATATTTAGAACAATATGATAATGATTATGATATTACAGTAAAAAAAAAAAATATTAGCAATCAAAAAAATATATATAATGATAATTCAAATGTGATTATACTTCAAAACAAAGTAGAAGAATTATTGTTAAAATTAAAATTTTTAAATTCAAATAAAAAAAATATATCAATAAATATTTTAGAATATATCAACAATAATTTATTTGACCAAAATTGTCTTATTAATATCAATAATCTAAATATTAATTCTAATTTTTATCCAAATAATAATTCTAATAACATAATATCTTTAATTAATGAAATTATTTTAAAATTAGATACAAAAATAATTAGTAAAGGTCAAATTAGAAGGAAAAATAATTCAATTGAATTTGAATTTTAATTATTTTCTAACAATTTATATATAAATATAAATTATTATGGGAGATAAAAAAGATTTTCAATTAGATACAATACCTACATATTTAAAAGATAATAAAGATAAATTAATTAATATGGGTTTACCTCTTGATAGGTATGAAATATCAAAATCTTTAACCATATCTTTAAATAGAATGATTATGGGTAATAAAACTAAATTAATTGATGTTTATGATTTAATGACAAATAATTTTGAAGATATTTCAAAAAAAATTAAATATTTTAATTATCAACAAAAATATGAATATTTTATTGATCCTGAGAAAATTTTATTTGTTGTTTTTTATAAACAAATTGTTTACATTAAAAAACTAATTAACAATATATATGATTATCTAAATTCAAATATTAATCTTGTATTTATTTATTCATATTTGATTTCTAAACTATATAATGAACCTTCTACTATATCTTCAAATTATATTTTTATTATAAAAAAAATAATTTAAAGAAACTTCATTTTCATCAAATTATGGTGATAATTTAAAAAAACTTCTTAGTCCAGAAATTATTGATAAAATATTTGATATTATTAAAATAATATATAATTCAGATGATGATTTTAGTAAACTTTTTAATGAATTAGAAAATAAAAAAATGGAAGAATATAAAAAAAATAATTCTATTGATTATTCTGATTCATATAAAGAACTTGAAAAAGAAACAAAAAATATAAGTGGTGATGAAAATACAAATATTTATGATATTGAAACTAATTTTCAAAAAAAAAGAGATTTTATGTTTGTTCGGAAAAGAAAAATTAATATTGAACAATTATATAATGTTGATAATTTTAATTTAATTTTTCAAAATGGTATTAGTATTCCACTATGGTTTGGTTATAATCTTTTTATTTATAAAAGATTTGATTTTAATTTTGAAGAATATCAAACTAAAATCAACGAATTATTACAATCAAAAGGTTATCAAGAAATATACATATTGAGTTTAAATTATTTAAACGATATAAATACTCCAGATGCAGGTATAATACCCATTATTGGAGGTTCTTATACAACTACAGATAAATATTATATTAAATATATAAAGTATAAAAATAAATATTTGGAATATAAAAAAAATTTGAAAAATAATATATATTAAATTAAATTTCTATATAATTAATATTAGAATGGATAGTAAAAATATAACTTATTTAAAAAAAAATTTTACTGAATTTTTGGGATCTAATTTAGATTTAAGTGAATCAGTATTTCATACAAATAAAAAAATTAAACTATCAGATGAAGAAAATTTAGATAATGAATCTGATTCTGAAAAAGATTCAAATACAAATACATATTCCAATTCTAATACTAATCAAAATTCAACTGAAAATAAATTATCCAAAAGTTTTATAATTATTAGTTCATTTATTGGACAAAATTTTAATAACAATCAACGAATATTTTCAAATAAACCATCAGATCATGACAATGATGAAAATGATTATAGTGATGACGAATATTATGAAGATGAAGGAGAAGATGATGAAGATGAAGGAGAAGATGATGATGAAGATGAAGATGAAGATGAAGATGAAGGAGAAGATGAAGGAGAAGATGAAGATGAAGATGAAGATGAAGATGAAGATGAAGGAGAATATAATAATGATGAAGATGAAGAAAAAAAAGAAGATAAATCAATAAATAAAAAAAATAATTTATCATTGAATAATAAATCTCCCATTAAAACAGATGAAATTAAATATTTTAATCCATCAGATTCATCAGATAGTGAAAATGAATTAGATACAGAAGATCCAAAAAAATTTGCTATTAATTTATTAAAGAAAATTGAAAGACATGATTTAAATAAAAACCCTGAAGAAATTTCAAAAAAATTCAATTTGAAAATAAATAAATTAGATAAAAAATACAAACAATATAGTAAAACCCCATCAAAATACCGGAATTTAAGACAATTTTATAAAAATTTATCAGAATGTAAAAATTTATCAAATCTATTGATTGATGACATTGAACATTATAAAACAAAATTTAATTTCAAAAAATTTTTTACAAAATATAAAATAAGTAGTAAAAATAATGATACTATCAATACTGAAAAACAACCAAATATATTAGACATATTATTTGTTAATATTAATAATGAAAAGGGTCTAACAAATTCTATGGGTTCAAAATTAGATAATGAATTTAAAGAATTATATGACCAAGGCAATAAGTCTCATCAATCAGGATTAAAATATTTTAAAACATTAGATAAAAAATCAAAAAAAGATTATATTAACAAATTAAAAAAAATAAATCAACAGATGGATATTGAAGATGAAAGACCGAATTATATGAAAGTATTAGATTTGGATATGGAAGAATCAAATAAATCATTAATTCTTCAAAGAATTCAACAAATGGAAGGAAAACAATTTGGTGATTCAAAATTAAAAAATTGGATTAATAAAATAATGTGTATTCCATTTGGAACATATATAAAACCTCCTGTTTCTAAAACAGATTCAACTGAAAAAATAAAAGATTATCTGAGTGGTGTAAGAAAATTATTAGATTCAGAAGTATATGGTCATCAAGCAACTAAAGATCAATTAGTTAAAATTTTAGCACATACTATAACAAATCCTCAAGAAGGAGGAAATGTATTTGCGCTACAAGGTCCACCAGGTATAGGTAAAACAGCATTAATTCAAGATGGTATATCAAAAGCCTTAGGGAGACCATTTGCTTTCATAAGTTTAGGTGGTGCGACCGATGCAAGTTTTCTTGAAGGTCATGATTTTACATATGAAGGTTCACAACCAGGAAGAATTGTAGAAATATTACAACAAGCAAAATGTATGAATCCAGTAATTTATTTTGATGAATTGGATAAAGTATCAGAAACAGCGAAAGGTGATGAAATTATAAACATTTTAATGCACCTTACAGATTCAACTCAAAATTCACATTTTAATGATAAATATTTTGGTGGAATTAATTTGGATCTTTCAAAAGCAATTATAATATTTTCATTTAATGAAGAACATAAGGTATCAAGAATTTTAAGAGACAGAATGAAAATAATTAGAGTTAAAGGATATAAAATGTTAGATAAAATTAATATTGGAAGAGATTATTTGGTGCCAAAATTAATTAAACAAATTGGAATGGAAGATATCAAGTTAAATATTACAGATGAATTATTAGAATTTATGATTGATACATATACAAATGAAGGTGGTGTAAGAAAATTAAAAGAAACATTAAATGACATATTTTTAGAAATAAATTTAAGGAAATTAGAGGGAAATAATGATTGGGTTTCTATTACTAATTATTCAAACCATAAGAATAAAAATAAAAAAAAAGAAAGAGATACAAGAGTATCAAATGAAATAACTTTAACAAAAGAAATGATAGAAAAAGATTTTTTGAAGAAAAAACACAAAATAACTCATTTAAAAATTAATCAAGAACCAATGGTTGGAATAGTAAATGGGTTATGGGCTAATGATTTAGGTATTGGAGGCTTAATTCCAATTGAATGTTGTTGGATTCCATCTCAAGAAAAAATGAGTTTAAATTTAACTGGTATGCAGGGTGATGTTATGAAAGAATCAATGAGTGTTGCTAGATCAGTTGCTTGGAGAATATTACCAGAACACATCAAGTCAAGATTAAATGAAAAATGGAAGGTGTCAGTTGATAATGGTATTCATATCCATTGTCCTGATGGAGCAACACCAAAAGATGGTCCAAGTGCTGGTGGAGCAATCACAACTTGTTTAATATCTCTTCTTACAGGATTAAAGGTCTCAAATGAAATTGCTATGACAGGAGAAATAAATCTTAAAGGTAATATTACTGCAATTGGTGGATTGGAAGAAAAAATATTTGGTGCTAAAAAAGCAGGTGCCAAATTAGTTTTATGTCCTAAAGAAAATTTAAGAGATTTAGATGAAATTAAGGAAAAATTTCCAACACTATTTGATAGAAATTTTCAAACAAAAACAATTGAAAATATTTGGGAAATACTTGGGGAAGTTATTAAAGAACCTATTGATTGGTTACGATTTGATTGAAATCAATTTTTTTACAATATATGTGAAATAAGAAAAGTATGTATAAATACAAATATAAATAAAAGTATGTATAAATACAAATATAAATAAAAGTATATATGATTATAAATATAAATAAAAGTATGTATAA
>Ga0247841_10010988_pt1 | contig 12164 bp, 13 predicted proteins | sample LaCruzMarch2015__2_FD_192410 | JGI IMG/M metagenome (GOLD analysis project Ga0247841, IMG submission 192410) | Freshwater microbial communities from meromictic Lake La Cruz, Castile-La Mancha, Spain - LaCruzMarch2015_18m | ecosystem: Environmental > Aquatic > Freshwater > Lake | place: Spain... | reverse complement strand
TGGCCGGATCGTACATGGCCGTGCGACTGATCTTAAAGCGGAACCTCAGATCATTTCCCCACATGATTCGCATTGCGAGGATCTTGTTTGCATAATGCCTGCCGGCTTTGATGGTGAATTTCATAGCGGTTATTTTTTGTTTTTGGATGATATACGCCATATGGCGTATATCGGCACATTATAAACAATAAATTTGATCATACACTCTGAACAAGGTATCTTCACAATACCCTTTTTGAAGTTCAAACACACAGGTTTGAATCCTGGCATATTGAAATGTCTTCCGGGGTAGTGCTGTTATTGATTTTAGGCCGAACCACTTCAGGTACCTGAGGCGAACATCAGAATCTGATATCGTAAACCAAGGCATAAGAGCAATAATATGATCTGACATTTTCATGCACTCAGTAAGAACGTAGTAACCAAGTCTCATCCCTTTATGTTCAAAATCATCCGGTACCCCATAAGCATATTTTGAACTGAACGGAGGATTCATGACAACACAATCAAAACGATCCTTCTGCAGTGCGAAGAAATTATCAGGCGCAGTCACTTTATAATCTTCCAAATAGCGTAATATATTCCCTTCTCCTGGTGTTGGCTCCAAAACAGTCCGGGTACCAGGAGGAATTAAACTGCACATATATTCTGCAACTTGTATTGGTGTTTGAAAATCCATTTTTTTTTAAATTTAAATGGTGCATAATGTCCTGCAACCGCCATGTTGGCGGCTGCAGCGGTTCATTATGAGTAATTATTGAAATGATTCTACATATCCAGGTCTTTTAATGGGAGCTATTGCAGGTAATGAAGCCAGGTGTGTTCTTGCCGACTCATATGTGCTAACCTTCCGTGGACTATTGGTAATAGCAACATTAAGTCTTTGCTTTCGAGTAAACCGTTTATTTCTGCGGTATGTTGATTGATTGCACCGACGAGAGCAGTACTCAGCACGAATGTTTTTTGCGAAAAACTTCCTGCCACATTCTTTACATTTCTTTTCCGGCAAAGGCTTGGAACACTCGTTGGGATTATACTGTTCACGGTGATACCAACGATTGTAACACTTTTCAGAACAGAACTCACTTGACCTGGTGTGCAAAACTCCACATTCCTTGCACTTTCCACGCTTTAATCCGTTGTAATATATCAAAAGAATGAAGTCATCCAACTCTTTTCTTGTCTCAAATTTAAATGTGATTTCAGGCATATTATTTACTTAAAAGTGGGTAAGCTCAATCCCGACTGGTTATTTTAAAAAATCATTTTCGGTTTTAATACTTTTTGAATCTAAATCTCTGTAAGTAAAATCTATCTTAATTTCCTTTCCATACTTTTCACGCATCAGCTCTTCAATAACCTTCAAATCATCGGTTGTTTCTGGCGAAGGAATATCATTACCTGCATGCTTATTAATGATAATTCGATAGGATAATAATTCAATTCGGTGTGGCATGTCAAGTATTAAGAATCGAGATTTCGTGAAATATCGGGATCCATCCCATTAGTGTTATAGTGCTGAAAAATTAAGTTCGATCAATTGATAACTGCCATCTTCGGCACGTTCCCATATACGGAAGTAGGTTTTGGATCCCGGACGACGGATCCCGTCGGAAAGAATGTTGATGGCCTCCTGGAATAGTGGATGGCTGATCTTTGAACGATATTTCATGAGTTGAAATACCTTCTTTGTATCGATCTTGCCCCGGCTGGTGGAAAATGCATCGACGACCAGGTCTTTCACGAATTCCATCTTCGAATTCAGGTTCTCGCTCAAAAATGAATCAAGTTTCTCCTTTGAGGCTTTAATGGCCAGGTCGTCAAAGTCAATCCGTTCGGAGATACTCACTTCGATCTTGATTGAGCGGTCGAAGTTGAACCATGTAAAGTTTCCTTTCCCATCGGTTTTCGCCTTGTATTCCTCCATGGCCTTCTTGTATACATCTCCGCAGAGACGTTCCATGCGTTCTTTGAATTCCTGCAGTTTATTGTTAACTGCTTTTGCATCTCGCGCCAAAATGGTCGCGTTGCGTTCCTTTAATCTGAGTCCGGGAGTGATGTACTCAACCGGAACCTCGGCGCCTGATTCATCCCTCCAGGCTTTGTCTTTAATTTTCTGTACCATTTTATCGGTGTTTAATTGATTATGAATTACTGTTTTTGATTTTCTGAAGTATTTTCTTTTCCGCGATCCAGTAACTGTCATGGATCTTGTTATAAACTATCTCATCCGGGAACTTGTCAATTGCCCGATGTAGTTTTTCATAGCGTTTCTGAAGCTCTGTCTTAACATCTTCGCGTCCATGGTTGATGACGTATTTATGCCAATAGACCTCATCGATGAGGGTCCACTGCTGCCGCCACCACGACCAAAATAGTGGTTCGCGCATCCATAAGGATAACCATTCGTCATACATACCCAAACCTCTCATATAATCCTCCGCAATGGAAAACATCATCTGATTGAGCTGCTCATCGGTAAACCCGGTGAGAGATATAATCCTTTCGCGGATTCTTTCCGCGCGGTTAAGGTTCTGAATTTTAATGGTCTCTTTCATGGTGTTTATTGTTGTTAATTACCAGTATTTTTCTGCCCCTTCAGTCCAAACTGTTATTGAGTCTCCTCCACCGTAACGGCCTGCCGAAAAGGCCTTGAATCCTTCCACCCTGATAATAATGTCGGCATCGTATTGAATGGATTTGGCGACCTCGCCCCTTGGTTGTTTGCCATCGGCATGGGAGAGAAATATAATCAGCTTATGTTTGTTTTGCTCTTTGAAAGCCAGGTATTGCCGGTAGGATATTCCCAGGTATTGAAGGGAGTCAATGAACACGAACGGAGGTGATTTTCGTTTTTCAAGCCTTAAGGATAATTCCGCAATCGGCTCCCGGTTAAGCAGTACGATTCTGCGTTTCTCTTCGCTGTTGAAACCGACCTCCAGTACTGCCTTTTTCAGGCTTAGTCCTGTGCCCATTTCCAGGGCATTATAGGCAACGTGACCGAATTGAGTAAGATACTTTGCAAATTGCAGCGAGAAGTATGTTTTACCGTTTTTTGGAGGACCGTAGATCAGGATTGTTCCTGTCCGATCGGGTGACCCCATGGCTGATTTCCATTGACCTTCGAAGTTTAACCCGCTGAATCGTGTATTCTCCAATTCCATAATGCTTACTGCTCTTTTACATCCGTTCTTTCGTGCCATTCAGGAACTTGTTAATTGTCGTCTTTAGACAGTTTTATCGCGTGAATTTTCCGTCGTACCCTGCGAAGGTCATTTTCGGAATCATCAACGATCTGCTTGATGATTGATCGATCGGTGATACCATTTGCGATACAGATTTGCGTAATGTCACCTGTGCCAACCCCATTCAATTCGATAAATTTTCGCGCAATTCGGCTGAATATCTCCTTGTATCCTTTTTTGTTAAGTTTCAGCCCGCGGCGAATTCGCTTTGCCAGGTGATCCGTGGCGCATAACACAATGCCGCAACGATCTTCAAGCAGATTGTAGAGTGTAATGAAAAAATAGAGTACCTGATCATTGAGCTTATCCGCTTCGTCGAGTAATAGAAGAGGCTTGTCCTGGGTTTTAAGCCCGCGTACGACCTCCGACATCATTTCAGGGACCGTAAATCCGGATGCATCACGGCCGATCGCGGCAAGCAACTCCTGCAGAAACATTCGTCTGTTCCAATACTCGGCACACTGCAACAGGTACACCCGCTTATTGTTCTCGGCAAAGCGTTTCATCACGAATGATTTCCCGGTTCCGGACTCACCCGTGATCGCAAAGACGTTGGAATGATTGCGGGCATCGGAAAGTATCGAGGTGAGCACCCTGTAGTCGCGTGTTTCCACGGCGATCCATTCGTTTTCAGACCATCCAACCTGAGCTCCGATATTGCGCCACATCTCGTCGCTGACCAATTCCCAGTTAGAGTTGATTACCTGACTTACCGTTCCCGCACTTACACCCCGGAGGCTGTTAGCGGCTTTGTTTTGTGATCCAAATCGCTCAACATAATCCGAGAGCCGATCTTTGATCTGTGACTTGTTTGTTTCTGAGATCATACTGTTTAAGTTTTGTTTAATCAATCAATCAATTAGTATAAATCATAAACAGGTCGGTCATCGTCATCCACGATGACTGCCTGTGAAGTCTTTTTCATCACCGATCCGATGGTTTCCCCCTGTGAAACTTTAACCCCTTTTACCGCCGGATTCTTTAATCCATAATCCTCAGCACGCATGTTATGCTTCGCCAATATGCCATCCATTTCGTTCCATCGCTCGCTGCGTATGCGTTTGTTCTCATTGTTCACCTGAACGATATATGCCGTTTCAAAGTCCTCCTGCTCCTGCTTGCCACGCGCAACTGTTATTTTTTCATCGGCAACTGTTAAAAACCGTAATCCTGTTGCATCCTGTTCATACAGATATATCATTGAGTAGTCTTCCGGGTCGAATTTGATGTACACTTTTTTATCGATGTACCTGCGAAGCCACATCTGGTCCGGTCGGCCATCCTTTAACACCAGGTAGGTGTGTTCGACCTTCTTTTCTATAAATGTGATGCCGAAAGCGGATACCGTCACCGGAACTGGACGAAGCATCCAGAACAGATCAACCATATCCAGCAGTTCCAGTGCGGGTGTTTCCGGGTTATGAGAATTGCGATACATGGGAAGGCGAGCTTCACCCGAGGCGTGATGGATCGCATTATTCCATTCGTTGCGACGTTGCACATACACAGCCTTAACCTGGTCCAGGGTTGGAAGATTTGTTTTGTTAGCCAGTATAAACTCCATATTGGCCTTACTTTCCTGCTTTTTAGCCTGGATATTCTGGCCTGTAAAGAACCAGTCGCGTTTCAGATACTGTTCCTGGAAGCGTCCGAAGGCATTCTCGATCGTTTTTGACTTACCGTTATAAGGCTGTGTTTTGATGCTCAGATGCGCCAGGCGGGAGAGGAATTGAGCATTTTCAAGCTTCTTGTGCCCGCCCTGGTTGTCAAAACCGAGCTGGTAAGGTCGGTAACCGGCCACTTGTGCAGCCATTTTGTAGGCTCTGTATTGCGCTTCAAAATCTTCCGATTTACTTATGTGGAAACCAAGCAGTACCTCGGAGTAGGCATCCATAACCTCGTAAACCTGGCAGGTCTTTATCTGCCCATCCTCCAGGTAGAAATAGTTAAGTTTGGTTCCATCGCTGTACCATAAACTATCCCGCATGGATGGCATACGGGTGGAGTGCTGCATTGAAAATTTTTCTTTCGCACTTAGTTCACCATACCGGTATCCCCACCACAGATCCTTCACGCCTTCGCCGTACAGGTAATTCTTGATGGTCTGCGGACTCTCAAGTATCTTCCAGTCCCTGATCACGGCCTCTTGGTTGTATAATGCAAACAGATGATGCACCGAGGTAACCCGATCGACCATGTTTGCCCAACGTGCCAGTACCCACAGTTTGGCATTTTCATTGAGTTTCTCGGTATGTTTATTGCCATATCCTGAATGTATCAGGCTGATATAGCCATTTTCCTTGTAGCTGTTATATTTATCTTTCAGCCGTAATGGATTCTCAGGAAGTGAATGTGGAAATTGAACCCGGTCGAGTCCGGCCAGAGTTCTTGAAATACTTTGCCAGATGTTGCCCTTTAATCCTCCGCATAGTGCGCGGTATGCTTTTTTATCGATAACCAGCTCACCGATTGCATTAAGCAATTCTGCATTGGCGATGTATTCGTTGATGCGCTCAGCCGGAAGGTGTTTTTCCTTGGGAGTTAAGTGGTCGTTAAAGAATTTTCGGCCTTCCGAATCATGCTTTACGAGACCGGCAAGCTTATTTGTGCTCAAAATCTTAATCGGATCGCCGATCATGCTGATCACTTTCTGCTTATACTTTTCCGGCATCGTTTCATAATCAATAATCGCCGGCGTTCCTTTGCATCCCCTGCGGAGCACGCGCATATGACCCACACGGGTCATTTTATCATAATTGGACTTCGTACAGATATTCCCGATGATCTCATCACCGGTCAATGCTATACGATTATTATACCTGAGCATCTTGTCTTTTTTATCGCTCCCGGAGCAGAATTCGATCCTGCGGCATCACACCTTGTTCCGGGATCCACGAATCCCCGGCCGTTTAGCCCTCTTTACGCCCGTCCGTCATGTCGTGTCTCTATCCTTTCCATGAAGTCACTCGGCGCAGTACCCTTCCGAGGTGGTGGGACGTTTAAGCTGTAATTCGGCGTCATCTGTGTTGGCGGGTATGCCATCGTTTTCGTGGGGTTTATTATATCAGAAAGTTCACGTAACTTTCTGTGAAAAATGATCGTATAAGAAATAATCGTAATTAAACTCGTAAGTATGGAAATGCCCAAGAACATTATTGATGGATTCATCTTTTTGATGATCATAATTGCAACCGGTGTTATAAATTTCATCGTTACTTTAAGCATGAAAAAAATCCAGATTATATTCACGAGAAAGAAAACTGTGATCCGGAAAATAAGTTTGAATTTTCTGTTGGCATCACGGTATTTTTTACCGATCCTCTTGATCATTTGGGGTACCATGAGCAAAAACATTCCTTTTGATAAATGGTTCGTAATTTCTATTTCCTTTGGTTTCATGTCGTTTTGTCTGGCTGTGTTTTTTGATTTCATGCTAAAAATCATTGCTAATCAAAGAGAAATCATTCGTACATTGGCTCCCGGAGGCTAAAAGGTTAACTATTAAGTCTTTTTTTCTTTTCAAGATTCAAATGAGCAATCTTCCGGATCCATTCTTCGATGGTCATATTTTTTCTTTTTCCGTCACATACCGAAGTGATGTACGAATAAGAATATCCGGTTTTATCCGCTATTAAATTCTTATCCAACGGGTCCAGGAGCTCACCCATTGCGCGCACTTCCGGATAATCATATGTATAGTCAGAGGGCTTCTTTAATTCTATGCCGATTCGGGGACGTCCCATGCCTTAATTGACTTTTAGTTTTTTACTTTGTATCTTTGTTCAATTGAATAGCAAATATAGTATAATATTATACCATTTCAACAAATGATAGAAAATATTTCTTCCATAAAAGAAAGAATTCTGTACTATGCAAAAAATCAGGGAATTGGTATAGAAAAATTTTTAGCCTCCATTGATATGACTTATGGAAGTTTCAAAGGTGATGCAAAAAAAAGGAGTTTAAATTCGGATGCAATAGAAAAAATATATACTACGTATCCAGTATTAAATATTGAATGGTTACTATCTGGAAAAGGTGAAATGCTCAAAAATGTTTCTCGTGAACCGATAACATTGCGAACTACTAATAATGTTCCAGGGATCCCTTTGGTAATAAATGAAGCTGCGGCAGGTTTTGGAACTTCAAGTTTTGCCATTAGTAATCAGGATATTCAGGCATTATATAAAGTCCCCGACTTTCATGATATCGACTTTATGATTCGCGTTACCGGTAACTCAATGTATCCTAAGTATAGCTCCGGCGATGTGGTTGCATGCCGGATCCTTCGCAATTCAAAATTCATTGAATGGAACAAGCCTCACCTTATATCCACTACAGAGCATGGTCTCCTCGTTAAAAGGCTGCGTAAGAGTCAGGAGTCAAAATGTGTCACAGCATATAGTGATAATAAGGAGTATGAACCGTTTGATATTCCCGAAAATGAGGTGACTGGAATCGCCATTATAATAGGTGTAATTCGGCTGGAATAATCTGAATAGTAATTGGAGGGAGGCTCTATTTTAGGCCAAAATCGAACGTGATCAATAGTAACATACTATATATGTGTTAGTTAATTTATTATTTATAACGATTATATTGTATTTTTTTGGGCATTAAGGGGGGGGGTAAAACGTCTTTTTATTGCATTTTTTACCTATTTTAGGGCATTATCCCTATTCGAATCACCTCATAATTTTCATAAATAGTATGCCCATTAGTATGCCCATTAGTATGCCCAACTGCTTTTTCTTATGTTTTTAAATAGATGTGTTGGAAATTCTAATTTGAACAAAAAAGGCCCCATATGGGGCCGTGATATAAGGAACTTAAATATCACAAATCGTGCGACACAGAGCAGGTTATAGAGGTTTCCGTGTATATTTAAAGGATTAATGAATGTTTAATGAAAGTAATGCACTGGTATCTTCTTTAAAATGCAAGCGAAATGTAAGTAAAATAAACATTTCGTTTTTTTCGGCTGTTTTTGATATTATTGCTCTTTCCTTAGATAATCAAAGGAAACTCGGCAAAAATTGTTTATTAATCTTTATCCTTTTCGTTTTATGCCCCTTATATCCATACTCAAACATTCCTCCATGAACCCTTTGGCATTCACTGAACAAGGTGTTGCCATGCTTTCATCGGTGTTACGTTCCGAAAAAGCCATCAAAATCAATATTGAGATTATGCGTGCTTTTGCCCGTTACAGAGCATTGTTGAGAGAAAATGAGGAATTGAAACGAGAAATACTGAAACTCGATGCCAAGCTCAATCAGGCATTCAGGTTTTTACTCGACAAACTCGATGCTTTACACCAAAAAGCAACCGAACCAAGAAAACCCATCGGATATAAAATTGATAAAAACAAATAACCTAGGCCAACACTCCATAATCAAAGAAAATAATATAATCTGGAACCACCAGATACTACCTGCAGGAAGAAAGTATCGGATGTGATGACAGAACAAAAACACATCAAGAATATAAAAGCCTGCCAGACGCAGATACCATTTTAGGAATATGTAATCAAGGACAATGTCGAATGTTACTTGGTTGAGCAGGGAAAAGAAGAAGAAAAACTGAAAGATCTGTTGAAATAGAAATGCCTTAAGCAAGAGCACAGATAGTACTAATCCCGAAACCGTTGTAAACTTTAACACCTGAACCATGCTGGCAGAACTTCAAAATATCACAAAAACTTATACAAACGCCATTTCCATCCCTGAAAAGGCCAGCAAATTATCGAATGTCAGCCATCGGGCATCGGGCATCCAGACTCCCATACTCAACGGCATATCCCTCTCCATCGGGCCGGGAGATTCCATAGCGGTTGTCGGACCATCCGGGTCAGGAAAGAGTACCCTGCTGAATATCCTGGGAACACTCGATAAGCCCACATCCGGGCAGGTAATCCTCAACGGGAAAAACCTTGAAACGCTGAATGATGATGCCCTGTCCGCGATCCGTAATAAATTCATCGGATTTGTCTTTCAGCTTCATCATCTTCTTCCGCAACTCACATTGCTGGAAAATGTCATGCTTCCGGTTTTACCGGTGAAAGACAAAACCTTCGGGGCAGGAGCAAAGGAACGCGCACTCGGATTACTTGAACGGGTTGGATTGCTGGATCATGTCAGGAAGCATCCCTACCAGCTCTCGGTCGGGGAATGTCAACGTACGGCGCTGGTCAGGGCTCTCATCAACCAGCCCAAACTTCTGCTTGCCGATGAACCCACCGGATCGCTGGATGGAGAAAATGCCGCCCGTCTGGCCGATCTCCTCAAAGCCATCAATCATGAACTGGATGTTGCGGTCGTGCTGGCCACCCATTCTAACGATTTGGCATTGGCCATGGGAAAACGATACCGATTGAGTGCAGGTATACTTAACCTCCTCTCCTGATATGAATTTATCGAGACTCATACTCCGGAACCTTTGGCATTTTCGCAGGCCCTACCTGGCTGTGTTTGCCGGGGTATTCGTCAGTACAGCAGTGCTGACGGGAGCCCTGATTGTCGGGGATTCGGTACGCTTCAGCCTTACCCGGATGGCCGATCAGCGGCTTGGAAAGATCAGGTTGGCCATGGTCCCCGGTGAGCGGCTTTTCCGGCAGGAGTTGGCTAACGATATGGCCAGGGAGGGAGGGCTGACGGTTGTTCCTATCCTGCAAACAGGCGGTATCGCCATCAGCAATGAAAGGAACACCCGGATCAACCATGTGGACATTACCGGGATCCCGGAAGGGTTTACCCTGCTCTGGGGTGACCATTTGGCATTCCCGGCAGAAGACGAGGCCATCCTGAGTCTCAACGCTGCTGCCCGTCTCGGGGTGAAACCCGGCGAAGAGATCCTCCTCCGGATCCAGCCCCTTGAAAAAGCTTCACGCAATGCCCCCTTCGTCCCCGACAGTCCCGATCCGGTTTCCCTGCGGCTTCGTGTGAAAACCCTGGCCGGTGATGATGCCATGGGTCGCTTCAGCTTAAAGAATGAACAATCGGCACCCTTCAATGTTTTCGTGAACATACGCAGGTTGGCCAGCCGGCTGAAACTCTCCGGGATGGCCAACGGATTGGTGGTTGCCGGGGATGGACAGGACAAGGTCACCCCGGATCATCTCGACAGCCTGGTGAAAGGATCCTGGCAACCGGCCGATGCCGGATTGCTGATCAGACCGCTTCAGCAGCCCGGCTGGTATGAAATCTCCTCAGACCGGATTTTCATCAGCGGGGAGCAGGCAGGGGTTATCCGGACAGTATTTCCCTGCAAAATCCCCATCCTGACTTACATGGTAAACAATATCTCTTCCGGCGACCGTTCAACCCCCTATTCTTTTGTAACGGCGGCCGACACCGGACTACTCCACCAGTCCATCAGGAAAAAAGAGATCATCATCAACAGCTGGCTCGCCGATGACCTTGAGATCGGTCCCGGAGATCTGCTGAAGCTTACCTACTGGGTGATGGGACCCATGCGATCCCTGAAAGAGGTGAGTTCCCGGTTCATTGTAAAATCGGTTATCCCACTGGATGCTGTCCCCTCCGGCCAAAGACTGATGCCCGATTTTCCAGGATTGTCGGGCGCCGGAAACTGCAGGGATTGGGAAACCGGATCGCCCGTGAAACTGGATCGGATACGGGATAAGGATGAGGCTTACTGGAAATCTTACCGTGGCACTCCCAAAGCCTTTATCTCGCTTGGAACAGGAATGGAATTATGGACAAATGCCTTCGGTTCGCTCACCGCCATCAGGTTTAAGGCAAATGCCAAAGAGATTCCTTTCCTGACGGGGGAGTTGGTGAAAAAACTGGTTCCATCGCAAAATGGCTTGAGATTCCGGACTGTTTTTGCAGAAGGTAAAGCAGCGGCAGGCCATTCAACCGATTTCGGAGAGTTGTTTCTCGGTCTGAGTTTCTTTATCATTGCAGCTTCCCTGCTTCTGACCGCGCTGCTCTTCTCTATGCACATTTCCTACAGGCTGCCCGAAGCGGGAATCCTCGCTGCAGTGGGTTTCCGCCGGCCATTGATCTACCGGCTGCTGATGGGAGAGGCCATGATGGTGGCGCTGATCGGTGGAATGGCCGGTTCTTTGGGAGGAATTCTTTGCAATGCGTTGTTGTTGGAGGGTCTCAACACCCTCTGGTATGATGCGGTCCAAACCTCATCCCTGGTACCTGATATAAGGATCTCAACCCTGCTCATGGGCGCCCTGGCCGGGATGGTCACCGCATGGATGGTGATGGCACTCACCCTGCGCCGGAAACTTAAAATGCCGGCCGCCCAGCTGGTCAAAGGGGCGCCGATGGCACCCCAGAAAACAGGACTTCGTCGTCCCCGCAACATTGTTGCTGTGGTCTTATTGGCCCTCGGCACATTTACCATCATCATTACCGGGGCCAACCGTAAAACAACCTCCGGTGATCATGAACGGAGTTCAGGGACCGGCGGCCTCCTCCTCTGGTGCGAAACCGCACTTCCCATCCTCCAGGATCTCAACAGCACCATCGGTAAGGCCTTTTTTTCGATAGAGGATGAATCCCTTTTCGACAGCGTTACCTTTATCCCGCTGCAGCGGCAGGAGGGAGATGATGCCAGTTGCCTTAACCTGAACCGGGTTTCACGACCCACCCTGATGGCTGCTCCTGCCGCCCTCTTTGATTCACTAGGGGCCTTCTCCTTTGCCTCCCTCGACCCATCGGTTGACCCCCGTCATCCCTGGCTTGCACTGGAAAAGTGCAATGACAGTGGAGTGATCAATGGCATTGCCGACATGAGCGTGATCACCTGGGGATTGCAAAGGAAGATTGGGGATACCCTTCAGTACAGGGATGAACAGGGAAGAACGGTTCTGATCCGGCTGGCCGGCGGATTGGAAAATTCTGTTTTCCAGGGGAACCTGCTGATCTCGGATACCATTTT
>Ga0247841_10010987_pt1 | contig 12166 bp, 8 predicted proteins | sample LaCruzMarch2015__2_FD_192410 | JGI IMG/M metagenome (GOLD analysis project Ga0247841, IMG submission 192410) | Freshwater microbial communities from meromictic Lake La Cruz, Castile-La Mancha, Spain - LaCruzMarch2015_18m | ecosystem: Environmental > Aquatic > Freshwater > Lake | place: Spain... | reverse complement strand
CTTGATTGACGATGTTCCATCATGGAGGCAGCTTCTGTCAATGTTCTTCTAACTTTCATCTTTGCTTTTTGAACAAAGGTAGGGGGCTGTCATACTAAACGCAATATGTACCAGGCCGAATGCTTACTCTACACAATGGGTCGATCCAAAGGATAAAAAACTGTTTTGGACCCTTGATAATTTCGGACCGGTGGTGGTTCCCCGGAAAGGGATGACAATAAACCTGACACCGGTTAGTTTCCTGATTTACAGGAGAACAATCACAAGGTTGGAGAAATCAACACTTGAGGCTAAGAGTGGTATTTTTTTATCTAGACGGACAACTTGAAACAACCTACACTTTCGGGCAGAACTACTATTTTATGATGGGTGACAACCGGCACAACTCGAACGATTCGCGTTATTGGGATTTGTACCCGAAAAAAACATCGTACGGAAAGCAATAATAATCATGCTCTCAAGCGACTGGAACGGTTTCCGCCGGGAAAGGATACTGAAAATAATTCGCTAAAAAATTATTTTTAGATTTTGGTTGAAAGTTAAGTATTTATTTATATATTTAAGCACGATATATAAACAGACGAATAACTTCAAAATATTACGTAAACATTCAAATTAATCAAATATGATTATTTAACAATGACCCCACTCCGAAAAGTCAGACGGTAGTCTCAAATTTAAATAAAAAAGAAGGGAAACTAAAACTCCATTATAATGAACAGCGAATTCAAACTTCAGAAGTGGTAGTTCCCTCCGGGGAACAAAGATACAATTTAAACAGAGATTTGGACTCAGAGTTCCTGAATCTGTGAAGGATAATAGATAATTTTATTAACAATAATGTATTAAGCAAAATGAAAAATAAAATAATAAAAATAACGTTTTTACTTTTATTCATAACTGCAATCTTTGCAAATTATCGTCTAATATATAGTAATGATAGGATATCTGATATTGGATTGTTTTCCTTGACAACAAATGCATCGGCAGATGATGGAGAAGGTACCGGGGGACCATATCTGAAACAGGCTTGTTGGACTTGTACCACTTCATATGGACAGCAAGGTGTTCAATTTGGTTGTGAACTATCTCCTTATTGTTGTGATGATTGTACTTTTGTGCAGAGTTGCGGATATGGGTATTGTTGATTAAAAATCTTTTAATAATTTGAATTCTGTCTCAATTTGGAGGCAGAATTCTTTTCATTTAAAACTATTCAAAATGAGATATTTTTATGTGATATTAATTCTTTTTACTTTTAGTTGTTCTCCGAAAAAATCTGAAATAATTACGAATGAAAGCTGTATAAATAGAAAAGACTACACATCAATTATTATTCCAGAACATTATGAGAATAAACTTCAATTTGATTCCATATTTAGTTTTATTGAAGCTATTCCATTGGAAACAAATAGCCATTGTTTAATCTCTTCTGCATCAAAAGTATATGTTTCTGATAGTTTGATTTATATTCTCAATAGTAGAAACAACCTATATGTTTTTTCCAACTCCGGTAAGTTTATTCAGGAAATAAGCAGAAGAGGTAAAGGACCCGGTGAATTCCTTGAGCTTAGAGATTTTGCTGTTGATAATACTGGTAAAATATATATACTGGATTTCTTAAAAATTCTGGAGTTTTCTAAAGAGGGAAAATTTTTGACTAAATACAAACTTGAGAATTATGCAAATGATATGATTAGATGCAATCCTTTGCATTTTGCACTCGCTGGAGTTGATAATTTTTATATTTGGGGAGGAAGTTCAAATATTATAAGCAATAAAGATAAAAATTTATTTCTTTTATATAAAATTGATAAAAAGGGAAAGATTAAAGAAAGATACTTTCCCATTATGCACAAAACAGTTGGTAATCCAAACCAATTTAGCAAGTTTTCAAATCATTACAATCTAATGCCATGGTATGGGAATAACATGATATATAAAGTTGCAGATGAAGAAATTAGCACAAAATACTATATTGATTTTGGAAAATACACAATGAAAGAACCCGTACCAGAAGAATTTAATAATCTTAGCAAATTTAAGTTTGAAATGGATCGTAAATATGCTAATTCAATTTGGAAAATAGCAGAAACAGATAATTGGCTATATTTTATGTTTGCTTTTCAAGGATATATGAAAAACGTTTATTATTCAAAGATAACTAATAAATCATTCGTTTCTGTCCCTTTCCCAAGAGCCAAAAATAAAATAATGCCATGGATGATAGATGCAAGTGATGGGGAGAATTTCTATTCACTAATTGAGCCTAGAATATTATTGGAAGATTTGGAAAGAATTGATCCAAAAACGGATGAATATAATAAATGGAGTAAGATGTTTAAAAATCTCTCCACAAATGAAAATCTCGTTATTTTAAAATGTAAAATGAAGAAATATTAGAACGAAAAATGGCCACAAATATTAATTTTGAAAAGAAGGATTTCATTCTATATCTATCAATATTTTTACTTTCTCTAAATATTGTTTTGTCATTTTTTTTAACAAGCAAAAATGCTGTTATTAGTGTACTTAATAAAAAAATATATGAGTGTGACGCTAAAATGAATTATGTTTCGTTTAAGAATGAGCATTATGCAAAGATTATTGGATGGTTACAACATTTAGAACAAATAAAATTTTCTCCATATCAAAAATTAATAAAAGAAAATGGAGACTCGATAGTACTTTCAAATTTAGTTGGGGAGAAACCTAAACTTATCTTTAGGTACTCTGAACTAAATTGTAACGTGTGCGTAGATGCACAATTGGCTTTAATAAAGACGTTTATTGAAAAATATGGCGAAGAAAATCTAATAATGATTTCCAGCTATAAATTTCGTAAAACGGTCTATCAATTTAAAATTCTGAACAATATCAGAAATGAAATATTTAATGTTGATTTTTTGAATCAATCAATTGATAATCTCAATACTCCATACTATTTTATTCTAGATAATACTTATATACCCAAAATGATGTTCATACCAGAGAAAGCATTTCCAGAAGATACTGAAGAGTATTTTAAGAAAATACAAAACATGTATTTTAAATTGAAGTGAATGTAAGAAAGAATTAATTCTCAAATAATACTTTATTATGGGTGGAAGCCTTTTATGTGAGGAAAATGCTGACTCTATGTATTTTGACACATCTCATTTTTTGAGTTGGATAATGCCTTTGTACCAGATAAAAATTATCCTGATTTAATAAAAATGTACATAGATTCGTTTCATAAATTAGATTTGGATCAATATGGATAATCCGGACGATGCTGACCCCGGCCGGCCGGTATAAAATTAGATTATTCTGCGGTTTTTGATTTTTGTTTTTTGTGACAATCCGGCAGATGTTGACCCCCCTAAAATTGATAAATGAGGTAAAAAATCCGGAGCATACTGACCCCCCTTAAAATTGCCGGGTGGGTCGGGTAAAAATCCGGAGCATGTTGACCCCCTCCATTTTGCCGGTGAGGCACAAATCCGGAGCATGTTGACCCCCCTTATCAAATTATCAGACAGGATTTTGGTTCATTAGTGGTCAAATAACCACTAATAAGATATTCCAATGGCAGGAAAACCAAAACCCATGAGTCAGATTAAACAATTATTACAGTTACACGAGCAGGGCAAAAGCAAGAAGTTTATAGCCCGCAGTCTGGGGATCAGTAAGAATACGGTGAAGGTTTACCTTGCCAAATTAGCTGCTTCACCGTTGAATATTGAGTCCTTACTGACCTTGGAGGACCCTATTCTGGAAGGTAAGTTCCATCCGGGAAATCCGGCTTACAAAGACGAACGTTTTAATCATTTTAAAGCCAATCTGGACTACTTTGTCAAAGAACTTAGCAGAGTTGGAGTGACCAAACAACTGCTCTGGGAGGAGTACAGAAGTGATTACCCCGCAGGATATAGTCACTCTCAGTTCTGTCATCATTTATTGCAACAAATGATTGCCCGAAAACCTTCAATGGTTCTGCAACACAGGGCAGGAGAGAAACTGTTCATTGACTTTGCCGGCAAGAAACTAACCTATATCAACAAAGATACCGGAGAAATCGTTCCCTGCCAGGTATTTGTTGCCTGTCTACCTTATTCTGATTACAGCTTTGTAAAGGTGGTAAAAAGCCAAAGTGTAAGTGACTTTCTTTATGCGTTGAGCTGTTGTCTGGAGGATCTTGGAGGGGTTCCCGAAGTACTGGTACCCGACAACCTGAAGTCGGCCATTGTAAAAGCAAGTTTCTATGAGCCGGATGTTAACAGGGCAATGGAAGACTTTGCCAATCATTACAAAACAACAGTGATACCTGCCAGAGCTCGTAAACCCAAAGATAAAGCGCTGGTTGAAAATCAGGTAAAATTGATTTATACCCGGATATATGCCAAATTGCGCAAACTAACTTTTTTTGATTTGCCTTCACTTGATAAAGCTGCCAAGGAAAAAACAAGAGAACACAATCAGACCCGGATGCAACAAAGACCGTATTGCAGGGAAGAGCGGTTTCTTGCTGACGAAAAGCATTTGTTAAAACCACTTCCCAATGAACCTTTTGAGTTAAAACATTATCGTGACCTGAAAGTAGCAAAGAACAATCATATCTATCTTACCCAGGATAAGCATTATTACAGCGTCCCTTATACATTTATCGGTCTGGAGACAAGAGTAATCTATACCAGATCAATGGTCTATATCTATGCCAAAGGACAGCAGATAGCGGTACATATCCGTGATTACAAACCGGGTGGGTACACTACCGACAGGGAGCATTTATGTTCTGCTCATCGTCATTACCTGGACCGAAGTCCGGACTATTACCTGAACAAATCCAAATTAAGATCAGAAGTGCTTAACCAACTTCTGGGGCATCTGTTTGCACAAAACCGGCATCCAGAACAACTTTACAAGACCTGTGACGGACTACTGAACCTGCAACGTAAAACAGATCCACAGGAGTTTGATAAGGCTTGTCAGATGGCTATTGAATACCAAAAATACTCGTACAAATTTATTGTGAACATACTTAAAAACAAGATGACCGAAGAGCAGGAAACATATCCTTCACTACCGCTGCCCACTCATCAAAACATCAGAGGTAAAGAATATTACACACAATCAACTATTAGTTTTTAACCATTAATTTTAACTGTTTATGATGCAAATTGAATCACAACTAAGTCGGCTCCGGTTGCACGGAATGAGCCGCACCTGGCAGGCCTTACTGGAAACCAGACGGCAACACGAACTATCGCTAAGCGAAGGGCTGGAGCTACTTTTACAGGCAGAGGAACAAGAACGGGCAAACAACCGTTTTGAGCGGCTAAGAAAGAATGCCCGGTTCCGTTATCAGTCTTCTGTTGAAGAACTCACAATAGATGCAACCAGAGGTATGGATAAAGCATTGATCTCAGCCCTTGCAACGGGAGAGTATCTCGCTAAGGGAGAATCAGTTCTCATCACCGGAGCTACCGGTTGCGGTAAAAGTTTTTTGGTTTCGGCACTGGGGCATCAGGCATGTGCTCAGGGATACAAAGTGGCCTATTACAATATGCAGAAGCTTCTGTTAAAAACAAAAATATCACGTATCGAAGGAACAATCGTTAAGTTTTTTGAAGACCTATTCAAAACTGATTTGCTTATCCTTGATGATTTTGGTCTGACCCATCTTGAAAAGCAGCAACAGTTGGATCTGATGGAGATGATTGAAGACCGGCATGGAAAATCATCAACAATGATTGCCAGTCAGTTACCCGTGGCCAGCTGGTATGATGTCATCGGAGAAGAGACCATTGCAGATGCTATTCTGGACAGGCTTGTACATAGTTCTTACAGAATTGAATTTAAAGGTGAAAGTTTAAGAAAAAAACGGTAAAATTGTCAGTCATTAGAGTTCTCTGAACCATCATCATTGATGGGGGTCAATATGACCGGAGAGGGGGTCAACATCACGGTTCTTCGTCATATTTGGGGAAAATTCCCGTCTTTAATTGAAGAATATATAAGTGTTCTTGATGTTTTAATGTATATAGAAGATAAGAATCTCGATAGTGGACTGTCGGAAACGTCAAAAGAATAGTTAAGAGTTGCACCGCATAGCTTTTCGTCGGTTGGGATTTCTAACTAATTATACTTTTGCTTCCCCAAATATGACGAAGAACCAACATCACCGGAGTATCCACAATAAGATAATAGAAACATTTCCAATCGTAGAAACTTTAGAAACTTCGATTATCTTAGCATTTGTAACTTTCAAACGTTCAAACTTTTTTTCAAATCAAACAGCAGAAACATTTTAAACAACTAATTCACAACCCTTTGAACCCTTATAGCAAATATAAACTCTCCTCATTCTCCATCCTGATCATCTTTATTCTGCTGATGATTATAGGTGCGAGCTTATTGCCATTACTTAATGTGCAGTTAACGCCATCGAGGTCCTTGCCCGGTTTGTCGGTCAGTTACCGCTGGTCCGATGCTTCGGCACGGGTAATTGAGCAGGAGGTGACCTCCAAACTCGAAGGTCTGTTTAGTGCGGTCAATGGCATTAAGGGGGTATCGTCCGTGTCGTCGAAAGGTTCCGGTAGAATTAATTTGTCGTTCAAGATAACGGTTAATCTTGATGCAGCCCGTTTTGAGATTGCTTCTTTGATCCGGCAGGTCTACAGCGAATTACCCGAACAGGTTTCGTTCCCCGAGCTTTCGATGAATACAAGCGGCGAAAACAGCAGTCCGGTATTGACTTATACGCTCAATGCAAGCGAAAGCCCGTTTTATATCCAAAAATATGCCGAAAACCATCTCGTACCCAAATTATCGGTTATCCCGGGCATTAGTGGTGTGAAAGTTTATGGTTCAACGCCTTACGAATGGGAAATCCGGTTTAACAGCGAACTGGTCCAACAGTTGGGTATCCGTTCGAACGAGATAGCCCAAAGTGTCTCAAATTATTTCCGCAATGATTACCTTGGACAAGGCACTATGTCGGAAGTCACCCCGTATGCTGAAACAATTTCTGGTATTTATCTCAGCAATGGTGTAGCCGATACCGTTGCATGGCGATCAATTCCTGTAAAAAAAGTGAAAAACCGGATGATACTTTTGGGCGATATTGCAACAATTGCCTATAAAGAACAGCAGGCTTCGTCGTATTTCAGGATCAATGGTTTAAACACCATCAATATGGTTATTTACCCCGAAGACAATGTAAATAACCTGGTATTGGCAAAAAAAGTAAGAGATGAGGTTGAATTGTTAAAGGCAGGGCTTCCTGCGGGCTATTCGCTGCTGCTTGCCAACGATACTACTCAATACCTGCATGATGAATTAAATAAAATTTCGGAGCGGACAATTTTTTCCCTGATCATCCTGCTGACCTTCGTTCTACTGATAAGCCGAAAGTTTAAATACCTGTTGCTGATAACGGTAGGAATAATCGCCAATCTACTGATAGCTTGTATTTTCTATTATATACTGAAAATTGAAATCCATTTATACACGCTGGCCGGTATCACAATTTCATTTGGGATGATCATTGACAATAGTATCATCATGATCGACCATATTCTCCATCAGGGTAACCGGAAAGCATTTTTAGCAATTCTGGCCTCAACCCTCGCAACTGTCGGTGCATTGTGCGTGATATTCTTTCTTAAAGAAGAACAAAAAATCAACCTCATAGAATTCGCCCAGGTAATCATTGTTAACCTTACAGTCTCTATGGGTATTGCGCTCTTTTTTATTCCTGCTCTGATGGATAAGGTGAAATTGAGGATACCAAAAACGACAAGAAATTTCAAAAGAAAAAGAAGGGCTATCCGGATCTCAAGGTTTTACGAACGATCAATTCGGTTTAGCAAACGATATAAATGGGCTTATATTGTCTTATTTTTACTTGGTTTTGGAATACCGGTGCAGTGGCTTCCTTCTAAAATAGAAAAGGAGGGAATCTGGGCTGGATGGTATAACAAAACATTGGGAAGTCCATTGTTTACTGAAGATGTCCGTCCGATAACCGAAAAAGTGCTGGGTGGTTCGTTGCGGCTTTTTTCGGAATTTGTATTCGAAAACTCGTTTTACTCGGAACCTTCACGCACCACACTTTATGCGCGGGGAACAATGCCCGAAGGTTGTACTGTGCAGCAATTAAATGATGCAGTGGTGCTAATGGAAAATTTCCTGAGTAAATTCAATGAAATCGATATTTTCCAAACATCAATTACGGCCTATAATAATTCATCCATTACCATTCAGTTTAAACCTGAATATGAGTTTGGCTCATTTCCCTATTTTTTAAAGGAAGAGATTACATCAAAAGCGATAAGCCTTGGCGGGATGGACTGGTCTGTTTATGGAGTTGGACAGGGATTCTCCAATGCACTTTACTCGGGGTATAAAAACAGTCAAATCATCCTCGAAGGTTACAATTATGACCAACTTTACGGTTATGCTGATCAACTAAAAAGTAAACTTCAGGAAAATGAGCGGGTAAAAGATATAGAGATTTCGGGTTCAACTGGTTGGAATGCCAAAACACTTTATGAGTATTCCATTAATTTCAATTATGAAGGTCTTGGCTTGAACAATGCCGATGTTGGTCAGTTTTATGCTTTTTTAAAGGACAAAGTTTACAAAGCGGGACTTTCTCCGGTATATACTAACAACGAACTTCAACCGGTTTCGCTTGTTTCCGATTCGTATGGAGTTTTTAATGCGTGGGACCTAAATAACCGCCCTTTATTAATCGCGGACAGACAATTTAAGCTTGCAAACTTTGGAACATTAAGCAAGCAGAAATCTGGCAATGATATTAATAAGACCAATCAACAATATCAATTGGTGGTGGCTTACGATTTTATCGGGCCGGAACCGTTGTCAAAAATGGTTCGGGAACAGCAAGAAAAGGAGTTATCTAAGATTTTACCATTGGGTTACTCAATACGAAAGATGAATTGGGGCGGTTGGGACAGACAGGACAAAAAACAGTATTTTCTCATATTGCTTGTTATTCTGATCATCTATTTTATTTGTTCTATCCTGTTCGAATCGTTACTTCAACCTTTGGCAGTAATTTGTATGATCCCGGTATCTTTTATCGGAGTTTTCCTTACCTTTTATTTGTTTGATTTTAATTTTGATCAGGGAGGTTTTGCTTCGTTTATCCTGTTGTGTGGCATAGTTGTGAATGCAGGATTGTACATTCTCAACGATTACAACAACTTCTGTCGTGCAAAGGGTGTTCGGTCCAGTTTGAGCATCTATATCAAAGCATTTAATCATAAAATAATCCCAATCTTCCTGACGATTATTTCTACGGTATTGGGTCTGGTTCCATTTGTCTGGTCAGGTCAAAAGGAAGTCTTCTGGTTTGCTTTTGCAGCCGGGTCAATGGGTGGGCTTATATTTTCGATTGTAGCAGTATTTATTTATTTGCCACTGTTCCTAAAAATCTCTGACAAATATTCAAAGTAATATAGGCACTAAAGACATAACCCTTTATAATGAAAAAAAAGTCAATTCCACTTCTTTTGGCAATTTTATTGTTCTCATGCACCTACCTTCCCAGGGATGTACGTAATGTACTAAAGGCAGCCGGAGAAAACCGGCCTGAACTTGAAAAGGTTTTAAGGTATTACAGTCAAAATCCTGCCGATAGTTTAAAGTTAAAGGCAGCATACTTTCTTATCAGGAACATGGATGACAAATTTTATTACGATGGTAAATTATTGGATATATATAGTCAATATTTCAACCTGATTAGCGATGACGACGTCCGGAACAGAAAAGTTTTGGATTCAATTGCAGCTATTTATGGCCACTTTTCCCTTGACAGACTGGAGAGGAAGGCAGATTTGGAAAATTTGAAAGCTGAATACCTGATAAATAATATTGACATGGCTTTCAAAGTGTGGGTTGAACAACCATGGGGTAAAGATATTTCATTTGATCAATTTTGTGAGTGTATTTTGCCTTACCGGATAGGTACAGAGAAACCGGAATATGATCGATCCAAAATTTACCGGCAGTACAACAGCTTATTGGATTCGGTTCGTATAGCCGGAGGAACTGCAATAGATGCATGCTCTGTTATAAACAATGTACTTAAAAGAAAATTGTGGAAGTTGACTCACCTATTATCAGTTTTCCCGGATTTTCCTCCCAATGCTTTGCTGGAATATCACATGGGTGACTGTCGTGAAATGACCAGCATGACAATTTTTGTTATGCGCGCATTGGGTATTCCTGTAATAGGAGATTTTACACCTCAATGGGGCTCCCGAAGCAGGATGGGTCATAATTGGAACGCAGTGCTTGGCAAAGAGGGTGAATATCAGTCGTTTCTGGGGACTATAAGCAATCCTGGCATAAAACATCTTCCAGACGACTATAAGTTAACAGTGGCTTATCGCAAGACCTTTGCCCGATATCCCCAAAGTCTCGCAATGGTAAAAAGAAAAAATGACGAGGTACCTCCATTTTTCGAAAATCCACACTTAAAAGTTGTATCAGAAGAGTACTTTAAGTGTTTTGATGTAAATATTCTTTTAGACAAGAAGGAAGCTGAAAGTGAAAAATATGCCTACGCCTGTGTATTTAATACCGTGAAATGGGTTCCTGTCAGCTGGAGTAATATTAAAGATAATGTGGTTGTTTTCACAAACCTTTCATGCGATAATATTGTCTATTTACCTGCTTATTACAGCAAAGGTGAACTTATCCCGGCCAATGCCCCATTTGTTTTAACTCAGGGAGGTAAAAAGAATTACCTGATAGCCGACAATAGCCACAAACAAGATATGACATTATGCCGCAAATATCCTTATCCAAGGTACGTAGGGAATATGGCAGATGGAAAGTTTCAGGCTTCAAACTTTGCTGATTTCAGAGATTCCACCGACTTGTACAGGATACCAAAACGCGATTCCTCATTAACCTGGCAGCAAATATCATTAAACCTGGATAAAGCTTTCAGGTATTACAGGTACTTAGGTAAGAAAGGCGGCGATGGTTCAATAGCAGAACTTGAATTTTATTTTAATTCAAATAAGGTAACCGGCAACCTGATAAGCGGAAACAAAGTGGCTTTTGCGCCCGCCAATGCCTTGGAAAAGGTCAATGACGGCGATATTCTGACATTTTTTGTATCCGGCAAAGCAGAAAGGGCCTGGATAGGCATAGATTGTGGAAAACAGGTTAAGATCGATAAAATAAAATATATGCCACGTAATGATGATAATAATATTATAAAAGATCAGACATATGAACTTGTTTACTGGGAAAAAGGCCAATGGATATCGGCAGGTGCGCAGGTCGCCAAGGAAGATAACCGCCTAATATACAAAAATATACCTTCGAGTGCGTTATATTTGTTACATAATCTTACGAAAGGGAAAGAAGAGAGCGTATTTACTTATGAAAACGGAAAACAGATTCTTCGGTAATTCCTGTCGTCAGGTTAAACATGCCATTTTTATCGGACTGCATCTTAATGCCGACAGGGTACATTGAATTTCAACCGGGAGCAGGCGTAAAGAGTCTCTTACTCATAAAGTCATGCATCAAACGATGCAGAAGCTAAAAATACGAGTATTTAGCTTAATTGTGTAATGGAAATGCATGGTGAGCGTAGTTAACTCATAAACACCATTCTTTCAGCAGTTGGAATAATATTACCACAAGGTTCTGTCTTAATTGAATATTTTTGACAAGCTGACAAGCAAAGTAAATGAGGTGGTAGTTATCTCCAATCATCGATTTCATCGGCTTTTTTACCGAAGATTTGATCAAAATCTGAATATTTTTGAATATATCGGGTTTATTCTCCCGGTCAGTTTTGAAGAATTTCATTTGTGTATGATAAACATGATATTTTCTATTGAAGGGGTTTTGGAATAAAAGCACAAAGGTAGTTTGCTTAAAACACCGTTTTGTTACTGTTTTTTCAGTATTAGATTGGCAAATTAGGTATACTAGTAAATATTAATACTTACTAGAACATGAAAGCAAATTGGATTTCCCTGAAAAAAAAGATATGACAAAATTAACGTAAGCATTCGGCCTGGTACAGGGTCGCTTCAAGTTACTGCATATGAAGCAATGGGACTCAGGGGGGTATTATAGATATCGGTTTGACAGGATTTCTATTCGATCGGTTTCCAGTTTTTCGGGAGCA
>Ga0247841_10010986_pt1 | contig 12167 bp, 10 predicted proteins | sample LaCruzMarch2015__2_FD_192410 | JGI IMG/M metagenome (GOLD analysis project Ga0247841, IMG submission 192410) | Freshwater microbial communities from meromictic Lake La Cruz, Castile-La Mancha, Spain - LaCruzMarch2015_18m | ecosystem: Environmental > Aquatic > Freshwater > Lake | place: Spain... | reverse complement strand
CACCTCCCAGTACTTCCGGCCAGAACATGTTCACTTCAGGAGGATTCACAAACATGAAGGATTTGTTTTTCACTTCAGTTATCCCAAAGATAAAATTAATAGAATCATAAGTTCCTAAAGGGATTTTATCAAAGAATTGAATTGTTTTTGTTTCCACAATGTCTTCATCAACATAAAAAATATCCTTCCAATCCCCGATTACTTTCCTTGATCCGTCATGACAGTAAAAGGTAATATCAGAAATAAAGTACTTTACTTCTGTGATCAGATATTCATTCCCCGCTGCATTGGTGTAAATCAGTTCATTTTCCAAAAGGGGTTGACCATTCACTTTATGGTCAATGGAAAAGATGACTTTCCCGGAGGCAGTTGCAGGAGTAGTGTTATCATCTTTCTTGCATGCGGATAAATAACCCGAAAGGATAATCAGGAAACTGAGTCGGAGACAAAACTGAAAATTTTTCTTCATTATCATTAAAATCTGAAGGTAAAGGTAAAATAAAAGACCCTTCCTGGTTCATATAAACGTTCAATGCTGCCGATTATTCTCCGGTTTAAATGCTCATAATATGGAGTATCGAAGATGTTTTCAACTCCTGCAACGAGTGAGGCATATTTGCATGGTGCATAACTGACCGATGCTGCCGCCGTAATAAACCCAGGTGTTTTTAGTTCGCCATAGGATTGAGAGATACGGTTTTGTTCACTCACCAGTCTGACTGAAGCATTTGGGATGAGTTTTCCATGGAAGAATTTATAGGAGAGCCTTACAGAACCTTCCAATGGAGGAATTTCCGGTAATGGGTCATTTTTTACCGTCTCTTCGCCGACAACCTGTCCGTCTGAAACGATGTATTTCACTGCCTCAGGTTCAGTTCCGTAAGTGGCTGCAATATTTAACATAAATCCCCATTTTTTAGCAGAAGGTGACTGACAGGACAATTCAAACCCTGTAAGATAGACCAGATCGGTATTGTTGAATTGTTTGACACCTGGCGCTCCCTGGGTGGAGGGTTTGATTACAGATGGTGGTAATACCTTTCCTATGATGTAATTGGTAACAAGAGAAAAGAAACCTCCAACCGACAAACTACCAAGGTTTGGATTGAGAAACTCAAAGGAAGCATCTGCCTGGTAATTGTTTTCAGGCTTGAGTTGTGGATTCCCAAGATAATCATAAGAATCGAACTGAACCGGCATGAGTTTGATAAAGCGTTCCAGCAGAGATGGACTTCGGGTTCCCTTTCCTAGTGCCGCACTGAGGTACAAATGGGATGCGAGTTGTTTTTTAATTCCCAAACTAAAGCTCACATTGAAATAATTCGATGTCAAATCATCAAAATATAAAACACCGTTATTGACCAACCGGAAGGTATCACCCGAAGTTGCCTGGTTATAATCAAGCCTTAAGGCTGCTGTAAAATCGAGTCCCTTGAATGGTATCTTGTATTCGGCAAAGGCACCTGCATTGTTACAAATGGCATTCAGCCAGACGTTGGCGTGTTTGACAGAAATGAAGGTATCGCCCTCCATGATCATCTTCATGGTCATCTTTTTATCCCCATTCTTGTAAACATGTTCAAAATCAAGCCCAACCAGGAATTTATTGGAGCCTGTCAGCAGGCTTCCGGTGACTTTTCCCCCGGCGTTCCATGTATCTACTGTTGTGACAGCCTGCATTGTTTTACTTGCCGGCCTGTTCAGGTTGTCCATAACATGATGAACTGAAGAGAAATACCCCTGAACTTGAGATGATTGCCATGTTCTACCATGATTCTGTGCAGTATAGTTGAAGGAAGCAATATTGGTCTGGTCAAGCCGTTCATCCATCGGCAGGGAAGGATACAAAACATTTTTACCCTGGTCATAGGCATAGGTAAGGACGATCTGATGGTTTTTCTTAATTATGAAACCAGCCCCGGCAGTACCATATAACTTTTGGAACGATGTGTTATATAATATATCATTACCTGCCGTATAACTTCCATACCCCTTAAATCCACCACTGGCATTGAAGAATACCTTGTCATTTCCTCCTGAAAGAGCGATGTGCTCTCGTTGTCCGTTCCAGTTTGACTCGAAACCATACAATACTTCTCCGTGAATTTCAGGTTTCGAATAAGGTTGTGGCAATTTTGTTTCAAGATTGATAAGGGAACCCAATACCGGACCGTATTTCAGTACATAAGGACCCTTGATTATCTCTATACTACGAATATTCTCACTTTCAACGTGAGCCGCAACCGGATCCATCCGGTTCGGGCAACCTCCTTCAATCTTAACTCCGCTGTTCAACAATACCGTGACCTGGCTGTATTTGAATCCCCTGATCACCGGGTCAATGCCAACACCGCCCTTTCGGATTCCAGAAACGTTGGGTTCCTTGCGAAGGAAATCGCCAATATCCCTGATCGCCTCAAATTCAAAGGTTTTGGCAGGGATAACCTGCATAGGGTAGAAGTTTACGGATTTGCCATATATTTCAATTTCATTGAGTTGCAACGTGTCACGGGTAAGGGTTTCCTGGGCTTTCAGCGTAAAATTTAACCCAATTATGAAAAAAGCAGCAGCTATACTGTGAGAAAATGGATGTCTTATTGAGTAAAAAGTTCTCATGGTTCAGAATTAGGAAGTCATGTTATCCTAATACTGTCTCTTAAGGATTGTGCTTAGCACCTTTTCTTTGTCCAATTTCTTGGTACAGAAAAACCAATCGTAACATTTTATATCCTCATCCTTCGACTCCATCCTTTCTTTGGCTACACCGCAGGACCCAGCCGTAGGAACAATCACATCATCCCCGGGGCGCCAATCAGCAGGTGTTGCAACCAAAAAAGCATCGGCTGTTTGAAGAGCGATGATCACCCTGTACAACTCATCAAAATTACGTCCCAGGCTCAGTGGGTAATAAATGATCGCTCTGATTATTCCCTTTGGATCAATAAAGAATACAGCCCTGACTGCTTTTGTGGAACTTTCTCCAGGTTGGATCATGCCATATGTTTTTGCGACTTCCATGGTGATATCCTCAATCAAAGGAAATCTCACTTCAATATCTTTCATTCCTTTGTATTCAATCTTTTCTTTGATTGTTCGCAACCATGCAATATGGCTGAATAACCCGTCAACAGAAAGCCCAACGAGTTTGCAGTTGGCCTCTTCAAATTCCTTTTCCAGTTTGGCAAAGGTCATGAATTCCGAAGTGCACACCGGTGTAAAATCGGCCGGGTGGCTAAAAAAAATCACCCATTTTCCCTTGTAATCTTCCGGGAAATTAATATTTCCCTGGGTTGTTACTGCTTTGAAAGCAGGAGCAGCATCTCCAATGCGTGGCATGGAGATAACATTTTGATTCTGATTTGTTTCCATTTTCTTAAATTTAAGGGTTCAGTGTTTTTACAAATTTAATGAATTTATGTTTTTTAAACTTTCTCTAACGCCTGTCTCAAATCATTGATAATATCCTCCACATTTTCAATTCCTACTGAAAACCTGACCAGGTCCTCTGTAATTCCCGCTTCCTGCTTATCTTCTACTGAAACACCGGCATGGGTCATTGAGGCCGGATGCTGAATAAGAGTCTCTACACCTCCCAATGAAACTGCAAGAACTGGCAAATGTACATTATCCATCAGCTTTCTCCCTGCCTCAAAACCACCCTGTAGTCCAAAACTGATCATTGAACCAAACCCCGTCATCTGTCGCTTCGCCAATTCAAATTGAGGATGAGAGGCCAAACCTGGATACTTAATCCAGGCGACCTTTGGGTGTTCCTCCAAAAAACGAGCCACTTTCATGGCATTCTCCTGATTACGATCAATCCGCACTGACAATGTCTTTACCCCCCGTAATACCATATATGCCTGGTGTGGATCCATATTGCATCCCATATACACCATGCAATGACGGATTTTTTTGTATAAAACTGCTTCCTTGGTAACGATAATCCCACCAACAATATCGGCGTGACCATTGATAAACTTTGTAACGGAATGAAGTACTACATCAGCTCCAAGATCCAATGGTTTTTGCAGGTAAGGCGTGCAAAAGGTATTATCCACAACCAGCATCAGGCCATGTTCTCTTGCGATTTTGGCACAAGCAGCAATGTCAGTAATCTCCATCGTGGGATTTGCCGGTGTCTCTAAATAAAGCACCTTGCTATTAGGCTGGATCGCATTTTTGATTTCTTCAATATCTGCAGTATTAACAAAAGATGCTTCAACCTGAAAACGGGCGAAGTCCTGCTCAAGTACACCTCTTGCCGGTCCATAAACCGCAGCAGTACTGATAATATGATCTCCGCCATTCAACAGCGCCATATAAACACTTGTTATGGCTCCCATTCCTGAACTGGTGGCTATTCCACCGAATCCATTTTCCAGGGCCGCAATATTTTGTTCCAGTGCATGGATCGTTGGATTTGCAATCCTCGTGTATATATAGCCATCGCTGGCGCCTGAAAAGCAATCAGCGCCATGTTGTACGCTTTTAAATCGAAAAGTTGATGTTTGATAAATGGGAACAGTTGCACTCCCGAATTGATCGTCAATTTCTCCGGCATGGATAAGCTTTGTTGAAAAGCCTGCATCTTCAAGGTTCATAGAAGTCAGTGTTAAAGTTTTACAATAGGATTAATAATCGTCAAAGGTAATGAACAAATGTTCATATTGTCCAAATTTTTTATCATTTATATAATTCAAAATCATAAAAAATAACTGGATTAACACTTTTCTATTTACTGCCATTATAGTAGGAATATCCAATTAGGATGCGAAGCGCTTACAAATGTGAGAATGATGTAACTTATTATCAAAATTATGTAACAGTTCCCGGAATAAAGAGAAGCACCTTTGCATCGTGAAAATTCTTTCACAATTTAAAATACAAGAAATGAACTTAAAAGAAGTAAATGGAAACTGGAATGATCAGGAAGGAAAACTCCAACAAAAACTTGTAGTTTTGGTTGTATGAAAACGGCATTCCATTTTGGAGTGGTTGGAGACGACGCTAAAATTGGCAGCTATTAAGAAGGGAAAGTCCGTGTTTTCAGTAGTTGAAATCACAGAAGCTTATTTTACAGGTTTTTTTTTCTGCAACTCTGGTAATGTACAATAACTGCAACCTGTCCTGCATCCTCCTGATTTATTTACCGGATGGATGAAAAACCCGATTAACCGGTACATCGCGACAGATGCTGCAATAAGAATAATAATGAAGGTAATGATTAATTGGGTCATGGATAAAAATTTTTCAGGTCAACAATAATCCTATCTGGTAAACAGTAAAGGAAAGCACCCAGGCTATCGTGGTAGTATAAAGGATCAGGAACATTGCCCATTTCCAGCTACCTGATTCTCTTTTCACTGTCGCCACAACAGCCACACACGGCATATAGATCAGGATGAACAGGAGAAATGAAAAACTTGCCAACGGAGTAAATACTTTTTCTCCTATCCTGGAACCTTCCTTGTATTTTTCCTGCTGAAGGATTGTCGGAAGATTTTTTTTGATACCCGATTCATGGTAATGGCCGGAACCGTAAAGAACCCCCATGGTACTTACCAATACCTCTTTGGCGGCAGTTCCTGTTATAAGACTTACACCCATCTTCCAGTCAAATCCAAGAGGATGGATAACGGGTTCAACGAACTTTCCGATCTTTCCGATATACGAATTCTCCAGCATCGAATCGGTGTTTCCTGGATCGCTTCCCCTGGGGAAATACTCAAGTGCCCAAATCAGGATCACCGCGATGAGGATAACTCCTCCCATTTTCTTCAGGTATTGTTCCCCTTTGTCCCACATATGTCGTATAATGACACGGAAAGTTGGCATCCTGTAAGGTGGAAGTTCCATCACAAATGATGCTTCTTTTTTCCGGAACAGGGTCTTTTTAAAAATAAGAGCTACTCCGATGGCTAAAAGAATACCAATCAGGTACAATCCAAGGATAACACTCCCTGCATAACGTGGAAAAACAGCACCGGCGATCAATATGTAAACTGGCAAACGGGCGCTGCACGACATAAAAGGATTGATCAGCATGGTCAGCAAACGGTCACTTTTGTCCTTAAGTGTACGTGTAATCATGATAGCCGGGACATTACATCCAAATCCCATGATTAGTGGGATAAATGACTGTCCATGCAAACCCATTCGATGCATCAGTTTGTCCATGATAAAGGCAGCCCTGGCCATATAACCTGTATCTTCCATCCATGAGATGAAGAAGAAGAGGATAAGGATATTGGGTAAAAAGACGATCACACTGCCAACCCCGTTGATGATCCCATCAACTATAAGGTCTTTTAAAGGCCCTTCCGGCATAAGATAACTGACCTGGCAGCCTGTCCATGAAACGAGAAAATTGATCCAGTGTTTCGGGTATTCCCCTAACACATAGGTCGATTGGAACATAAGCCATAGAAAAAGGATAAATAAAGGGAACCCTAAGAGTTTGTGGGTAAGGAAATAGTCTATTTTCTCACTACGGGTTTTTCCCTGTGAATGTGGATTCTTCTGAGTAAAAGTTTCTTTCAGCGCACCGGCAATAAATCCGTATTTTCCATTTGTTATCAGCGTATTACTGTCTTCACTATAGATCGATTCCAGCCGATTGATCTCCTTCCCGGCGAGAGCCATAATCTCTTCATATCTGGCTGATCCCGAAAGAAACCTCGAAGCCTCATTGTCCTTTTTCAGCAGTTGAATTGCAAAATAACGGGAAGAGAAATTATTCGTCAATGACTTATCCTCCCATATTTTGTCTTGTATCCGTTTTAGTGATTTCTCGATCTCCTGACCGTAATTGATATGTACATGCCGGATTGCTTTATCACGCTCTTCATACACATCAATGATCCGGTTGAAAAGATCGTCCATCCCTTTACCCTTTATACCAACCGTAGGAATGATCGGGATTCCAAAAAGCTTTTCAAGACTTTTATAATCAAGGATATCTCCTTTGGCGGTGAGTTCGTCGTACATGTTCAATGCGATGACTACCCGGATATCCATATCAATCAATTGCGTGGTGAGATAGAGGTTTCGTTCCAGGTTAGAGCCATCCACAACATTGACTACGATATCAGGGATACTCTCGAGAATCTGTGTTCTTACGAATATTTCTTCAGGTGAAAATGGGGTCAGTGAATAGGTTCCGGGAAGATCTGTCATATTGAACCTGTAGCCGTTTTGCCTGAAAGTAGAAGTTTTTGCATCAACAGTGACACCGCTAAAGTTGCCAACGTGCTCGCTTGACCCGGAAGCATAATTGAACAAGGTGGTTTTCCCGCAGTTGGGGTTTCCAACCATTGCCACATCGATCACATTGCCTTTTTCTTGTACTTTGTGTGTAATATAGGTTTCATCAAAGGTGCCTTCATAGGATGCAGATCCGTTCGGGCCACCGATATCCTGATCAACTTCTTCACGGGTCAGAACTTCAATTAATTTGCTCTCGCTGATCCGCAGTGAAAGATTGTAACCCATGATCCGGTATTCAATGGGATCCTGAAGGGGTGCTGCTTTGATGACGGTTACCTCTTTTCCCCTGACAAATCCCATTTCGGTAATCCTCTTACGGAACGCACCACGGCCTTTAACCTTTACGATGATGCCCTTTTCGCCTTGCCGGAGATTGGATAATGTTAACAAATTTAATTTAGATTAAATTAATGCAAAGGTAATGATTTTTTAGAAATTTTTGCATTTATTATATCACTTTTTTGATTTTGACCGATAAAGGGATAGGAACAGCAGATTACTCAGATAACGCAGATTTTCATTAGAATGGAAGCAAATGACACCATTTTGGATCCTTAGAATGTTTAACTTAGAAGTCAATCCCTTTTCTGGCTTTCACTCCAAGTTTATAATAATGTTTAACCTCATTCATGTCAGAAACAAGATCTGCAAATTTTATGAGTTCTGCTGTTGCATACCTGCCTGTTATGACAACTTCCATAGCTTCAGGTTTTGCTTTAATTATACTGATCAGTTCATGGTCGGAAAATAAATTATAATGAATGGCGATGCAGGCTTCGTCTAATACAACCAAATCATAATCACCCGATGCAATGATTTTAGAGACTTCAGATAATCCAAACCTGGCTGCCTTTTTATCTTTTTTTGTTGGTTTGTTTATAATGAAACAATCCAACCCAAACTGTCTGATCGAAATTCCAGGTAAATAATTGTTAATCGCTTCAATCTCGGAATAGGGCATTCCTTTTATAAACTGGGCAATAAAGATTTTCTTCCCTGCACCGAATGCCCGCAATGCCAAACCCAGGGCTGCCGTTGTTTTTCCTTTACCGTTACCAGTATAGAGATGAATAAACCCTGTCTTTTTATTCATTATATCGACGCAGATAGAATTTTTCGTTTTGGTACGATATGACGTTGATTAGCTTTTGTTTAATTAAGAAATCAACGACTGAAAAGTCTGCATTATCGTGATACAGAAGAATCCTGAGTGCATCTTCCCGCAATGGATGAACCGCCGTGATGCTAAGGATATCCTCATAAATATTGCCCGTATAACCTGTATCCGTTCCTTCGAAACCAATTAACATTTCTGTTTTAATTTGTTTTCCAGTAAAAATTTGCCATACTTCATTCAACTTATTAATGTCAGGAACTTTTACTGATTTTATCGCAGGCGGTCTTTCCGGTATTGATAAATATGCTTTATGAGGGTTAATTTTTTCTATTATTCCTGTAAGGTTTGTAACTTTTTCAAAGGAGTCATTTACTCCATCAAGGAGCATCGTTTCTGTATAGAGAAGGCCATTGTATTCGATGGCAAAAAGAATAATACCTTCTATATAAAGGTCAAAACACAAACCAGAAATCGGGCGGTTTAGTAAATGCCAGGTAGAACTGTCCGGGGAATCGACTTTTACAGATACCCAATCAGCTAATTGAACGTCTTTTCTTACCGATTTATCAAAAAATAATGAACCATTAGAGATAATTGCTATTGGAATCTCAAGTTTTTTTAGAAGTTGAATGGTCTTTCCAAGATTTATATCAAGTGTAGGTTCTCCATTTGCAATAAAAGTCAGATAATCCGGAAGATTTGAACTCTTGAGCCGGGTAAGATGGCTTTTGACTTCATTAAAAACTACTTCTGGCTCGTAATAAGTTTCTGGTTCGGCGTGCATCCTGGTCGTTTCACCAAGCTGACAATAAATACAATTGTACGAGCATTTTTTGGGATGAAAAATATTGTTAATCCCAAGGCTTTTCCCCAATCTCCTTGAAGAAACCGGTCCAAACGTTATCATAATTGATCTTCAGGTTAACCAATTAATTTTCTGGCAATATTTTCAAATTCATTTACGATTTCTTGATTGTTTTGACTGAATATGCTTTTTCCATTTTCAGCAGCTTCTCCAACTTCAATTACAAGAGGTAATTGTCCAAGAAGTTGAGTATGATATTCGGACGCGATTTTTTGGCCTCCGCCTTTTCCGAAGATGAAATACTTCTCGTTTGGGCGTTTTGCAGGAGAAAACCACGACATGTTTTCAATGACACCTAAGATCGGAACGTTGATATCATGATTAGTAAACATTGAAGCAGCTTTACGAACATCATTCAGGGCTATTTCCTGCGGAGTGGTAACAATAATAGCCCCGGTCAGGTTTAGTTTTTGAACGGTAGTGAGTTGAATATCTCCTGTGCCGGGAGGGAAATCTACAACCATGTAATCGATATCGCCCCATTGGGTGTTTTCAAATAACTGGGTCATCGCTTTCGAAGCCAATGGTCCACGCCAGATCAGTGACTGGTTTGTCGCAACGAAGAATCCTATAGACATGATTTTCACACCGTATTTTTCAATAGGGAATATCATCTCTTTATCACCAATAGCAGACATCTCCGGCCTGGCATCCTCAATTCCAAACATTTTTGGAATTGTAGGCCCGTAAATGTCTGCATCCACCAGCGCTGCCTTAAAACCGTTTCGTGCAAATGCTATCGCCAGGTTGGCTGCGATCGTTGATTTTCCAACTCCGCCCTTTCCTGACGCGATAACAATAATGTTTTTCACCCCATCCATAGGGATTTTTTCAAATAGTTTATCCATAGTAGTTTGTTTATAATAAGTAAGAGTTTAGTCTTTTTTGTTCATCAATCAGTATAAACTTAATAACTCAAGCAAAGTCACATATTATAATACATATCCTTATTTTTTTGTGGTTGCTTGAATAACGTAGTTTATCCATCAGCATCTGGAATAATGATACACTGCCCGATGATTGGTCAAGGAAAATATAATTCGATGATTGATGAAAGCGGGAGATCCTATGATCTCCCGGAAATTTTCAGAATCCTCCCCTGAAACGATTTTGCCGACCCATCCCCCTGCCGCCTCTCCACCCTCTTCCCATGCCAAATCCAAATCCTCTTCCCGGAAAGTTTTCAGGTTGTTTTTCTTCCTGGTTTTCAGCAGTCGCTGTATTTGCTTTATTCAGGTCAGACCCGAAATTAGTGCAACGTCCCCTTCTGCGGCCTGTCATCGGCCCCTGCCCGGATGGACCTGTTTGATCAAACCCTGGCATAATAACCTCCTTTTTTAAATTGTATATTTTGTTACAAAGATAATGAACATTTGTTCATAATGTTCAAATATTTTGTAATTTTTCCATCTCTGTTATTGTTGTATAAATTATATGACCCTTCATCCTAATATACCTGTACAGCTTTTAACAACCGGATATATTTCATTAGGTAAAATTGTTCTGATTCTGTTTTAAAATTTTTCAATTCCAGGATATTGTTCCAATCCCTCTCTACAAAATCAAAAGCATAAGGACATTCGAAAGTTTTAAAAATCCAATGATGCAGGGCAGGCATTTTAGCGACTTCAAACTCGGCATAATCAAGCATGGCAAAAATACCGTCTGGTTTTATATTGTTTTTTACGTTTTCAAGAATAACGTTTCTGACTTCATGAGGGAAGCCATGAATTACAAAGCTGATAAAGACAACATCGAATTTCTCATCTAAAGAGAAGGGGAGATCAATTCTTTGCTGTTGAAACGTGACCCGTTTTTCATTGGCAAAGCGTTTTTTAAATTGTTTCTGCATTGCAGGTGATAAGTCAACGCCTGTAATTTTACCGTTCTCATTTAAATATGGCAGCATGATCGCTGCATTCCGGCCTGTACCGCAGCCCAAATCCAGGATTTTATCTTCGGGTCGAATGCTTATATCTTTAATAGCTTTGGTAATGAAGCTTTTATACATTCCCAGTGAGCCGACATTCAATATCAGATCATAATTGTTAGCGATGAAAGGAGTTAATTCCACTCCCGAATCAGGATATAATTTTTTATTCATGGTATTTTTATTTGATGGTTAAATATTAATTTTCACGTGATCTTCTCCATTCCTGGGATGATGATTGCCTTCAACAGTTACAACTCCTGAAGTTCTCCGTTTTTGAAATGCTCATATGCTTGCCGGAGTGTCATATCATAAGCATTAACAAATATTTTGATATTAAGGTGCTTAAAAGCGTCAGATGCATTTTTTCCCGGGCCGTTTCCGGTTATTAGCACATCGGGTTTAAGTTCAAATATTCGCTGAGCTGTTGCAGTTCCTGCGCCATAAGCTTCATTTTTTACTGTACTGTTGTCTATAACTCTCAGTTTCTGACTTTCTTCATCGTACAATACAATGTTTTCTGCTCTGCCGAAGCGTGGGTCAATGATTGAATCCCAAGATGTTCCTGTGGCTGTTAATGCGATTTTCATAGTATGGGTTATTTTTGTTAATTTGTTCATTCAATAAAATCCAGATATTTTCCAATAAGCCCTTCAACGACGATTGAGTTTCTACGATGGTTTTTCCATCAATCATTGCCTTGGTAAAGTTGATGTCGTAAGGAATATCGGCCAGGTGGTCAATCTTCATTTGATTCAGAAATTTTTTTATTTCAGAAGTTTTCTTTCTGTTGAGGTCATACTTGTTGATAATGCAGCCGGCTTTAATGCGGAATTTGCTTATCACTGCGTATATCCGATTAAGGTCATGTAAACCCGACATCGTCGGCTCTGTTACCAGGATAACATAATTCGCGCCTGCCAATGAGGACACAACCGGACATCCTATTCCCGGAGAACCATCGACCAGAATCAACGGTTTATTTT
>Ga0247841_10010983_pt1 | contig 12170 bp, 11 predicted proteins | sample LaCruzMarch2015__2_FD_192410 | JGI IMG/M metagenome (GOLD analysis project Ga0247841, IMG submission 192410) | Freshwater microbial communities from meromictic Lake La Cruz, Castile-La Mancha, Spain - LaCruzMarch2015_18m | ecosystem: Environmental > Aquatic > Freshwater > Lake | place: Spain... | reverse complement strand
TATTTTAGGAGTAATTAGTTCTAAACAATGTTCACCATTTTGGTTTATTTGACAACCAAGATTTTTAGCAATACTAGTGGTTATTTTTACATCTGATATTTGAGGGATATTATTCAGTTTAACCACTTTATCAGTTAACATTGATGCAATTATTTGTTTAAAACTAGCGTTTTTAGCACCTCTTATAGAAACTTCACCTTTAAGTTGTTGACCACCATTAATAATATATCTGGACATTATTTATTTTAACGAATTAATAATTGATTTAATAATCTTAGTTCCTAAAAATCCCCCAGAACTCATATTTATAAGTATATCCCCGCTTTTGAGATTTTTTTTATAAAAGTTAACAATATCTTCGTCTATGGGAATATAAATTAACTTTTCGCCAATAAAATATTTAAAATCTTTTACTTGAACACGTTTGTTTTTGTCAATATTATGATTATAATTTAATTTAGATAAAACAATTTCAGAAGCTAAATCAAAAGCATTTTTAAAATCTTTTAAACTTTCTTTATATTGAATAAAAGAGGCATGAGGTTGGTATAAAACTTTGATATTTTTTTTAGGAAAATGAGATTTGATGGCTTTTATAGTAGATTCAATTCTATTTGATGATTGTGCAAAATCATCAAATATTAATATATTTTTTTTATTTATAACTTTTTCAAGACGACGTTTAATGCCTTTAAAATTTAAAATGGCTTTTTTAATATTTATTTGAGGGATATTAAGACTATCGGTGATAGCAATTGCGGCTAAAATATTTTCAAAATTAAATTGACCTATTAATTTAGTTTTTATTTGAATAACATTTCTTGGAGTTCTAATATCCAAAATAGAATAATTATTTTTTATTTTTATGTTTTTTAGATAATAATCAGAGTTATTGGAATTGTAAGTAATTATTTTTGATTTAGAATAAAGACTTAATTTTTTTGTTTGATAACCTTTGGTATTTATAAATAAGATTCCATCTTCAGGGAGATTGGTAATTAATTTTTTAAAAGTATTAAAATTTTCAATTTCAGTTGGGTAAGAATCTTTATGTTCCCAATCGGCACTAGTTAATAATAAAAATTTAACTGGATAATATAAAAATTTAGCTTGAGTATCTAAACCATGGATTGATTCATCTGCTTCTGTTATTGACCAATTTGATGATGAAATATTAGTTGATGAAAAATGATTAATAGTATTTCCTCCAAACATATAATTAGGATTTAGGTTTGATTTATAGAAAATCCAAGAAATAAGAGATGAAATTGTTGTTTTGCCATATGTTCCGGCAATTAAAATTGAATTTTCTTTAATTAAATTTTTGGCAATGAATTCGGTTGCGGAAATATATTTAATTTTTAATTTTTTAATTTGAATAAATTCTTCTTTAGTTTTTTGAAAATTAGAAAAAGATGAACCAACAATGGCCAAATCTATGGTGGAATCTATTTTAGAAGAGTTTATTTTAATGTTGGCTTTTTTTAGAATATTACTAATTGGTGGGTAAATTTTTTCTTGATCAGAGCCAGTAATTAAATGTCCTTCTTTTTTAAGAGCGATAGCCAGAGATGCTGTCATAGTTCCAGCAATTCCTAAAATATGAATATGCATGTTTATAAAGTTATCCAATTATTATCTTTAAAATATTCAAAGCCTGGCATGTTTCTTTTATAATAACCCAAATTTTGGGAAAAACGACCTAGATAACAATATTTTAATCCTAATTTTTGACTGTCGATAATAGTTTGTAAAACTAATCTGATTGGTAAATTACTATTAGTAAGATTTGGATTATAAAAAACATAGGCAATATGACTAATTTCACTTGAAAAATAACAAATCGAATAAGCAATAATTTTATTTTGTTTATCTTTCCAAATATATAAATTATTAAAAATATGATTTGTAAAAATACTTTTAATAGAACTAACTGGGAAATTCCAGTCTAAAGTTTTTACCCAATTTGCTATTTCTTTTTGAATTTGAAAATTATATTTGAATTCTTTTAGTGATTTTTTTTCAAATGTGAATTCTTCTGTTTTTCGTAAAATTCGGCGATTTTCTGAGCTTAGATTAAAATTTACTAGATTTGAACGACAACTGGTTTCTGAATAAAAAAGATCTTTATTGTTTCTTTGGGGCAATAAACCATTTTGATAATTTTCGTCGATATTATTAGTATTTTTAAGATTAAATTGAGTCATATTATTTTACTTTTCGAAATCTAAAAGCGGTTCTAAAAGCTTCGGCTTCTGACCAGGGATATTCAGTCTTGCCATGAAGAATAGTATTTTCATGTCCTTTGCCGCAAGCAATAACAACATCATTTGGTTCGGCTAATTTAATGGCTAGATTGAAAGCATCTTGACGATTGGGAATATTAAAATAAACAAATTTTTTCTTTGATAATTCAATTATTTTTTGAATTTGTCTTTTATTTTTAATTTCTTGATGGTCTATTAATTCTGATTTTTTTGGATCTATTCCACTAATGATTTGTTTATTAATATTTTCTATTTTTTCATTTCGAGTATCATCTGAAGTTATTAAAGCAATATTAGCGAGTTTGGAAACGATATTGCCCATTTTTGGTCTTTTATCTTTATCTCGTCCTCCTGTAGCACCAAAAATAACAATAAGATTACCATTATTAGTTTTTTTTAATGATGAAAATGATGATTCTAACGCAAAAGGAGTATGAGCAAAATCAATAATAGTTTTGAATTTAAAATTATTTGGAATTTCTTCTCTGCGACCTTTGGTTTCAGGAAAATGTTCGATTACTTTTTGAAAAATACTTTGATCAATTTTGAGTTTTTGAGAAATGACTAAAGCCAAAAGAATGTTGTATGTTTGATATTCGTAATTACTGTCAGTAATAAATTTTTGATTATCTACTTCAAAACTAAGTGCATTTTCATCTAATTTAATTTTTTTGGCCTGATAATCTGAATTTTCTTTAATACTGAAGGTTTTGAATGGAATTTTAATTTGTTTTTTAATAATTTCAAAAGATTGATCATCTTTGTTTAAAACGGCACTTTTGGAAATCGAAAATAATTTAGCTTTAGTTTTGATATAAGATTCTAAATTTTTATGATAATCAAGGTGTTCGTGAGAAGTGTTGGTTAAACCAGAGACTTCAAATTTACATCCTAAAAATCGGTATTGATCAAGACCATGAGAAGTTACTTCACAAACAACATGAGTTATCCCAGCTTTAATCATATCGGCAAAAATTTTTTGAAGAAATGAAGGATCTGGGGTGGTAGTATGAAAACCAGTGTCAATTTCTTTATCTTCAATTTTTGCACCAATAGTGCTAATTAATCCAGTTTTAAGGCCAGATTGTTTTAATATTTCATGAATAAGAGTACAAGTTGTAGTTTTACCATCTGTTCCAGTGATGCCAATTAAGATTAATTTCTTACTAGGAAATCCATACTTAATATTATAAAAAAGACTTTTTGGTAGGTGAAATAAGACGTTTTTAAGTTTTTGAATCATTTGGACAGTGTTTAATTATAGCAAATCATTTAATTTTGATGCTAATTCATACCAAATTGGTGCGGCTGTGCTTGATCCCCATGGAGAAGTTTTGGGATTATTAATGGTAACAATCATGGTAAATTTTGGATTGTTACATGGTGAAAAACCGATATAGGAGGCAATTGTTGAAGAATCGGTATATTTACCATTGATAGCTATTTGGGCAGTGCCACTTTTAGCACAAACTTCAAGATTTTTAGGTTTAAATTGAGAAACTACTCCATTTTCAACTGAATATTTTAAAATTGTTTTAACATCTTCAATAGTTTTTTTATTAAAGACTTCTTTTTCTATTTTATTATTATTTTTAATTATCTTATCTCCTTCAGTAAAATAATTAACAACTTTTGGTTTAACTAAAATACCATCATTAGCAATAACATTAAAAGCTTGAAGCATATTGATTTGAGTAACAACAATTCCTTGACCAAAAGAAGCGGTGGCTAAATCAATTTCTGGCCATTCGGTTTTTAAAGAAGGTTTAGCTTCTCCTTGAAGGTCTATTCCTGTTTTTTGACTAAGTCCAAGTTTTTGATAATAGTTTAAAAAATTTTTAAGACCAAGCTTATTAATAATATGACTCATACCAATATTGTCGGAATTTTTAATAATGTCTTGAAGGCTAGAATTTGGGTGAAATTCATTATTCCAATTACTAATAAAATATTTACCAATAATATTAGTTCTATCGCATTTTGTACAAATATAATTAGTGTCTATAGATTTGCTGTCGAGAGCCATAGATATAATTATTGGCTTAAAAATTGATCCTGGCTCAAAAAGGTCTGAAATAGCTGGATTTCTAATAGAACTGATTGTAGCGGAACTAGTGCTATTAAGAGATGCCATAGCAATAATGGCACCAGTTTTTGGTTCCAGAAGAGTGATTGAACCAGAATCGGCAGAGAATTTATTAATACCTTCTTGGAGAAGTTTTTCTACATAAAATTGAGCACTACGATTAATATTGGTGTAAATATCCCTACCATTTACAGATTCAGAACTCCAACTTTTTTTATTTAAAATGGTTTTTCCAGTGGCATCTTGTGGAGCCCAGATAAATCCAGTTTTACCTTTTAATTGTTTTTGATAAAAAGCCTCAAGACCACCATAACCAATTTGTGACCCATTATAATCTTTACTTATAATTCCAAGAATATCTTTGGTCATCATATTTTCTGGATAATATCTTTTTTCAATTTGTTGAAATTCTAAACCAGGGATTTCTAATTGTTTCTTTTGATCTTCATTAAAATAAGAAGTAAAAGTTATCCATTTTTGATTAGGATTATTTTTAAATTTGTCGATCAAAATGTTATTTTCGAGTTTGAAATTGGGTAAAATTTGATCAATTTTATTTAAAATATTGTCTAATTCATCTTTTAGGTTTGGTTTGTAAATTGAAACTTGATAAGTCGTTTCATTTAAAACTAATGGAAAATTATCTGATGAATATATTTTTCCTCGTTCGGGTATTGTCTTTTCAAGTTTATAAGTTTGATTTATAACTTTTTCTTTTAATTCAGAACTTTTGATAACTTGCCAATAAAATAGACGAAAAGAAATTGTAATAAAACAAAAAGTAAGAGCAATTGATAGTATTTTAGATCTTGTTTTTAACAATTTAATTTTGAAGATTTAAACTTTCTTTTAAATTTATATAATTTTTTTGATTAACTAAGGTTTGAATTTGGTTTATGGAAGTTAGTGAGGTAAAATTTTTAGCCAATTCTTGATTTTCAATTTTTAAAGACTGAAGAGTAATTTGGTTTTGATTAATTAAATTGTTTTGATTAATAATTTCGCTTGAATAGTAAAAAGAAAAAAGAACTTGAATGATGATTAAGAGAAAGAAAATTAAAAAAAACGATTTGTTTAACATCTTATACTATTCTATACGATCTTAAGGTGGCTGAGCGAGATAGTGGGTTATTTTTAATTTCTTGAAAAGAAGCTTTGATTGGTTTTTTATTTTCAATAATGATTTTTTGGTTAGAATTTTCTTTTATAAATTGTTTAACAATTCGATCTTCTCCTGAATGGAAAGTAATAATAGAAATATTACAATTTTTATTGACAACTTTTAAACTTTGATTAAGGATATCTTTTAAATTGCCAAATTCATTATTAACAGCAATTCGAAGGCTCATAAATATTTTTGTACTTGGATCAATTTTTGATCTGATATGACGTTCTTTAAAATAATCTCTAATAATATTAGCTAACCTGGAGGCGGTTTTTATCGGTGATTTTTGACGTTCACTAATAATTCTCAAAACAAGTGGTTTACTATAAGTTTCTTGAGAATATTTACTAAAAATTTCATAAAGTTGATCATAATCATAAGTATTTATTATATATTCAGCAGTTAAATCTTGTTTTCCTGGATCTAATCTCATATCTAAAGATAATTCATCATTATAAGAAAAACCCCTACCTTTATCTGTTTGTTGGTTTTGACTTAAGCCAAGATCTACAATTAAACCATCAATTTTTTGTTTAATATTATTTTTAATAATTTTTTCTAATTGATTAAAATTATTATGAATTGGAAAAAATTGGTTATTAAAACCAGCCTCTTTAATCCTGTTTTGGGCAATTTCTAAATTATTTTGATCTTGATCTATACCATAGACAATCCCACCTTTTTTTAAAATTTCTAAAGTATGACCGCCATGACCAAGGGTGGCATCAATGTAAATTTTATCTTTTTGAACATTAAGAAGATTAATAGTTTCTACTGACAAAACTGGGGTATGAAATTCCATTTAGGGAATTAAATAATCACCAACAAGAGAATTGAGATTTTCTTTGGTAACAGTGTTTGGTTCAATTGAAGTGATTTTGCCATTACCACTACCACTAGAAAAAACTGAATAAACTGGTTTAAAATTTTTAATAGCAATAAAAAAGTCACTTTTAGTAGTAGTTGTGGCTTTAATTTCAAAATTTTCTTGAATTAAACTAAGATTTTTATTTTTATTAATTTCGGCTGATGTTCTTATAATAAATGGAGTCTCAAAGGAAAAATATTGTTTATCGTCAGTAGTTAGTGTTAGGGTTAAAATTCCACCAGTAATACCTTCGTCATATTTATATTTACAACCGTTAGTACAACTGGAAGTACCTAGTAATAAATCTTTTTCAAAAGTTGAATCGGTAAGTTTTACAGTGCCACTAACCCCTTTTTCAATTTCTAGACCTTGATCTTCAGCAGTGTATATTAATTCATATTCAGCATTAGAAAATTTAAAAGGAATATCAGTTACTTTAAATTTTAATTCATGACCATCAGCCCGTGGTATAAGACTAATGTATGGTTTTTCATCGGCAGTTAGTTCTATTTGTTTGGCAGTTTGGCTGGTTTTTTTGGGAACAATAGTGGTAGTTTTTTTAGGACGGGTAAATAAAAAGATTAATAATGGAATAACAATGGCAACTAAAATTAAAATAATAATTATTTTTTTCATATTATTTATTTAACTGTTTTTCTAACCAACTGTCAACTTCATCTATTTTAATTCGATTTTGTTGCATGGTGTCGCGATCGCGAATAGTGACGGTATTGTCTTCAAGAGTTTGGTAATCAACGACTAGACACCAGGGTGTGCCAATTTCATCTTGACGTCGATATTTTTTACCAATATTACTACTATCATCCCAATCAATGGCATATTTTTTATTTAAAGTTTCAAAAATTGCTTCAGCTTTTTCAATCAATTCTGGTTTATTTGAAGCGAGTGGAATTATGGCCATTTTATAGGCAGCAATTTGAGGGTTAATTTTAAGAACAGTCCTAATTTCACCAGATTCGGTTTTTTCTTCTTGATAAGCGTCGAGAAGCATGAAAAAGAAACTACGATCGACACCTCCAGAAGTTTCGGTAATGTAGGGAATATATTTTTCGTGAGTAGTTGGGTCTAAATAAGATAAATCTTCGCCACTAAATTTAGAATGTTGAGTTAAATCATAATCAGAACGCCAATGGATACCTTCCATTTCTGCCCATCCCCAAGGGGCATTATATTCAATATCAAAAGCTTTTTTGGCATAAAAAGCCAATTCGTCTTTGGCGTGTTCTCTAAATCTTAAATTTTCTGGATTGTTAAATAGTTTTTTATACCAATCCATACGATTATTTTTCCAATATTCATACCATTTATCCATTTCGGTTGGGTGAACAAAATATTGAATATCCCATTGTTCAAATTCACGAGTTCTATATAAAAAATTTTTGGGAGTAATTTCATTTCTGAAAGCTTTTCCAATTTGAGCAATACCAAATGGGATTTTAACACGACTAGAATCGACAACATTTTTAAAATTTAAGTAAATATTTTGACAAGCCTCCCCTCTTAAATAGGCGTGTTGTTTTTCATCTTCAATAACGCCAATTTCAGTTTCAAATAATATATTATATTTTCGGCCTTCAGTAAATTGACCATCACATTCTGGACATTTTGATTGGTCTTCTAAAAGATCAGGACGAAATCTTTTGTGACAAGATTTACATTCAACCATAATATCGGCAAAATTCTTTACATGACCAGAGGCTTCCCAAACTTTTGGATGGCTAATAATAGATCCATCTATACCAACTATATCGCGACGCTTGACAACATTGTCATTCCACCAAAGATTTTTCCAATTTAATTTCATTAAAGAACCGATTGGGCCATAATCATAGAAACCCTGAATACCACCGTAGATTTCTGAATTTTGAAAAATAATTCCTCGTCTTTTACAAAGACTAATAATTTTACTTACTAATTCGTTTTGATTTTTTTCTGCCATGCAATATTATACCTGCTTTTATTTAAAAAGTTTATTACTTTCTAATGGTTTTTCGATAATGGATTCGAAAAAGCCTTTAATTAATTGTTGAGTGGTTTTATAATCTTTTTTTAAAAAATATTGATTAATTTCATTTGGAATACCAAAACCGAGTTGTTCTATAAAAATAATTTCATTTTTTATATATCTATTAAGTTGATTTTGATTGATAGCATCAATAATTTCTTGAGAAATTTTATAAATACCTTCGATTTGTTGATTTTCAGCAATCAATCGATTTAAAATTTCTAGGAAGTAAAACAATAAATTTATTTGAGTTAAATTTTTGTTGTGTTGTAAAAAGGGAGTAATGGTTTGAGACTCTGATAACCAAATAAAATCATTTTTTTGGTAAAGCTGGACTTTAATAATATTACCAAGTTGAAGAGAACTTAAACGACTACTTTTTATATTTTTTGCTCCTTTAGCTAATGCAACTATTTTACCGTATTTTGGGGTTAAAAGTGTTATTAATAAATCTGTTTCTTTAATGGTTTTTTTGTTTATAACAATACCAATCGTGTTTTGATATTTATCCATTATAAAGAAAATTTAATAGTTTTATCGGCGACCCAATAAAACACTTCTTGTTTTTGACCATTGATTGTCAATTCATACTCAATCGGTTTTGTTCCAGGTTGTTTTTGTAGAAGTAAAATATAAGTTGAATTATTAATTGTGACTCCTGAAGTATATTGAATGGAAGTTTTAATGCTTGACTGGGCATTTAAGGCATATTTGTTGCCATAGAAACCTTCAAAAACTTGTTTGTTTAATTCTTCATATTGAATTGCTTCGATTTCAGAACCAGTCATTTTGATGAGTTTTGAATTAATAGGGACATAGAATCTAAATAAATCGCGATATCTAGCTGCATTTAAACAAAGATCGCCTTTTTCTAGGTTACAATTGGAGGCTGGGGCTGGGTTAGTGTAGGTGACTGAAATTTTATGTTCTACAATACTATCTTTAATAGTTATGTCGTGTTTAATTTTTTGGGTGATGAAAATATTGCTTTTAGCACTAGCAAAATTAGCATCATTTAAATGAAAATAATCAATATTTTTTTCTATATCAACTATTTTTCCCGTAATATTGGCTAAATTTCCTATTTTTTGCATTTCTTCGTCTGGGAAATAAATAATAATATGTTTTTGATTAATATTTTTTAAGACAGTTTCAACAAGAGGTGCCACTTTGGTTTTTTCTGAACCCATAGCATTGGCTAATAAAGATGACATTAGTGGATTCATAAAATCTTTTCGATTTTTTTCAATATAGTTTCTTGGTCGTCCAGCAATCCATTCTAGGTCATAAATTATTGAAGGACAACCGTAACATCGTTTGTCTGGTTCAGAAGTGAAAGTACCAACTCTAGTATCTAATTTTCCTAAAATTTTAACCATATCGACCATAATATTGGTATCAATAGCGATAACGGCATCAAATTTATCTTTACTACCGGTAGCTTTTGTATATTTATCTAAAAATATTTTAGCATCAGTTGGAAAATCAGGAGAAAGATTACTGTCGCGGAGATTTAAATAAGGAACATTAATATGGTAGCTTTTAATTAATCTTGGAGCTGGTATTTTACTAGCTATTTTGTCATCGAGGTCATAAATATTACTAGCATTACCAGGGGTAACTTTTCCATTTTTAACAACTAAAGTGCTGTAAGCAGTCCAGAAACCACCGCTTGGTCGAAGTTCACCATCATTTTGAAAAATCATTAAATATTTACGAGGACTATCCTTACCAAGCAACCAAGATATTTTAGAAAGAATTGGTTGGCCATTTTTTATAAATTCATGACCTTCATTAATATTTTCTTGAATTTTTATTAAATTAGACTTAATTTGGTAACCTTTAAATTCTTCTGGGTAATGATTAGGGTTAATTTGATCAATAGCCGTTTGAATAATGGAAACTTTCTTTTCGATTTGATCTAAATAAGGAATTAAACCTTCAACTGAATTAGTTAAAAAAGAAATACGATCTTCGGTAGTTTTTTCATTGCTAGTTGACGAACCTTTAACACCTAAAAAATCTTTATATGGTTCGATGGCTTGAATTAAAATATTTCCGGTTTCAATTCCTTGAGTCGCTATAATTAAAATTTGTTGACCATCTTTATAATAATTGCCAATAAAAGGGAAAAATTTAATATAACCAAAATTTTTGTAACTATTGTTTAATGATTTTGTTTGATTATTTAGAGTATTTAATGTTTCTTTAATTTTATCTAGGTCTTTATCACTAATAGCTTGTTGAATAATTGGAATTGATTTTTTAATGTTTTCAATTTGGGCATATATTTTTTTACCGGGGACAAAAATAAAAAAGAACACTAAAGCAATAGTAATAGAAAATATTATTAAAATAATATAAAGAGCTTTTGAAATTGGTTTTTTAATTGTAGTTTTTTTATTTTCCACTTCTTTTTGGTTTAGTTGAATATCTTTAATAGAAGATATTGGTGAAGTTAATTGATCCATATTAGAGTTTAACTGAAAATTACCAACGAGACAACATTGACATTGGGGTTTTGAAGATTATTTTGATTTCTTTAATAAAAGATTCATTTTTTATATATTCAGCATCCATTTTAGCTCGTTGTTCAAAGGAAATGTCGTTTCGGCCAGAAGTTTGCCAAACACCAGTAATGCCAGGTTTGGCTGACCTAATAATTTGGATATATGGTTTAGTTTTGGGATATTTTAATTCTTGTTCTTGAAGTTCTTCTTCGCGATAAGCTCTGGGGCCAATTAAACTCATGTCTCCTTTTAAAACATTAATTAACTGAGGAAATTCATCAATAGTTAAGGATCTGATTTTTTTACCAATGGGAGTAATTCGAGGATCTTCGTTCATTGGTAATTTCCATCCGCCTTCTTTGTATTTTTTCCATAATTCAGGATGATTTTCTCTTAATCTTTTATCATTATCGCCGGTATACATGGAACGAAATTTATACATCCAAAATTCTTGATTATTTTTACCAACTCTTTTTTGTTTAAAAAAAATTGGTCCTGGTGAACCAAGTTTAATAAAAATCATAGTGATTAACATTATTGGAGAAAAAATAATCAAGAGGACTAACGAGCTGATAATATCGACTGTTCTTTTAAAACATTTAAATAATATTTTTTTCATTGTTGGTTTAAAAAATATGTTTTATATTTTTTGTTTTTCACTATCAAGCTTACTAAATCTCGGACATTAAAACTAGAGTCAAGATTACAAACTAAAAGAGCATCTGGAGTATCAATGATGGCCAAATTGTTGATTCCGACTAGGCCTATTAATTTTTTATCTAAACCAGAAATTAGACAATTAGTAGAATTGGTACTTAAAAATTGGGTTTTAGTATTGACAATGGCATTGTTATCTTTATTTTTTTTGGAATTTAAAAAGATAGTTTCCCATTCACCTATATCACTCCAATCAAAGTTGGCAGGAATCATACTCATTTTTGATGATTTTTCAGAAATTGCCCTATCTATTGATAATTTTGGTGCCTCTTTATATATTTGTTTTATTTTTTGAGGATAATTTAAGTTTTTTTCTAAGTTTTTAAAGATGTTAAAAAATTCTGGTTGAAGTTTTTTAAATTCAGAAATAAGAGTAGAAATTGAAAATGTATAAATTCCAGAATTCCAATAAGAATTTTTGGCAATTAATTTTTCAGCTTTTTTTAAACTTGGTTTTTCAATAAATTTTGAAACATGGTAATATTCATCTATTTTTTTATCAGGATAAATATAACCAAAAGATGAATCTGG
>Ga0247841_10010982_pt1 | contig 12170 bp, 10 predicted proteins | sample LaCruzMarch2015__2_FD_192410 | JGI IMG/M metagenome (GOLD analysis project Ga0247841, IMG submission 192410) | Freshwater microbial communities from meromictic Lake La Cruz, Castile-La Mancha, Spain - LaCruzMarch2015_18m | ecosystem: Environmental > Aquatic > Freshwater > Lake | place: Spain... | reverse complement strand
AAAAATGTGGCTGTTTTCGGCGGCGGCAATACCGCTATGGACAGCGCCCGCACAGCACTGCGCCTTGGTGCCCAAAAAGTTTACCTAATCTACAGGCGTTCGCAAGAAGAAATGCCCGCAAGAGCAGAAGAGGCAAAACACGCGCAAGAAGAAGGCGTTATTTTTACAATGCTTACTAACCCTGTTAAATTTATTGGTGATAATGCAGGAAAAGTTTGTGCGGTTGAATGCGTAAAAATGGAGCTTACCGAACCAGATGCATCAGGTAGAAGAAGGCCAAAAACAATAAAGGGCTCTAACTTTCAAATTGAAATAGATATGGTTGTAATTGCCATTGGGCTTGGGCCAAACCCGCTGCTTCCCTCCCAGAGCAAAAACCTAAATACAGATGAATATGGCCACTTAACAATTGATGAAAACGCTATGACAAGCATTCCAGGGGTTTTTGCCGGAGGCGATATTGTAGGTGGTGAAACGGTAATACAAGCAATGGGTATGGGCAAACGCGCCGCAAGGTCAATAATAAATTACCTAAGCAATCATAGCTGACCAAATTAGCCGTCATACCGGCGAAAGCCGGTATCCATAAAACAAAAGCAATGTTGAGCTGGATTGCACTTAGAATTTACCCTCGAGTGATTTACTGGATTGCGGTTTTCACCGCAATGACGTCAAAAACATTTCAAATCTAAAAATGACCACTCAACGCAATATGCTGTTCAAATTTGACACATGTAATAAACAATAAATTTTAAAACTTCTTTTTAATAAAACCAATTACAGCGCAAATTGTATAACAAACCACTCCAACAAGCACAATTGCGGCACTGGCCGAACTTCCAAAATAAAAAGAAATCACCAAACCGCACAAAGAAGAGAATAGCCCTATTATCAACGCCACGACCGTGTAACTTTTAAAATTTCTACAAATATTTCTCGCACTTGCCGCAGGTAAAACCAAAAGGGAACTTGCCAAAAGCACACCTAAAAACTTTACGGCTGATGCTACCGATACTGCAAGTACAAGCATAAAAATAACTTCAATTGCATCTACATTTACTCCACGCGAGCGCGCCAAAGGCGGGCTTACGCCAACTAAAGTAAGCCGGTTTGAAAATAAAACCCAGTAAACAAGCACACAACAAAGCAAAATATACAACCACAAAATCTGACCGGCAGAAACAGCCAATAAATCGCCTGTCAAATAAGCTGTGTACTTCGCAAACCCGCCGCCGATACTAAGTAAAAAAACACCCAAACCTACAACCGCCGCGAATATAACTCCCAAAACTGTGTCGTAAGAAGCGCCCGTGAATTTTTTTATAAAAATTGAAAGCAACGCAACAACACAGGCAAAACCCACAACCGCAATATTCATATCAAAAATACCAAATAAAACTCCTATTGCCACACCGGAAAGAGCGCTATGTCCAACCACATCCGAAAAAAACACAAGCCGGTTTCCCACAACAGCCGTACCAAGCAAAGAAAAAATTGGCGCAAGCGCAATAATGGCAACTATTGCATTACGCATAAAATCGTATTGCGCCCAGCTAAATGGGAGCAAAGCTATAAAGTGATTTATGGTGTTTAACATATTGTGTTCCCAGAATGTGTCATCCCCGAATGCTACTATCGGGGATCTAGATTTTATATTTTAGATTCCCGCTTACCCACCTTTGGCGAGGTCTAGCTTTGGGCTGACAATCCGCGGAAATGACAAGCACTTCTTTTTGTAAATGACAAATAGTACCGAAAATAAATACTGAATGGATTCCCGATAAAACTCTCAAGACAAGGTCGAACTGAAATTACAAAATTATGGGTCCCTCTAGAATTTTACCCTCGGGGTCTTAATAATAAACAGGGCATCAAACAACGCAATAAATGAAATTGTGACACAAGTATGTCTATCTATAAAAATTAAAAACCATGTTTAAGCATTCTTTGAACACTCTGGTTTTCAAGAACTTCTTTTGTAGTCCCCTGAGCAATAACAGTGCGATTTAAAAAAACCATGGCATCTGCATGCGGCGCAACACAATCAAGGTCATGAGTAACCATAACAACCGATAAATCAAATTCCCTTCTTAACTCATCTACTATTTTATAAAACAGTGAATGTCCTGAGGCATCAACCGCAGAAACCGGTTCATCTAACAACATAATTTCAGGTACCGGATTTATAGCAGTTGCAAGTAAAACTTTTTGAAGTTCTCCACCCGAAAGCAATGCAAGTTTTTTGTTGGCAAGCTCTTTTGCGCCAACAAGTTCAAGCACAGACAAAGCGGTTTTTTTCCAATTTTGTTTAAAACCACTCCATGCCGGCCTTTTTGCACAGGCACAGGCCATCAAATCCAAAACACTTAATGGTGAATCGGGCTCAATGTGCAATTTCTGCGGAACATAGCCAATTTTTGGTGTATTTACAGTTGTACCCTTTACTTTATACGAGATTTTACCACTATAGGCAACCTCACCGAGCAACGCCCTAAGCAAAGTTGTCTTTCCTGCTCCGTTTGGGCCCACAACTGCAAGAAGCTGGCCGCAATTTATATGCAAGTCAACATTTTCAAGCGCGTAAACATCCCCAAACTTAACGGTTAGTTTTTCTATTTTAGTGCAACAGTGAGAACAACTCGTTTTTTCGTTCATATTAAATTTCTAAATATTTTAGGTATTATTTTGAAAGCGTTTCCTTCAAAGTTTTTAAATTCCCCCGCATTATCTCAATGTAGGCGTTTGGTTTCAGCTCGCCCGATACTGCAGGATCAAGAATGTAAACTTTGGCACCAGTTTCTTTGGCAATTATGTTTGCTGCATCTGCAGGGTACTGCAGCTCGGCAAAAAGCACTTTTATTTTATTTTTATTGACAATATTTATCGTTTCAACTAATTCTTTGGCCGATGGTTTTGATGCCGGTTCGCGCTCAATAACATCCACTATCTCTAAGCCAAATTCACTGGCAAAGTAAGGAAACGCCTCGTGAAAAGTTATAATTTTTCTGCCTTTATACCGGATTAGCTGTTGCTTCATTTCTGTAAGCAACCTGGCGAGCTTTTCTTTATATAAGACCGCATTTCTTTTATAGAATAAAGAATTCTTTGGGTCAACATTTGATAAAAATTGTGAGAGGTTTTCTGTCATTAAAATTGCATTTGAAACACTCACCCATGTATGCGAATTTTCAATTCCGTAGCCGTCTTTAATAAGTTTTATACCGTCAGACAACTTTGCAATTTTCAAATTCGGATTTGCTTTTGCAATCTTTTCAATAAAGTTTTCCATCCCTGCGCCATTAGCAATAAACAAGTCGGCATTTTGCAGCTTTTGCATATCTTTTGTGTTAAGCGAGTAGTCGTGCAGGCAACCTGAGTAATTTGGAGCAAGGCAATCAACTGAAATGCCAGAAACGCCTGCAGTCAGATTTAAAAGAATTATTTCTATAGGATAAAATGACGCAACCGCCTTTATTGTTGTCCACTCATAAGAGGAAACATTTATTGGCAGCAAAACAAAAAACAAAAACAGAAATAATTGTTTAAATTTAGAACTATCAAACATAATAATCCTTTGTTATACTTTTTTGTTTTTAGTGTTAGTTGATTATACCGCAGGAAGGTTTTTGTGTCAACAAGCAAATAAATTTTATAACTTACTTAAAAATAGTCAGGGGACATTCCCAAGCGCTTTAGCTTTTTTACAAAATTTTTTGGAAATGTCCCCATTAGAAACTATTTTTTTTTCTTTTTTGCACCTTTTTTAGCTTTTTTTGCTGCTTTTTTTGCTGGTTTTTTTCCTGCCATTTGTAATCACCTCCTTATTTTTACTAAATAAAATAAAAAAACCCTAACAGGATATTACCCCGTTTCGGATTATTCTTAAGCCACTTCTCTGCTGGCTTTTTTATTTTCATGTGATTATATTTTAACACTAATTTATTTAATTTGCAATTATTTATTGGTTATCCGACGATATTTTTTAAAAAACATTTCTTTAATATTATATTTTTATTTATTTAAAAAATTACAACATCCGAACTTCCTTTCCACATTTGAAATTCCCGACGAAATTTTCTAAAATCTACTTATGAAATTTATTGAAGATATAAAGAATGTTTTTTACAGAGACCCTGCGGCGCGGTCATGGGTTGAGGTACTTTTTTGCTACCCGGGCTTGCACGCTTTGTGGTTTTACCGTTTTGCAAACTTTTTCTGGAAAGCAAAATTTTATTTTGTTGCGCGGTTTATTTCTAACATTGCGCGCACGCTAACCGGTATTGAAATTCACCCTGGCGCAAAACTTGGAAAACGTTTTTTTATTGACCACGGTATGGGTGTTGTAATTGGTGAAACCGCCATAGTAGGCGACGATGTGCTTATTTATCAGGGCGTTGTACTTGGCGGCACCTCACTTGAAAAAAAGAAACGCCACCCAACAGTAGGCGACAATGTTGTAATTGGCGCAGGCGCTATTGTACTTGGCGCTATAACACTTGGCAATCACTCTCGTGTTGGAGCAGGCTCGGTTGTTTTGCACGATGTACCACCGCACTCTACTGCTGTTGGTGTACCTGCAAGAATAGGGCTTGGCTTTTCTGATAAAGAACTTGCTGAACTTGAACACAGCAAACTGCCGGACCCAATAGCAGATGCAATACAATTTGTTTTAAAAGAACAAGATAAACTTGAAAATAGAATTGTAAAACTTGAAACAGCGGAAGGCCTACCACAACAATCCAACCAATCTTTCCAAGACAAGAAAAAAGAGTTGGAAAAAGAATTTGAATAGACATGTGCACTTCATTAAACAATATTTTTGAAAGTCCGCTATAGTAAATACTAAGTCCCACCGATGGCGAGATGTCCGCCTCACTCGTATAAGTTGGCGAGACCTCGCCCAAGGGGCGGGCGATATTGGAGGATAATTGATGTCACCTAAAAATATGCCTATGTCAATCGCAAAAAAAATAATTTCGGCACATCTTATAAGCGGCAAAATGGAGCCAGGCCAGGAAATCGCGCTAAAGATTGACCAAACCCTCACGCAAGATGCAACGGGCACTATGGCATACCTGCAATTTGAAGCGATGGGCGTAGCAAAAACAAAAGCAGAGCTTTCGGTTAGCTATGTTGACCACAACACATTGCAGACAGGTTTTGAAAATGCCGACGACCATGCCTACCTGCAAAGCGTTGCGGCAAAATACGGTATTTATTTTTCCCCTGCCGGAAACGGTATATGCCACCAAGTGCACTTAGAACGTTTTGGAATACCGGGTAAAACACTTGTAGGGTCTGATTCGCACACACCCACTGCCGGTGGAATTGGTATGCTTGCCTTTGGCGTTGGCGGGCTCGATGTAGCATGCGCCATGGCGGCACAATCCTTTTACCTTGCAATGCCAAAAATTATTAATGTAAAACTTACCGGAAAGCTTTTAGGATGGGCAAGCGCGAAAGATGTAATTCTTGAACTTCTAAGAATTCTTAGCGTTAAAGGCGGCAGAGGAAAGATATTTGAGTTTAGCGGCCCGGGAGTTAAAACTCTAAGCGTGCCGGAACGCGCAACAATAACAAATATGGGCGCTGAACTAGGGGCTACAACATCGCTTTTCCCATCAGATGAAATTACACTTGCTTTTATGAAACAGCAAAAGCGTCAAAAAAACTGGAAAAAACTCGTTGCAGATGAAAACACACAATACGACGAAACAATTGAAATAGATCTTTCAAAAATAGAACCACTCATCGCACTGCCTCATAGCCCCGACAATGTAAAAAAAGTAAGAGATGTTGAAGGTGTAATAGTTAACCAGGTAGCTATCGGCTCTTGCACAAACTCTTCGCTTGCCGATATGCTGCTTGTGGCAAAAGTTCTTAAAAATAAAAAAGTTCATCCAACCGTAAGTTTAGTTATATCCCCCGGCTCACGCCAGGTTGTAGCAATGCTTGCGCGAAGCGGTGCTTTAAATGACTTAATTTCGTCGGGCGCGAGAATTATTGAAAATGCCTGCGGGCCATGTATAGGTATGGGGCAAGCTCCTCAAAGCGGCGCTGTTTCTTTAAGAACTTTTAACAGAAACTTTGAAGGCAGAAGCGGCACAAAAGACGCAAATGTTTACCTTTGCTCGCCCCATGTTGCGGTTGCAGCCGCGATAACCGGAAAAATAACTAACCCATTAAAACTTGGGCTTGCGCCTAAAATAAAACTGCCGAGTAATTTTTTGATTGATGAAAAACTGATAATCGCACCAGAAAAAAAAGCATCTAAAGTGGAAATTATTAGAGGGCCAAATATAAAGCCGCTACCAAATTTTGAGCCGATGGGAAAACTTTTTATGCTTGACGTTTGTCTAAAAGTACAAGATAACATAACAACCGACCACATATTGCCGGCTGGTGCAAAGATATTGCCGCTTCGCTCAAATTTACCGGCCATTTCGCAATACACTTTTGGAGCGGTTGATAAAGATTTTGTCGCACGCGCTCAAAGTTCCGGCTCATGCGTTATAGTTGCCGGTGAAAACTACGGGCAGGGCTCATCGCGCGAGCATGCGGCGCTTGCCCCAAGGTTTTTGGGAGTAAAAGCTGTAATTGCAAAGTCATTTGCGCGCATTCACCTTGCAAATTTAATTAACTTCGGAATTTTACCGCTTGTTTTTGAAGATACCGCTGATTACAATAAAATTTTGCTTAACGATAAAATTATTATAGAAAATGTTTCTGCCACAAACCAAAGAGTTGAAGCAAAGTTAATTTCTCAGGGTAAAGAAAGTAAAATCTATCTTAAACATTTGCTTAGTGAAAGACAGTTTGAAATAGTGCGCTGTGGCGGGCTTTTGAACTGGATAAAGAATAAAAAGTAATGGTTTAAATTGTACTATTTATTAAATACTTGCCAATTCATTTTTGCGTGTTTAGGTAAAATTTAAGTTTTTAAGGAAGGTTTATGGAAAAAAATGAAATAAAACAGCTAACAGCAAATCAGGCCGCAGGTGCAAAGCTCGCCAGCAGAAAGCTTGCGCTTTTGGCTAACGACCAAAAAAACAAAATATTGGCCGCAATCGCGTCAGTACTTAAAAAACAAGCCAGTGAAATTCTTTTTCAAAATGAAATTGATGTTGAGGCCGCGAAAGAAGCAAAACTTTCCGAAGCACTTATTGACCGCTTAACACTAAATGAAAACCGCATTGAAGAAATGATTAGAGGCGTTATGGAAGTTGCTTCATTAGAAGACCCGATAGGCACCATAATTGCTGATTGGACAGTGCCAGCCGGAATGCAAATTCAAAAAATACGGGTACCTCTTGGAACTATATGTATGATTTACGAATCGCGCCCGAATGTTACAATAGATGCCACAGCGCTTTGCCTTAAATCTGGCAATGCGGTAATACTCAAAGGCGGTTCTGAGGCAATTAACACAAACCATGCACTTGTGCACGCGATACTCCCTGCCGCAAAAGAGGCGGGATTACCCGATGGCGCGATACAATTTATTGGCACAACCGACAGAGAAGCTGTGCTTGACCTTATTAAACTTGACAATCTTATAGACCTTGTTATTGCCAGAGGCGGCGAAGAGATGGTGCGCTTTATAAGACAAAACTCCATTGTGCCGGTACTTGCTCACGGCAAAGGGCTGTGCCACACCTATATTGATAAGTCCGCGCAGATTGATATGGCAACTAAAATTTCAATTAACGCAAAATGCCAAAGGCCTGGCGTGTGCAATGCCATGGAAACATTGCTTGTTCATAAAGATATTGCACAAAAATTTCTTCCGATTGTCTGCGGCCTTTACGCAAAAGCAGGCACACAGATTCGCGGCTGTGAAATAACAAAAAAAATAGTTCCGCAGGTTATTGAGGCAACCGAAGAAGACTGGTCAAGTGAGTATTTAGACAATATAATTTCAATAAAGGTTGTAGAATCTATTGATGAAGCGATACATCATATAAACAAATATGGCTCAGGGCACTCTGAAGCCATTATTACGGATGATAAAGAGGCCGCGCAAAAATTCTTAAAAGAAGTAGATGCGGCGGCGGTGTTCCATAACGCATCAACACGGCTGCACGACGGCTGGGTGTTCGGGTTTGGCTCAGAGTTAGGAATATCTACCCAAAAACTACATGCCAGAGGCACCATGGGCATTAAAGAAATTACAACCACAAAATATATTGTTTATGGCTCAGGCCAAGTACGATAAAATTCAATAATAAATTTGTTGGAGGGTTAATATGTCCGGCGCACAAGAGATTCGTGAAATCAATGAGAAGGTAAAAAAAGAAAGCGTTTTTGTTGTAGCACTAATGGCAGAACTTGGCAAAGTTATTGTTGGCCAAAATTATATATTAGAAAAGTTAATCATTGGCCTGCTTTCTGACGGGCATATTTTGCTTGAAGGTGTACCGGGCCTTGCAAAAACATTGGCTGTTAAAACATTGGCCGGTGCCATTAAAACGAAATTTCAACGCCTGCAATTTACCCCCGATTTACTACCGGCCGACCTGACCGGCACAACAATTTACTCTCAACATGATGGAAAATTTACCGTAAAAAAAGGCCCGTTATTTGCAAACCTCATACTTGCCGACGAAATTAACCGCGCGCCGGCAAAAGTGCAAAGCGCCCTGCTTGAGGCAATGCAAGAAAGACAAGTTACTATCGGCGATACAACTTTTCAACTGCCAGACCCATTTTTAGTACTTGCGACCCAAAACCCGATTGAGCAAGAAGGCACTTACCCCCTGCCCGAGGCACAGGTAGACCGCTTTATGCTCAAATTAAAGATTACATACCCAAGCAAAGAAGAAGAAAGGCAAATTTTAGAACGTATGACATCGGGCGATGAAATTAAAATAAACCCAATTACCACACCAGAAGAAATAAAAGCCGCAAAACACACCGTTAGCCAAATTTATGTTGATGAAAAAGTTAAAAACTACATAGTTGATTTAGTTCATGCCACAAGAACCCCTGAGGAATATAAACTAAATTCTTTAAAACCGCTAATTGCTTTTGGCGCCTCGCCGCGCGCCACAATAAACTTAACGCTTGCCTCAAAGGCATACGCGTTTATACAAGGTCGCGGCTATGTTACCCCTGAAGATGTAAAAACCATTGGCCTTGATGTTTTACGCCATAGAATAATACTTACCTATGAAGCAGAAGCCGAAGAAGTTACAACAGAAGATATAGTTAAACAAATATTTGACGGCATTGAAGTTCCATAAAAACATACGACATACCAAGTATTTGTTAAAAAAATAAATCACTGACAATAACTTCCTAAATGTTTATTGAGATATGATTTCAGCCGACATCATTAAAAAAATCAAAAAGATTGAAATTCGCTCCAGAAAACTTGCCAATGAAGTTTTTGCCGGCCAGTATAGCAGTGTTTTTAAAGGCCGCGGTATGGAGTTTTCTGAAGTGCGCGAATATATGCCTGGCGACGATGTGCGAACTATTGACTGGAATGTTACTGCGCGCTACGGCAAACCATTCGTTAAAAAATTCACCGAAGAACGCGAGATGACCGTAATACTGCTTGTTGACACTTCTGCCTCATTGGGTTTTGGTACAAAGGAAAAGTTTAAAAACGAAATTGCCGCCGAACTTGCCGCAACACTCGCGTTTTCTGCCATTAAAAATAATGACCGCGTTGGTATGCTTATTTTTACAGACAGGGTGGAAAAAGTTATACGCCCTAAAAAAGGCAAAAACCATATCTTGCGCCTTATCCGCGACATTCTTTTCTTTAAACCACAAGGGCATAAAACAAACATATCTGATGCTTTAAAACACCTAAATGATATATGGAAAAGAAAAGCGGTTGTTTTTTTATTATCTGATTTTCAAGATAATAATTTTGAAGCGGCACTTAAAGTTACATCTCGCAAGCACGACCTTATTGCGGTAAAAATTTCGGACCCGCGCGAGAATAATATGGCAGACATTGGCCTAATTGAGTTTGAAGACCCGGAAAGCGGCTTATGCGTGCTTTCAGACACATCCGCCAGATCCGTTATAAATGCTTCTATATTAACAAAAGAAACCAAAAATACCGCCCTTAAAAAACTTTTCTCTTTATCCGGGGTTGATACAATATCTGTTTCAACCGACAAACCATATACTTCAGAGCTAATTGCATTTTTTAAACGACGCGAAAAACGAATGACCTGCTGAACCTGAATTTTGCAAAATACGGGTTGAATTAATTAAAAATGAAAAAGCTTTTTATAACATTATTTTTAAGCTTACTTAGCATAGCGGTTTATGCAACCGAAGTAACCGTAAATACAACTATAGATAAAACAAGTATAACCATTGGCGACCCGCTAAAAGTTAGCGTAGAAATTTCTTACCCAAATAAACTTAAGATATCAAGCGTTACAATGCCAAGCGAAATCGGCACATGGGCTTGTACAAACCTTTCAACCTCAACTAAAAAAATAAAAGATTCTCTTAGTACTTTGGCGGTCTTTGAAATAGTCCGTTTTTCTACAGGAATGGCTATTATTCCGCCAATTCCGTTTACCCTTCTAAACAGTTCAGCTGAGGCATACACTGTTTACTCTGACACTAAAAGCGTTAACATTGAAAGCACACTTGCGAAAATTGGAGACCTTGGAGACATAAAAGACATAAAAGAACCCCTAAGCATTGGTAATGGAATATTACTATATATTCTTATCGTAATTATATTGCTAATAATCGGGGCATATATTTATTACCACAGAAAAACTTTAGCACAAACAATACTGGCCTCTAAACCAAAATTACCACCTTATGAAATTGCTTTGCTCGCGCTTAACGATCTTGTGGCATCTGACTTATTATCAAGAGGCCTTACTAAAGAGTATTATATTCGCCTTGCAGAGATAATGCGCAACTATATCTCAAATTCATTTGACATAGAAACATTTGAAAAAACCACGCAGGAACTCTACCAAAATTTAAAAGACAGGTTGATAGATAAAAAAATAACATTAAAAATAAAAGAACTCTTTGAAAACTGTGATTTGGTAAAATTCGCAAAATTTACCCCTAAAGAAAACCAGTGTGCTTATGATATTGAACTTGCAAAAACTATTGTGTTTGAAAGTATGCCGAAAGAAAACCTTACAGAAAATACCGGTTCTGGTGAAGGTAATTTATGATATTTGCACATCCTTATTTTCTACTTCTGTTAATTGCACTTGGGATTTATATATTTATTGAAAGAAAGTTCAAACTCAATAAAAACACAACCATTTATTTACCTCAAACAGAGATGTTTGAAAGTGCTGGTTCAACACTCAGGGCTAAACTTTCAAAAATGCTTGTATGGATAAAAGTTTTGGCTATTGCGCTTATAATAGTTGCCTTAGCACGCCCGCAGGCCGGACAAAACAAAGAAGAGGTTTATAATCAGGGTATAGATATAATGCTTGTAATTGATACATCTAGCAGTATGCAGGCGCTTGACTTTCAACCCGATGACCGGCTGCAGGCCGCAAAAAAAGTTGCAAAAGAATTTGTAAAAGGCCGCACTTATGACCGTATTGGCATTGTGGTTTTTTCCGGGCTTGCCTTTACGCAATGCCCTCTGACCATTGACCATGACGCTGTTTTGAATTTTTTGGATAAAATTGAAACAAATATGACCGGAGTTGACGGCACAGCAATTGGTTCGGCTATCGCAACTGCTGCAAGCCGGCTAAAAGCAAGCAACGCAAAAAGCAAAGTTATTATACTTGTAACTGATGGCAGAAATAATATGGGAGAAATTGACCCAATAAGCGCGAGCAAAGCCGCCTTGGCGCTTAATATAAAAATTTATTCCATTGGAGCCGGCAAGCCAGGTGAAGCGCTTTACCCCATAGATGACCCTGTATTTGGCAGGCGTTTGGTAAAAATTGAAAATCAGGATTTAGATGAAGCCACTCTTGCAAACATTGCAGGCACAACAAATGGCCATTACTTCAGGGCAACCGATACAAACTCGCTATCTGCAATTTTTAAGCAAATTGACAACATGGAAAAAACCAAAATTAAGGCCCTTAAATATACCGATTACAAAGAATTATTCGCTTATTTTTTATGGCCGGCACTACTGCTGCTGCTTGGCTCCGAGTTTTTAAATAAAACATATTTAAGAAAATTGCCGTAAAAGGTAA
>Ga0247841_10010980_pt1 | contig 12172 bp, 10 predicted proteins | sample LaCruzMarch2015__2_FD_192410 | JGI IMG/M metagenome (GOLD analysis project Ga0247841, IMG submission 192410) | Freshwater microbial communities from meromictic Lake La Cruz, Castile-La Mancha, Spain - LaCruzMarch2015_18m | ecosystem: Environmental > Aquatic > Freshwater > Lake | place: Spain... | reverse complement strand
AAAAATCTTAGCCCCACTATTAAAAGAATTATTTATTGTTAGAGTGATGGATTTGGGAATGATTGGGACTTTTATGATTTTGACTTATGTATCAATTGAAAATAATATAAAGATTAAAAAAATGGAAAAAGAAATGGAAAAATTAGTTAGAAAAATTTCTTTGAAAAAAAATAAAAGTGCAAAATAAAGTTTTTGTTTTAGTTCTGGGATATAATGATTTTGAAAATTTAAATGAATGTTTTATTTCTTTATTAAATCAGGATTATAAAAATTATGAAATTTATTTTGCTGATAATAATTCCAAAGATGGATCGGTTGAATTTATAAATAAAAATTTTTCTCAGGTAAAAACTTTTCAGTTTGGTAAAAATGGTGGATATGCTGGTGGTAATAATAAATTAATTAAAATGGCTTTTGAAAAAGAGGCTGATTTTTGTTTAGTTTTAAATGCTGATACAAAAATTGATAAACATTTAATATCAAGTTTAGTAAAGTCTTATGAAGAAAAAGTGAAGAAATATAAAGTTGGTTTAATCCAACCGGCAGTAATGCTTTATGATCAACCAAGTAAAATTAATTCTATTGGAAATGTAATTCATTATTTAGGTTTTGGTTATTGTGGCAATTATTTGACAGAAAAAATTCCTAAAAAAGATGAAGAAATTTTTTCTGTTTCTGGAACGGCAATGTTTACCTCTAAAGATTATTATGAAAAAGTTGGTTTGCTTGATGAAGATTTTTTTATGTACAATGAGGATCAAAATTATTCTTGGAGAGGGTCAATGTTGGGCTATCATCATTTTTTATCTGTAAATGGAAAAATTTGGCATAAATATAGTTTTTCTAAAAATAAAAATAAAATGTATCATTCGGAAAAAAATAGATTGATGATGCTTTTTGAAAATTACGAGAGAAAAACATTACTTAAATTGTTGCCAGTTATCATATTAAATGAATTTTTAATGATGATTTATTCCCTGTTTACTGGTTGGTTTTTATTAAAAATTAAATCGTATATTTTTATTATTAAAAATAGAGAAAATATAAAAAATAATAGACAAAAAATACAAAACACCAGAATCATTGATGATAAAAAAATAATTAAAAATTTTGAATCAAAACTGGATTTTGAGATGGTAAATAATTCTCTTATAAAAAATATAATTAATCCTTGCTATGGTTTATATTTTGGTTTATTAAAATAGATATATGATTTGTCCAAAATGTAAAAAAAATAGTTATTTTCTTTCAGATGTTAAAGGCAAATACTTGAAGTGTGAAAAATGTAATTATACTGATTTGTATACAGATCCTAACTACGATGATTATCATGAAAAAAAATATTCTTACAAGAGAAAAAGAGATTGTTTTAATGATCCATTATTGCAAAAAATTATTGAATTAAAAATAATTGATAAAAACAGTATGGTTTTAGATTATGGTTGTGGTGCTGGTGATTACTCTGGTTTCATTAGTAGTAGGACAAAAAAAATTGTTGGTGTTGATATTAATGTAAAAAAAGCAAAAGAAAGATTTCCTGGAATAAAATTTATAGAAATAGGTGCTCAGAAAAAAAAGTTACCTTTTTCCAATGAGATTTTTGATACGATTATAGCTGTAAATGTGATAGAGCATATACATGATTTTGATAATTTATTGAAAGAATTTTCTAGAGTTTTAAAAATAGGAGGCAAAATGTTTATAACTACTTATGATAAAGATTTTGTTTTACATTTTATTCACAACGATCCTACTCATGTAATTGAATGGAATATTTTTGATTTTAAAAAATTATTGAAGAAGTATTTTATTGTGAAGAAATGTTTTAAATATGGGAGTTTTTTTAATTATTATCCTTTTAATTTTTTGTTGGTAAAATTTTTGAAACCGGAACTTTGCTTATGTGTAGAAAAGTTATTTTAAAATTAAACGAGAAATTAGTGTTTACCTATAATCTAGGTAATTAATTTTAGAATAAAAATATGATAATATGACCTTATGAAAGTAATAATATTGTGTGGTGGTCAGGGTACTCGATTAAAAGAAGAAACTGAGTTTAAACCAAAACCAATGGTTTATGTTGGTAATAAGCCGATTTTGTGGCATATTATGAAAATGTATTCTTGTTATGGTTTTAATGAATTTATTTTAGCATTGGGTTACAAGGGAGATTACATTAAACAATTTTTTCTGAACCAGAAAGCACTTACTTCCGATTTTACTTTACAAACTAAAAACTTTGATGTTGATTATCATATGGAAAATAGGGATGAATTTGATGATTTCAAAATTACTTTTGTGGATACTGGACTAGAAACTATGCCGGGTGAAAGAATTTTGAAATGTAAAAGATATATTCCTAAGGAAGATGACACTTTTATGGTGACTTATGGGGATGGTGTCAGTGATATTGATATCAAACAACTATTAAAGTTTCATAAAAAACAGAAAACAATTGGAACTATAACTGGGGTACATCCACAGTCTAAATTTGGGATAGTTGTAGTAAATGATAAAAATAAAGTTGAAGAGTTTAGTGAAAAACCAATGCTAAAAGATTTGGTTAATGGTGGCTACATGGCATTTAACAAAGATTTTTTCACCTATCTTAGAGAGGGTGAAACAGAACATCCAGCCTTAAAAAGATTAGCTGAAAAAGGTGAACTTTCACTTTATAAGCATAGTGGTTTTTGGGCATGTATGGATACAAATAAAGAACTTAATGATTTAAATAATTTGTGGAAGCAAGAAAAACCTCCTTGGAAGATATGGAAATAAAGGAAGTTTTTAAAAATAAAAATGTTTTGGTTACTGGTGGAACTGGATTTGTGGGTTCGCATTTAGTCGAAGAATTAGTAAAACAAGGAGCTAATGTAATAACTACTTATGAACATTTTGATCCTAAATCTTACTTTATTACGCAAGATTTAATGAATAAAGTGGTTACAGCAGGTGTTGATATAGTTGATTTTGATAAATTTTTTGATTTGGTAACTAAATTTGAGATTGAATATATTTTCCATTTAGCAGCACAAGCAATAGTGACTACGGCTTATGCAAATCCTCGACGAACTTTATTATCAAACATAATGGGAACAACTAATGTTTTGGAAAGTGCCAGACTTTATTCAAAGGTTAAAGCAGTAGTGGTGGCATCTTCCGACAAGGCTTATGGAAAATTGGAAGCTGGAAAATATACCTATTCCGAAGTTGATCCTCTTAGAGGAGATCATCCTTATGATGTATCAAAATCGGCAACAGATTTGATTGCTAATATGTATGCAAAAACTTACCAATTGCCAGTGGTAACAACTCGTTTTGGTAATATTTATGGTGAAGGTGATAATAATTTTTCTCGAATAATTCCTGGTATTATGAAAGCTTTAATAAATAACGAAACATTAGAATTGAGAAGTGATGGAAAAGCAGTAAGAGATTATTTATATGTGAAAGATGTAGTTAAAGGTTATTTAATGTTGGCTGAAAAAATAGACGAAACGAAGGGTGAAGCGTTTAACTTTGGTTCAAATGATACTCTGTCTGTAATTGAATTAATTGAAGAAATAGAAAAAGCGTTAAAAGTTAAAGTTCCATATAATATTCTCAATATTACCAAAAATGAAATTCCCTACCAGTCTTTGAGTTATGAAAAAATTAAAAGGCTTGGTTGGAAAAATGAAGAAAGTGTCAAAACTACAACAAAGAGAATTTTAAAATGGTATTCTAACGGTGCATTGTCAACTGATTAATTATTTATTAGATAAATAATTTATGAAAAAAAATATTAATAAGATATTTAGCCCTGCTGTTTTGTCTGTTAGACCTTTATTTGTTTTAGAAATGGCTAATAACCATATGGGTGATGTTGAACATGGTTTAAAAATAATAAGAGATTTCCATAAGGTAACTAAAAATTTCGATTTTGACTTTGCTTTTAAATTTCAATACAGAGATATTGCTGGTACTTTTATTCATCCTGATTATAAAGATAGAATGGATATTAAATATGTTAAGCGTTTTTCTGAAACATCTCTTAAACCTAGTGAATTTTTGATACTTAAAAATGAGGCGGAGAAATTGGGATTTATTACTATGTGTACTCCATTTGATGAGGTGTCGGTTGATTTGGTTGAAAAACAAAATTATTCTATTATTAAGGTGGCAAGCTGTTCATTTAATGATTGGCCATTACTAGAAAGAGTTGCTCAATCTGATAAACCGATAATAATATCTACTGGTGGGGCTGAATTAGAAGATATAGATAAAGTTGTTTCTTTTTTTCACAACAGAGATAAACATTTTGCAATTATGCATTGTGTTGGGGAATATCCAACAAGTGAAGAAAATTTGCAATTGAATCAGATTACATTGTTTAAGAACAGATATTTAAATGTTCCAATAGGATTTTCTACCCATGAAGAACCTGGTGATTTTTTGCCAGTGCAAATAGCAATCGCCAAAGGAGCTCAAATATTAGAAAGACATGTCGGGATAAAGTCGGATAAATATGAAATTAATGCTTATTCTTCTACTCCTGAACAGATAGAAGCTTGGTTGATGGCGGCTAAAAAGGCTTTAGTGGCTGGAGGATTAATTGAAAAGAGGGCACCTCATAGTGAAAAAGAAATGGCAGATCTTAGACAGTTTAAAAGAGGAGTTTTTGCAAAAGAAGATTTTAAAAAAGGAGATTTAATAAATTCAAAGAATGTTTTTTTTGCTTTTCCGAATCAAGAAGGTCAGTTGGTGGCCAATGATATATCTAAATATAGATGTTTTTATGCAAAGAAAGATATAAAGAAAAATGAACCAATAATTGAGGTGGAAATGAAGGATAATAGAGAAAAAATATATGAAATTGTTAAGGGAATAGATAGACTTCTTAAAAAAGGTGGGGTTATTTTTCCAAATAGAGGTGAATTAGAAATATCACATCATTATGGAATTGAAAAATTTGACAAATTTGGCTTATGTATGGTTACTTGTGTTAATAGAGATTATTGTAAAAAATTATTAATAACATTTCCTGGACAATTTCATCCAACTCAATATCATGAGAAAAAAGAAGAAACTTTTCATATTTTATATGGTAAATTTATTGTTACTTTAAATGGAAAAAAACATATATATAAACCAGGAGATGTAATTACTATAAAGCCAGGGGTTAAACATAGTTTTACGACAGTTAATGGTGGTATTTTAGAGGAAATTTCATCAACTCATTTTACAAATGATTCTTTTTACATTGACAAAAAGATTGCTTTAAATAAAAATAGAAAAACTTTTGTCAGTTATTGGAGAAATGTGGTTTAAAGAGTAATAAAAATATTCATAGCTAATGAAAATTTTTTGTTTTGATGATTTGTTGAAATATTTATATAATTTGTATGACAAAAATAAATAAAAAACATTTAATGATAAATAAAACTAAAAATATGAATTTGAACCAAGCAATAAAATTTATAGAAAAACAAATAAAGGATCCGAAAGTTGGTCTTCCAGAGGAAGTTTTTCTTTTTATTAGTAGGATAACTCCATTGGTAAATGTTGATCTTTTAATACAAGATGAGAATGGGAGAACATTATTGTCATGGAGAGATGATATTCATGGAGCTGGTTGGCATATACCAGGAGGCATAATTAGATTTAAGGAACACTTGGAAGATAGACTGAAAAAGGTAGCTATAAAAGAAATTGGTACAGAAGTTAAATTTGATCAAACTCCAATAGCATTTAATGAAATTATTTTAAAACATAAAAATAGAGGGCATTTTATGTCATTTTTATACAAATGTTTTCTGCCAAGTAGTTTTGTGCCAAAAAATTTAGGTTTAAAAGAAACTGATAAAGGGTATTTAAAATGGCACGATTTTTGTCCTTCAAATTTGATAAAAGTTCATGGAATTTATAAGAAATTTATATGCAAATATGAAGATAAATAAATGTAGAGTTTGTAATCGTAGCTTTTTAGGTAAACCGCTGTTGCAATATAATAATATGCCATCTGGTGCACAAAATTTACCTAATAAAAATGATTTGGAAAAAGATAAAGGGATTGATATGGAAATTTATCAATGCAGTGGTTGTGGTCTAATTCAGTTAAATAATAATCCAGTCCCCTATTATAGGGAAGTAATTAGAGCTACCTCTTTTTCTGATGAAATGAAAAATTTTAGAGAAATACAATTTGAAAATTTTGTTAAAAAATATTCTTTAAATGGTAAAAAAATTATTGAAATAGGATGTGGAAATGGAGAATATTTGGGTATTATGAAGAAATATAATGAAAATTCTTATGGTTTAGAATATGCCAAAAAATCGGTAAAAAAATGTATCGATAATGGGTTTAGTGTGTTTCAAGGTTATGTTAAAAGTAATGACTATAAAATAAAAAATTCACCTTATGATGCTTTTTTTATAATGAATTTTTTAGAACATTTACCTAATATTAATTCAGTTCTTAATGGTATTTACAATAATTTATCAGATGATGGTGTAGGAATTATTGAAGTTCCTAATTTCGACATGGCTTTAAAGAAAAATTTATTTTTTGAATTTATTCCAGATCATCTGTTTTATTTTACAAAAGATACATTAAAAACGACCTTAGAAGTGAATGGTTTTGAAATTATTGATTGTGAAGTTGTTTGGCATAAATATATAATTTCAGTGATAGTAAAAAAAAGAAAAAGATTATCAATAGATCATTTCTATAATTGTCAGGAAAGTTTGAGAATGGAGGTGGACAAATATGTGAGCAAATATAAAAAAATTGCTATTTGGGGGGCGGGACATGAAGCTTTGACAATTATTTCGATGATGAATTTATCTGGTAAAATTAAATATGTTGTTGATTCGGCAACTTTTAAACAAGGTAAATATACCCCATCAACACACATTCCGATAGTATCTCCTGATACTCTTAAAACTGATCAAGTGGATGCAATTATTGTAATGGCAGCAAGTTATTCTGATGAAGTAGTAAAAATTTTAAAAGAAAAATATAATAAAAATATTAATATTTCTGTTTTAAGAGATTTTGGATTAGAAAAAATTAGATGAATAAAAATGTTAAAAAAATATTATTTCTAGTACCTCCAAATATTCAGTTTAAAGATTTTATTAACCCGGCATACAACACCCGAGTTGTTAAAAAGAAGTTTGGAAATTTTGGAAGCATATTAACTGATATGCCTTTGGGAATAATATCTTTGAGTGCTTATGTTAAAAAACATCTTTCAATTGAAGTTAAGGTTATAGATTTTAATGTTGAGTTAAACAAATTAACTGAGTTTAATTTTAAGTCTTTTGAAGATTATTTTTACAATTTTATTTCTCAATCTAAATGGTTGGATTTTAATCCTGATATTGTTGGAATATCATCGCTATTTACACCATCTTTTCAAAATATGTTGGATATAGCTAAATGTTGTAGAAATATTTTCCCAAAAACTTTTATTGTGGCTGGTGGTGGAGTTCCAACAACAATGCATGAGGATATATTTAAATTGAGTAATGATTTTAATGCTTTATGTTTTGGTGAGGGAGAAAAACCACTTTTAAATTTAGTAAAGGCTATTGATAAATTTGATTATGTTGAAAAAAGTTCTTCATGGATTACAAAAAAAAAGGTTATTAAAGGAGAATTTTTTAAATATGATTTTATTGAAGATTTAGACGAAATACCATTTTATGATTATGATATTTTAAATATTGATGATTACGGATTGAATCCAGCAATAACTGCCTATGCTTCAATAAAAGATAAAAAACAAAATTTTCATGTTATGACTTCGAGGGGTTGTCCTAATCGTTGTTGTTTTTGCTCATCTCATACAGTGCATGGAAGAAAAATGAGATATTTTAGTCTTAAAAGAGTTAAAAAAGATTTTGAATTATTAAAAAACAAGTATAAAGCAGAAACTTTTATTTTTCAGGATGATCATTTAATGGCTGACACAAAAAGAGCAATAAAAATTATAAAGTTGGTAAAAGAATTGGGAGTAAAGGCAGTATTTCAAAATGGGTTAGCTTTATATGCACTTGACAGAAAAATGTTGGAAACCATAAAGAGTGCAGGTGTTGATCAACTTATGCTTTCGGTTGAGTCGGGAAGTGAAAGAGTATTAAGGGAAATTATGCATAAACCATTAGATTTAAATATTGTAAAACAAGTAGCCAACGATTGTCGTGATTTGAATATATATACCAATGTTAATATTTTAATTGGGTTACCAGGAGAAACGAAAAAAGATATAGAAGAGGCTAAATTATTTTTAAGAACTATTGACACAAATTGGTTTATGATTTTTTGCGCTAGTCCACTAGTTGGAAGTGAAATGTATGAAATATGTAAAAAAAATAATTATATTAAAGGAGATTTTATTGGTAGTGATTATAAAAAAGCAGTAGTTGAAACTGAAGATTTTAGTGGTGAATATATTCAAAAAATGACATATATTTTAAATTTAGATTTAAATTTTGTTAATAATAGTGATATGCGGTTGGGTGATTATAAAATGGCACTGAAAGGACTTGAAAATGCAATTAGGGCAAAAAATGACCATGTTTTTGCTTATTATTATGCGGCAAAATGTTATGAAAAACTTGGTGATTTGGAAAAGTCCAAACAACTAATGAATACTGCAAGAGATTTTTTAGCTAAGAGTTCTTTTTGGCAAAAATATGTCAAAATGTTTAAAGTTAATATTTAAAAAATTATGGCAATAAAAATAAAACCAGAGGAAAAAGAAAAAAGAAATAAACTTAAACTGGAAAAACCACTTGTTTATGAAAAGATTCAAAAATTTGGAGATATGGTTAAAAATGGTAAAAGTATTGCCATAGTAAGAGTTGAACATAGTTATCAATGTAATTTTTCTTGTGAACATTGTTGTATAACTGAGTTAAGGCAACCTGGGGTTGAGCCAGTAATGATGGATTTGAAAAATATTAAAAAATTAGCTGATGAGGCTGATGCTTATGGTTCGGCTCGTTGGGTAATAACTGGTGGAGAACCATTGATATTTAAAAATTTAGAGGAAATTGTTAAAGCAATTGGGTCAGATAGATTTTATATATCCTCTGATACTAATGGATGGTTTTTAGACGATGAAAAGGCTAAGTATTTAAAGAAAATAGGGATTGATAAAGTTCAAATTAGTATTGATGGATCATGTCCAGAGGTTCACGATAAATTTAGAAGAAAAGAAGGTTCTCATGAAAGGACAATGAAAGCAATAGATGCGGCTCAAAAGGCTGGTTTAGCAGTTATTGTCCAAACTGTGGCGATAAGTCAAAGATTGAGATCTCAAGAATTTAAAGATTTTTTAAAGTTAATCAATGATAAAGGAGTTGCTGTTTATGTTTCATTTGGAAAACCGGTCGGGGCTTGGAAGGGAGAATTTGGAGCTTTAATAACTAAAGATGATTTGGTTTACATGAAGGAATTAGAAAAAAAATATAATGTGTTTACTCATTTAACACCTTCTTACGGAATGAAAGGCAGTTGTATTGCTGGATGTGGTATGGTTTCGATTACGGCTGGTGGAGAAGTTACACCTTGTCCATATATGCATATATCAATGGGAAATGTGTTGAGTGAACCGTTTGATAAAATTATGGAAAGAATAATGAATAATAAGCATTTTGGTGGCAGGGTTGATGTTTGTATGATGGCAGAAGCTGGTAAAAACGGTGGTCCAGGAAAATTTCTTAAAAAATATATAGTTGGTAAAGTGTATCCCGAAAAAAAACTACCAGTATCTCACACTAAGGTGTTTTCCAAAGAAGATTATGTTAAATAATATAAAATCTAAAATTAAAGCTTTTGTATTTGATTTTGATGGAACAATAAAAAGTTCCAAGGAGCCAGAGTGTTTGCCATTGGAATTGATTAAAAAAATTATTATTAATAATAAATCAGTTGGAATAGTGACGGCTTCTGGAGTTTCGGCGTTGAGTGGTTTGGCTGAACAAATAATTAAATTATGTATTGAAAATGATTTTACAGTTCCTGTTTATTTAGGAATTGCCAATGGAATGGCATTATATAAGTTAAGTAATAAAGGAAAAGAAGAGTTATATAATTATTCAATTAGTTTTGATGATACAAAAAAGATTATAGAAGTGTGGAAAAAAGTATTCAATAATATTGGACTAAAAGATATAGATTTAATGGAAAATGGAATAAATACTTTTAAAGAATTTTTGGTTAAAGACTGGGGAAAATATATACCAAGTGAATTTTTATCTTTATCAAAAGAATATGGCGGTAAATGTTTTGTGGAAAAATTAAAATCTACTTTGGTAATGCCAAAAAATGATGTTGTTTTACAAGATAAATTTATAGCCTTAATACAGGAAGAATTAGATAATTGTTTTGGAAAAGAAAAATTTATTATTGATATGGGTGATGATGTTTTTGCTCATGTAACCAAAAGGCCAAATATGGCACCAAAATTGTTTGCATTGAAAAGAATAATAAAAGAGCTAGATTTAAAAAATGATCAAATTGTAACTTTTGGAGATATGCCTTTTGGAAATGATAGAGGACTTTTAATTGATAGTGGATTGCCTTATACTTTCACTAATAAGTCAGTTGGTGAAAAAGAATCTAATACTCCCCCATTCGTTTTGCCTGGTTCTGAATTATCACCAGTGGCTAATGTTTATAAAGCGGTTGATAGTTTATTAAATTAATTTATATGAAACTAAGCGATTATGTTTTTAAATTTTTAGAAGATTATACTGACACAGTTTTTATGCTTTCAGGTGGTGGAATAATGCATCTGGTTGATTCTTTGGATAAATCAAAATTAAAGACAGTCTGTTGTCATCACGAGCAGGCATGTGCTATTGCGGCTGAAGGTTATGCACGAATAAAAAACAATATTGGAGTGGCACTGGTAACTACTGGCCCTGGTGGTACAAATGCAATTACTGGAGTCGCTGGTGCATGGTTAGATAGTATCCCGATGTTGGTTATCGGTGGTCAAGTAAAAACAGAAGATATAACTCCAAAAAAAAATGGTATTCCAGTAGTTAGAGCTATTGGTTTTCAAGAATTGAATGTAACTGATTTAGTTAAACCAATTACTAAATATGTAGTAGTTGTTGATAACCAAAATGAAATTAAATATCAATTAGAAAAGGCATTGTATTTGGCTACAAATGGGCGCCCAGGTCCAGTTTGGATAGAAATACCTTTAGATATTCAAGCTGCTGAAATTGATATTAAAAAATTGAAAGGATTTAAAAAACCGTTGATTAAAAATAATTTACCAAAAGAAAAAATTGATTTAATTGTAAAAAAACTTAATGAAGCAAAAAGACCTTTGATGTTGGTTGGAAATGGAATTAGATTAGCTGGGGGTGAAAAAGTCTTATTAAAACTTTTAGATAAATTAAAAATAAATGTGGCAACTGTTATTTTTACCTCTGATGATTTAGTTACTTATGATTATCCATATTATTTAGGTAGACAAGGAATGCCTGGTAATGAAATTCCAAATATGGCGGTAGATAATTGTGATTTATTGTTGATTGTTGGCGACAGAGTTCAATTAACTCAAACTTCCTATGATTATAAAAATTTTGCTCCAAATGCCTGCAAAATAATGGTTGATATTGATCAAAATGAATTAGATAAAGAAAAGTTAAAAGTTGATATTCCGGTTTGCATGGATGCGAAATTATTTTTAGAAGAATTATTAAAGAGGGATATAAAGTTAAATAGATGGAAGATTGACAATAAGGAAATTGAATCAGAAAAATATGACAGCGAAAAAAAGTTTTTAAATGTTTATAAATTTTTTGAAGAATTAAATAAAAAAATAGATGGTTTTAATATAGCGACGGCTAATGGAATGGCAAGTGTGGCTACCCATCAGGCAGTTAAAATAAAAAATGGTCAACGCCTTATTACTAATGCTGGCCTTGGTCATATGGGATCGGGATTACCTTTGGCAATTGGGGCTTGTTTGGCAGCAAATAAATCCCCTACTATTTGTATGGAAGGTGATGGTTCAATTATGCTTAATATCCAAGAATTGCAAACAGTTTTATATCATAAATTACCGTTAAAAATATTTATTTTTAATAATGATGGCTATTTTTCAATTAGAAGTACTCATTTAAATTATTTTAAAAAAATATCTGCTGCCGATGAAAGTTC
>Ga0247841_10010977_pt1 | contig 12177 bp, 10 predicted proteins | sample LaCruzMarch2015__2_FD_192410 | JGI IMG/M metagenome (GOLD analysis project Ga0247841, IMG submission 192410) | Freshwater microbial communities from meromictic Lake La Cruz, Castile-La Mancha, Spain - LaCruzMarch2015_18m | ecosystem: Environmental > Aquatic > Freshwater > Lake | place: Spain... | reverse complement strand
CCGCTTAAAAAGTCCAGCGATGTTATTATGTCCGCACCGTCGGTACATTTCACCGGCAGACCACATGGTATCGAGCCGGTCGCCAGTATAACCGCATCTGCGCCCTCATCAATAATCGATTTACAATCAGCTTCCTTATTGAGGACTATGTTTACTCCAAGGTCCATTACCTGACCTGTGAGATAATCGATGAGATACCCGATTTCCCACTTGTCGGAAGGGATTCTGGCATACTGCAATAATCCACCCAATCGATTCGATCTCTCCCAGAGTGTCACCCTGTGCCCCCTCAGCGCCGCCACCCTGGCCGCCTCCATCCCCGCAGGCCCGCCTCCTACGACAAGTACTTTCTTCTTAACCGGCGCCGAGAGGATGTCCGTCAGGATGTCATCTCCCATCCTGGCATTTACGCTGCATAGCTCGACCGGTATATGCTTCGCAAGACCTTGGTCCAGGCAACGGCAGCAGCAAATACAGCGGTTTACCTGGTAGATACGGCCCTCATGCGCCTTGTTGGGGAGCTCCGGGTCGCTGATCAGGGCCCGCGCCATGCCTATCAGGTCGGCCTTCCCGTCAGCTACGATGCGATCGGCCATTTCCGGGTCGGTGATCCTGTAGCCCGTGACTACGGGAATACTGACCGATTTCCTGATTCTTTCAGCGATATAGACGAATCGGCCCTGGGTGACCTCTTTCGTGACCAGTGGCATCGTACTATCGTGCCAGCCCACCTGCAGGTTCAGCCAACCGGCACCGCTGGATTCCAGGGCACGGCCTATTTCGCTTCCTTCTTCTTCATCATATCCGCCGTCGACGAACTCGTGGCCGGAATACCTCCACAGGATAGTGTAATCGCCGCCTGTCCCTTTCTTAACCGCCTGCATGACCTCCAGGGGCATCCTCATCCTGTCTTCAAATGTGCCACCGTACTCGTCCTGACGCTGGTTGGCGGCCGGGGACATAAACCTGCTGATAGTCCCCCCGATCCCGCCCATAATCTCTATAGCGTCAAAGCCCGCTTCCCGCGCCCTTGCCGCACCCTCGGCGTACTGGCTGCTGAACAGGTGAATTTCCTCTACAGTCATGGCCCGCGGCTTGTGCGCCCTGGGACGCAGGGCAACCTCGGAGGGGCCGACCACTTCCAGGGGTGATGTGGCATCTTTTCGCCACAACATGAGCGAAATGAGTTGCCCCACGATGGGAACGCCGAGGTCGTGCACCTGCCGGATCAGCTCCCTGAGAAGCTTGATGAAACGGTACTCAGACACATCGCAGGTCATCGAACCCACGAATTCCGAACCTCCGGGAATGACATTAAGCGGCATGCAGATTACTCCTGCCCCGCCACGAGCTCTTTCAAGCAGGAACTTGATCTGGCGGTCCGACGGCATGCCGTTATTTGCGTACAACGCCATCGGCAGAAGCACAATGCGATTTTTCAATTGCATGCTTCCGACTCGTATTGGTGAAAAAAGATGATTGAGTTGTGACATATGTGGAGCACCTGTAAAATGGAAATCGATGGCAAACAGTATAACAGATATCTTGAAACGGGCCTCAAGCTCCTTTTAGAACTTTTGTTGTATTCTTGTGCCTAATTTCCTCACCGCTGGATAAGCAGAGCCATCACCTACAATGACTTGCCGCGGGCGCTGACAGGCCAGACCACTTCGACCTTCTCATTGCGCACACCAACGTACCAGTCGTGGACATTGCAAGTCGGGTCGCAATGACCGGGAACCAGGCGCAATTTATCGCCGACCTTCAGTGCGCAGTTTGGATCTATAATCACTCCATGCTCGTCCGCCGCTCCCAGGTACGTCAAGTCCGTACGGCCGGAGACAACCGGCAAACCCGAGTCCATCGACTGCACCTTCAACCCTGCGTCGCAGATCGCCACGTTCGGCTTTTTATGACTGATTATCATTGTCAATATGAATAGTGCATTCTCCCACTCCCCCTGGTCGATGCGCTTCCCATCCTTGTCGAGGTCGAGCCCATAGTCGTGATCCATGAAGGCATAGGAGCCGCACTGCAGTTCATTGTAGACCCCGGAATTGCCCTCAAAATAGTAGGTTCCGCTGCCGGCGCCGCCGACGATGTCGCACGTCAGTCCCTCTTTCTTCAGCGCCTCCACAGCATCCCGCGCTATAGCAACTGCGACATCAACCAGCGCCTTGCGGTCTTCGTACTTGCGTAGGTGCTGCGCCGCACCCTGATAGGCCTGGATGCCGGAGAATTTCAGCCCGGGCGCCATATCAATAGTCTTGGCAATCTCCACCACTTCGGGGATAGTCGAAACGCCTGCCAGACTGGTACCGCAATCAATTTCCACGAGGCATTCGAGCTTTGTGCCATGTCTCTGCGCCGCCGCAGAGAGGTCGGTCACGTTGGCCGCATCGTCCACGATGACGATGGTGCGCGTGCCGTATTTCGGAATGCGGGCCAGGCGATCGATTTTGGACAGGTCACGAATTTCATTCGTCACCAGGATGTCCTTAAGTCCACCGCGGGCGAAGACCTCGGCCTCCGCGACTTTCTGACAACAGACACCGCACGCATTGCCGAGCTTCTCCTGCAGTTTCGCCACGTCTACCGATCGATGCATCTTACCGTGCACCCTGTGCCGCACACCCATTTCCTTCATCAAATTGCCCATTTTCACTATGTTGCGTTCGAGCGCGTCGAGGTCGAGGATAAGGCAGGGTGTTTGGATTTCGGCTACAGGCATACCTGGGAGAGCGGGAACGTCGTAACCGACCTCGAGCCCTTTGAGTTTTTCCGATTTATTCATTTATCTTCCCTCCATTCTCAAAAACCTGGATATATACGAGTGATAATATTACTATCTTAGAAGGAAAATTTCATTTCAACCGGATTCTAAGATGAGGTGATGCGAAATTCGGGGGAAGGTCATTGGTTGCCAGGCTAATTTCAGTGTATACTGAGGTATCAATACTACTCGGATGGAGGCGGAAGAATGCGGAATTTATCTACTATCCTGATTGTATTAATTGTATTGATAACCGGATGTACGCAAACTACCATACCCTCGTCACAACCGGCCCCAAATCCAGATACTACTGTGTCTTCTTCGCAACCGACACAGCCATCCATTCTTGATGCGACCCCTATTGCACCACCTATTCCTGTTGAAAAACCGACTTCATATGAATCCGAGCGTTATACAAATGATACGTACGGCTTCTCCATAAGATATCCAAAAACCTGGAGTTCGCGGAAACCACCTCTTGACACCAGCGTTTTTATGGCTTCCGCTACACTTCAAGAACCCGACAAGCTGGCAGTAGTTGTAAATATCAGGCCGGCAACCAACTTCAAAAATGCTGCGCGCGATCTGATGTACGAATTACTCAAGCAGAGGGTAACACAACCGATCCCTTACGAGGCTTTCAACGTTGTATCGGAAAATACAACACAGCTTGATGATGGTAAAACTACAGCCTACGAAGTGTGTTGGGCAATTGGCAACTATAGGGTCTATTACTACGGCATATTAAAGGACGGAAATGCCATTATAGTGGCAGCAGGCTGGGATGCGGATCACTTAGATCTCTATAAAGAGATCATTCATACGCTTGCGTTTAAATAGATATATAACGAAGATTACCTTCACCCTATCAATAGCCTGTTTTACCTGTTCTGTCCAGCCAGAAAGGTTTATCTACAAGCAGTACGATAACTGCTGCAACTAACAAAATAACAGTGAAAATACACTTTGTGAATTGCTCCGTTTGCAACAGGGATGAAAATAGATTGATTCCCAAGTGAAAAAGGAAGGTAATGATTATACTTCTGCCATTCTTATAGAAAAGCCAGTTCATTAAAAATGCCGCTGGGAAAACTGAAACGAAAAAGTTTGCTGCATATATGGCGTTAGCCTGCAAGATTTCATAGTGGTAATAACCGTGAATAAAGAACAAGGGGATATGCCATGAAGCCCAGAGCAAAGCAAAAATCAGAGTCGAGATAAATAGACTCCTTCCGATTTTATGTAAACTATCGACGCCGTATCCCCTCCAGCCCATTTCTTCAAACAAGGGAGCCAGAATAACGATAATCAGGGTTGTGAAAACCTGACCTTCCGCAAAGGAGAAACCCGGCGATAAAGCGAATTGTTCGACCGGTTGTCCGAATAAAAGAGAGATTGCTGTAGCCAGCAATAATGCGCCTGGGATTATTAACAGCGCCAGTAAATATTTCGGTTTTATCAGCTTCAAATTACTTAGTCTGTTCCAGAAGTCCTTTTTCAGTTCATCGTTTCCCGAACCGTAAATCATGAACATGGCTACTGAAAAAGGGATAACTACACCTATAAATATGAAAACGAGCTTATAAAACGCCAGGCTATTATTAGAACTGAACCAGGCAGCGATAAACATCGCCGCCCACGTAAGTAAAAATGTCAGAAAATAGAATTTAAACGGTTTGTACTGGTAATTGAGCATCATTGTTGTTATCCTCCTTCAATGTCCCAAAGGTCTTCCCAGCTCTTTGCGCCCTGCCAGAGAAACACCTGGCCTTTGATGAGCCTGCAATTCCTGTCGATGCCTGAGATCAACCTCATATCTTCATCCGTGAGCGGATATTCTGTAACCGCTTTCAGGTTGGCGAGGTAGTTCTTCCTGTTAACAGAGAAGGGTATGGGTATCTGTCCCCGTTGGACGGCCCATTTGAGACACACTGAGGCAGGATGAACATTCATCCTTTTTGCGATGCTCAAAATGACCGGATCATCCATATCGCTGGTATCGGTCTCGGTCCTATCTCGTGCAGGACGGGCAGGTGAGCCCAAGGGCGAATACCCGATCGGGACAATCCCGTTTCCGGTAACAAAACTGAATAGTTCCGGCTGTTGGAAATGGGGATGAAGCTCCATCTCGTTGCACGAGGGTTTTATCGCGCAATCCCTTAACAGCAGCTTGATTTTAGGAATTGTCATGTTGGCAGTGCCGATATGCCTTACAAGGCCGTCTGATAGAAGCTTTTCCATCTGGCGCCAGGTACTCATGTAGTTTTCATGGATATAGGGTTTTGCATCCGGGTCCCTCGAGTCGACACCGACACGGGGCGCATGATGATTGGGAAAAGGCCAGTGGACCAGGTAGAGGTCCAGATATTCAAGCTTTAACTCTCTGAGTGTCCTGTTCACCGAACGCAGCACATCGCCTTTGCCGTGCATGTCGTTCCAAACCTTGGAAGTGATCCATAGTTCCTCCCTTTTGATACCCCCCGATACCACTTCCTTTAACACCCTGCCGATTAAATCCTCATTCCGGTAAACCGAGGCACAGTCGATGTGGCGATAGCCTGATAAAATAGCCCCTTTAACAGCTTCGGCTACCGTTTCGCCCGACACGTGATCTGAGCCGAAAGTCCCCAGCCCGATTGCCGGGATCCTCGCGCCGGTATCCAATGTCCTGTACGGAATCTTGGACTGATCTACCGCCTCTGCGACGATCCTTTTTCGAACCATGCAATAATCCACGGCTATTTCTTCAATTCTTCGTCAAAACATACGGCCACTTTGCCGCATTTGCCGCTTGCCATGAGCGAATAAGCCTCGGAGACCTTTTTCAGCGAGAACCTATGCGTGATCAGGTCTTCCGGATGTATCTTCCAGCGGACAAGCCTTTCAACGAGCTCTTCCATCCTCCAGATACTTGTTACCCAGGACCCGTAAATCGTTTTCTGGTCATGGATAATGTCCTCAGACGGTCTGAACTCGACCGTTCCACCCTCACCCAGGAAGACTATTTTTCCCCATTTTCCGGCCGCCTGGATACAGGTAAGCCTTGCAGTCTCGTTTGCGCTGCAATCCACGGACCTCTCAACCCCGTTTCCGTCAGTTAATCGCCTGATATCCCTGACATTGTCAGGCCCCGATTTTAGAACAGCATCGAATAACTTCAGTTTTTGGGCTATCTTGATCCTATCATCGATTGCCTCTATGCCGAATACTCTGTCCGCGCCCATCGCCCTGGCTAGCATGGCCGTTGCAAGGCCGACAGGGCCGAGGCCAGTTACGAGCAACGAATCATCTCCGCATACCCCAATTTTTTCCAGCCCTTCATATACCGTCCCAAATCCGCAGGCAACCTGGGCCCCGTCGGAATACGTGAGCTGTTCGGGAAGATATACGAGGTCCTTCTCCTCGGCAAGCATAAACTCGGCCATCCCGCCATCCCTCTGCCATCCGTAGGCCCTCCTGTATGAACTGGTACAGGAGATCATGTAGCCCCGCCTGCAATCATAACAGACCCCACATCCGGATATATGATATACGATCACCCTGTCGCCTGCATTGAACCGCCTGCAGCCCGGCCCCGCTTCAACGATCTGACCGCACGGCTCATGCCCGGCAATTATTCCCGGACGGTACCCCTCAGGGCCTTTGCCCAGGTGTTCCCTGTATATACACCTTATATCCGATCCGCAGATCGACGATGTTTTGATCTTGACCAGCAATTCGCCATGTCCCGGCACGGGTACCGGAAACTCCCTCAATTCAACCGAACTATTTCCCGGAAGAACAGCGCCTTGCATCGTCTTCTGCATAGTGGCTCCTTCTACTGAAATCATACCAGAGTAATAAGTTACTGCAACACATTTTATCATTTAAGCCCCATAGAATTACTATAATGCTGTTGCTAAGGGAAGCCGTGCGCGGTAATATAGGACAACTAATACAGGCTAATCATGAAGCAGCCTTCTAAGAAATCGCTATCAGTGGACATCCGTTCATCCGACGGCGGATTCTCTCATAAATTCCTTTCCCCAAAAGGCAGCACACTGCTCTCCGGGGAATCCTCCGGTGACATTGTTCTGGAGCTTCAGGGTAAACCAAATCGCACAGCCCGCTATATCTCCATGTCCAAAATGGAGGCGAAGCTCGAGAGATCGGATCTGACCGTTGAGACGACATTCACCGAGGCCGCAGACGCAGCGGGATTCGACGTAATATCACGACTGACCGCCATCGAACCAATACAGGTCGTAGCTTTCGGCCATAATTACATCTTTCCGCCCGGCGCCGGCCGTGACCCTGCAGCCCCTCTCGATTATGCCTGGATACCGACATTGAAATCCCGGCCGGAGGACGTGGCCGGGGAGCATGTATTCCGTTCACCATGCCTTATCGCACGTCATGCGGGCGTTCAGGTGGCCCTCGTGCCGCACCTGGATTTGTTAGGAATAAGCCCTCTGCGCGCCGTCATGGATTTCAACCTTCCACGAAAGGGACAGGGGGATGAGCTCGCCCCGGGGCTCTACTACGCCCTGCAAAACTATAAACCCCACGGCCATGTCTACTACACGCCTTCGGGGTCCGCTGCCACCCTGAATCCCGGAGATACACTCCGGATCGGATTCACGCTACTCTTTGATCTCGAAGCAGGGCCGCATGCACAACAGTCTGTTCTGCGTTTCCTCTGGCAACGTTACGGCAATAAAAACCTGGCATCATCGATCTCTCCCCAGGTCAAGCCGTTCGAACAATACGCGCGCCTTTCGTTTGATAACACACTCGAGAGCTACGGCCTCTGGCGCGGTTTCAGCCTGTCCGGCAAGGAGTGCGGCGGTATTTGCGGGCGCATCGTACGCCCCGGACTCAGCGAGGGAGCAAGGAAACTGCCGAACGATACTACCCTGGGCGTCGCGATGAACTACCTGTTCACACCGACCCTCTCGTTCAGGGACAAGATATCACTGATAAAATGGAATACACGCGGCATTCATCCTCACCTCTGGAACACCATTTTCTTGAACAACGTGCGCACCTCTTTTGGTTTGATGTATTACGCCCGGAGCTGGCGGGACCATGGTCTGGAGGAACGCGCGCGTGCCATGTGGAATCTCGCTCTGGCTGCGCCTGCAGAGGCCGGTATTTTCCCGTCCATTTTCACTGGAGATAGCAAATATCCCAACTGGGTCCCCGGCTCACGCGTATGGCGGTATACCAGCGCCTATCACACTCCCGATGCAGCGGTGACGGGATGGTGGATGCTCGCCGCAGACCGCTTCCTCAATAAAGATGGGCCTGTTTTCCACGAAAGGTGTGAGGGACTGGGCGACTTTTTCCGACACTCACAGCTACCCTCAGGGGCTATCCCGACCTGGGTGAAGGTACAAAAGGACGGCATGCCCGGCGCCGACCCGGTACTGGCTGAGAGCGCATCGAGCGCAGCCGCCGGCATGTTCCTCGTCTCCCTTTACAGAACAACCAACAAAGAAGAATATCTGCAATCTGCGCGGCGGATCGCCGACTTCATTATCGAGAAAGTCTTTCCACGGCATGCGTGGTTCGATACAGAGGTATTTTTCTCATGCTCGCCAAAATCGCAGAAATGGAAGGACTCATCCACCGGCATCCTTCCACAGGGCGCCCTGTGCATCTCGTGGACCGCCGATCTCATGGGGAATCTATACCAGATCACGCGAGAACAGCGTTACCTGGCATACGGTCGTGCGGCCCTGGATGTTTTGCTGCTGTTTCAGCAGATCTGGGATGCGCCTTTCCTGAATATTGACACACGCGGAGGATTTTCAAGCATTAATAACGATGCCGAATGGAACGATGCGCGCCAGGCCCTTTTCGCTCCGCTGCTCATGGAGTGGTACGAGATCACCGGGGAACCCGAGCTGTTTCAGCGCGGGATCTCGGCCCTGCGAGCGGCCTTCACTCTCATGTACCTCGAGGAACATCGCTCGATTGCTCCCGCCAACGTTAAACCCATGGCCGCGGCCGATCGGGGCGCTATCGCTGAAAACTACGGCCACGCGGGAGTTGATGCTAAGATCGAGGGATACGTCATACCCGATTGGGGTGGCGGCACGGCCGTCGCGGCGGCGGCGCTCGCTCAGATACGCTGGGGAGACCTCTACGTCGATGCTGCGCGGAACATCGCCTTCGGCCTCAACGCATGCCATGTGCGGCGCGCAGACATTCAAAATACATCATTTAACCTGGATGTTGATGAGATCTACGATTCTCTTCTGCTTATGAAATGCAGCGGGGTTGCAGCGCCGAAAATCGAAATTACAGTCAACGGCAGGCCCCTGGGGACTCTGGACCGCTCCCTTCTGGAACAGGGTATCCACCTGTAAAATCCCATGAACTACTTTTATACGTTGCTCGGATCACTTTTTATCCTGGTAGCACTGGTTTTACTCGCTCTTCTTCTCAAAAATCGTTCGATACTTTCCAGCGAACATCAGACGCTCTTTTCCCGTCTTGTAACAGATTTTTCCTTGCCTGCTCTGATCTTTGTGAATCTTGCCAAACGGACATTTGAAATTGAAAAATTGCTGCCTGCGTTTATTATGTTTTGCACAATCCTTATCGCCTGTTCCCTCGGCTTTGTCGCCGGTAAGATATTAAAAATGGACAGAAAATCACTTGGCGCATTTGTCCTGGTATCAGGCTGGGGCAGCTCATCGACCCTGGGTTATGCGTTGATTATGCAGGTCTTTCATAATAGCCATGAAGCAATGCAGGACGCTTTGGTGATCAGCGAACTGGGTGCAGGCGTCCCGTTATTTCTACTGGCCATCCCCGTTGCCATGTATTTCGGCAGGGAACATCCTGATGGTAAAAGTGTGCTGGCTTCAACAGCCGAGTTCTTTCGCTCACCGATATTCATTGCCATGGTTTTAGGTATCGCCTGCTCCTTTCTTAAGTTGCCCTGGCACGACACAGCGTTGAAAACCGTTAACACCCTCTTGAATATAATAGCTGCTTCACTGGAGATATTTACGGCATTTGCCATCGGTTTGATGTTAATGAAGATACCCGTCAGGCAGTTATTGCCACCTATTGCGGCGCTCTTTTGCATAAACTTGATCGCCGAGCCCTTAATCGCCCTGGCAGGCGCCCATATATTCGGCTTGCCGCACCTTGAGAAGGAGGTCCTTGTAATTGAGGCAGCTATGCCGGCAGGCGCCGTTGCAGCGGTGATCGCTGCAAGATACGGCTGCAACGGAGGACTGGCTTCAGCGCTCACCATCGCAATGTACGTACTGAGCCTTGCAACAATTCCGCTGATCTACCTGTTGATGATGACGATACATTAATGATGAAACTGGGACGTAGTCAGACTATCGAGGGAAATATTTATTCGTGATGTCCCGGACTTCCTCAAGCCATTGCTGTCTTTGCGCCGGCGTACTTGTGACGATAACTTCGAAGTTCCTGCGACAAAAGTTGTCTACACCGCAAAGGCCGAAGACACAGTTCTTCCATATCGTTTCCAGGGGATCGCCGAACACCGCATTTTCCCTTTCCCGACGCGTATTTGATGTAGTGAATACGATTGCTGCCTTCGCCCTCAACAATCCTCTGGGCACCCCTTCACCACTGTCCCCTTCCTCAAACTCATAAGCCACACCCGGGCGTATGACCCTGTCGATCCATCCTTTCAATATAGCGGGAGGCTGGCCCCACCAGTTGGGATGGATAACGATGATTCCTTCCGCCTCACTTATCTCAGCAGCGTGTATGGATGTTATCGCAGGCAATTTAACGTCCCTGTAAATCTCCGAGGACGTCAGAATGGGAGGAAACTCCTCCTGATACAGGTCGTGAAAAATAACGTCGTGGCCACTATTATGTAAAGCCTTTATGACCGTCTCTGCAACGGCATGGTTAAAGCTCTTCTTATCGGGATGCCCGAGTATTACCAGTATTTTCATAGTTTATTAAGCCTGAGGATTATATGATTAGACTTGAAGATATGGATTCGCGCGTTCGGCGCGTTTACCGCCAAAAGCGTGAATCGTCCTTGTTCCCTTGATGAACTCCCCTGCGTGAGTCGTGCCTCTGTGAAGCAGGTATTCTTCTCCGGCTGATACAGGGATCTTCTTGCCGTCGATGATAAGTGTATAGCATCCCTGAACAACGATAAAATATTCGTCATAGTCGTGAACATGTTCAAGGGACTTTCCGTCTGTAGCGCACTCCCAGTAGGCCAGTTGGCTGCCGTCGGCGCCGTCATAGACATAGCCCTGCACACCCTTGCTCTGTGATCCGGAAGCTATAGCATTGACCTGGCTTTTCATAAACGCCGGGAAACGATCCATTTCACCTCCTTTGCCCGTTTTAAACTCGATTTGGACAAACCCTTAAAATCATAACTATGATACAGACATTTCAGGCTCGGGTGCTAATTGTCATGGGGAATGATCTAAAAACGCTATCAGCAGACCTACCGCATCCTGTTGATCGGAAAGCTCTCGCATGGTAGATTAGATATGGTCGATGATCGCCCGTTCAATTATTGAAGACCTGAAATAACGGGATTGACGAAATACTGTCGCGTATATAGACTATGCTGGCCAGCGAATGGAGAATTATGGATCCGGGGCATGACAGTATCTGCGGGAGAAGTTGTTGAATAGCTACTGGTCCGGCCGACATTGGGGATACCTGATCGCATTTGGTATGGTTGTCGTGGTTACAGTGGCCGGGAACCTATTGCAGGCCGCACCATTCTACAATCCATACGACACGAATATGCTCTATATACTTTGTGTGGCCATCTCAGCTAGATACTTCGGATTTGGCCCGTCTCTTATGGCATCTTCCCTGAGTGTACTCGCATTTGATTTCTTCTTTATACCCCCTATCCTGAATATCACTGTATCGAGTGAGCAGGGTGTTGTCAGTCTTCTCATACTGGCTATCGTTACAGTCGCAATCAGCTGCCTTTCACCTAAAATTCGACAATAATCAGTCGGGTATTGAATTCACGGTTGTCCGGCTGACAGGTTCACAAGGAGTGATAAAGTGGCAATCAAAGAGATGCGGGAGTTTTTTAACATTTTATCGTTATATGAAGAGCCTGTAGGTATATATTACTCGGACCGGAAACCAGACGGATGCATTACTCCCAAAAAAGCGCATCTGCCGACATATGAGGAGGAGAAACGCGGGGTAGCGGATTATAGCGAAGCTTTAAGTACTAATTCGTGTATTTTCCAGACAGTATTGCGCGCCAGAAAAACGGGTACGGCCGCCTGTTTTGACCGGGAGCATTATGGTTGCCTGGGCGGGGCTTTCGCGCTTGGATTCAATAAGCCGCAGCTTGAGGTGGTGGCTCATTATGTATCAACGGGGTTCCCGGGGTTCCAAGAGGGGGAGCGCTATTCTGGCTCACCGGA
>Ga0247841_10010974_pt1 | contig 12179 bp, 8 predicted proteins | sample LaCruzMarch2015__2_FD_192410 | JGI IMG/M metagenome (GOLD analysis project Ga0247841, IMG submission 192410) | Freshwater microbial communities from meromictic Lake La Cruz, Castile-La Mancha, Spain - LaCruzMarch2015_18m | ecosystem: Environmental > Aquatic > Freshwater > Lake | place: Spain... | reverse complement strand
GCTGCATGAAGGGCGTAAAACGCGAGTATGTGACATGGTTATGGGAACCGTACATCGCAATCGGTAAACTGACTTTACTTGAGGGCGATCCCGGAATTGGCAAGTCATGGATAACGCTCGCTATCGCAACGGCTATCAGCCTGGGCAAAGGACTGCCAGGACAAGCCGCCAGGGAGCCGGGCACTGTTATGCTGGCATCCGCCGAGGATGGCCTGGGTGATACCATCGGCCCGAGGTTGGACACTATGAAAGCCGATGACGAGCGAATACACGCAATTGATGGCGCTATATCCTTTGATGATGCTGGATTCGCGTTGATAGAAAGTTACATTGACCAGGTTAAACCTAAGCTACTGATTATCGACCCACTTGTGGCATACCTGGGCGCCGGTATGGACTTCCATCGCGCTAATGAGACAAGACCCGTCATGTCTCGCATGGCCAAGCTCGCAGGAAAGTATGAACTCGCTATATTGGCCGTGAGGCATCTGGCCAAAGGTGGAATGAATAAGGCCATATACCGTGGAATCGGGAGTATAGACTTTACGGCTGCATGCCGCTCGGTGCTACTGGCCGGTTGTGATTCCGAGGACGCTAACAACCTGGCCATAGTACATATCAAGTCCAACCTTGCAGCGAAGGGCGCGTCACAGGGCTATCAACTCCGGGATGATAACTTCTACTGGACGGGCGAATCAACCTTAACATCGACGCAGATATTGGCGGGTGATGATAGTAGCGGCAACCTATCCGAGATAGATGAAGCCATCGCCTTTTTAAAAGAAGAATTGGCCGACGGCCCAGTGCCCGCCAGGGACGTATATCGTGATGCTGAAGGTACGGCGATTAGCAAGAGGACGCTTGAAAGAGCGAAGGCACAAATAGGCATTGTTGCGCGGCGCCTGGGTGAAAAAGGCAAGCGCGGCGGTGGTGGTTGGGCCTGGCAATTACCCGATAATGATTTACACCGTCAGCATGGCGATCTTAATAATCAGGGGGATAACAAAATTAACATCGCCACAAATATTTCTGGCGACCTTAAAAATACTGAAGCTAAAAAATTAAGTGCGTTAAAAAGTATGGCGACCTTAATCAAGCCGGATTTCCCTGGACAAGAGGTTATAGAAATCGGTTATGACCCGTCGGTTAAACCAGCAGTCGACGGCGCTGAGCAGCCCGACCTGGCAGCATCCCGGGGTAGCATCATCGAATTATGGAACTCCAAGGGCCGCTCAGTTGTGCACCTAAACCCTGGCGAGAACTGCTACGACCTTGAAAAACTGTTGAGGCATAGCGACATCTTACCCAGGAACGTCGAGGCAGTGAATAAATGGTATATCGAGAACGGAGGCGAGAAATGACGGATGTACTTAAGAAATATAAGGCCGTAATGAGTTCCAATGAGGGCCAGTGCTTATTGGCATCAGCTAAAGACTACATAAAGCTGCGTAAGCAGGGCAGTCTCATCATCATGGATTGGACGATACCAGGCAGAGACATCCAACATTATGAACTTCGCACTGTCGAAGATCTTATCGACTTTATGTGTGACCTGGGCAATATAGTCAATGAGAACATTGCGTTACTTGACCAGCCGATGCAACACGACCAGGAGAAGGCTGACGTCATGCTGGTAACACAAGTAATGACAGGTGTAACAAGTATAGTTATTGACTTCCTATTTACCCATTACCCTGAGTACACTTGGAATAAACAATTGCTCAAGGACGTTTATTGTACAACTCAATGATAAGAATGATCCCCATCCATGGATGGTAAAAATATCTGGCAAGATACAACTTCCCACACCGAGTGCCCGGATCGGGCACAAAATGTCAGCAAAAGTATTTGATTTAGTGCCGGCAAAACACGGCCCAGGGGGGCATAAAATACCTAAAGACTCAATATCCTGAAACCGGTGGCCAACGCCACACAAAAATTCCCAGAATTGACCAGGGGGGGTCTACCTGTGGCTTGAATGTAAAAGAACCCAATATCAAAGGCTGAAGACTTCATAAAAAGCCTGGTGGCAAAACATTTAAAGTAGCGTTACAGGCAAAACAAGGAATTTGATGTAACGCCGTTACAGGTACAAATGTAACGCCTTCTAATAAAAATACCACTGACGGCTCAAAATCACCGGTAGCATTATTAGGGGCAGGTCGCCAGAGCGCTTATCTTACACACGGGCGGTCACTGGTTCAAATCCAGCATGCCCCACCATTTTGTTCCCGATCGTAGTAATTAAAGCCATTCTTTGATGGGTGAGGTATATGCAGGAGTCAGCGGGAGCGTCAAAGGGAGCGGCAGCAGGTCAGGAACGACCTATTGCTGTGCAGATACAGTTTTGTGTATTATTGTGTCAATATCGCTGCGGAGGTAGCAAATGAGATATGTTTTCATGGTGTTGCTTGTTCTCGTCCTGGCTGGCAGTCTTGTTTTCTCATCGTGCCGGTGCATGAACCGTGCAGAGCAGTCTTCAGCCTCGCAATCTAACGCTCCATCTTCGCAGCTGGACCAGCCTGATGAGCGCCCTGATACAGGAAGCCAGCCAGACCAGCAGGGTTCCCAGTCGGGATCATCGACAACTCAGGGGGACACTTTGAATACATCATCACCTTCCGGTTCCAAGGTGCCGCTAAAGATAAATTTGTGGATCACTAAGGGTACAGTCACAGCAGGCTATGTTGCTTTCGCAACTAATTTTAGCGTTAACCAGAAAGCCAGGGTTGTTCTGTCTATACATTACCCTGACGGTACTGCTTATAAATACGATCCGTTTGTAATGGAAGAACCACAGACCGGTACACAGGTCCATGTAGATAATGACAAGGGCACAGGGAAGGGCTATATTACCTTGACTGCAGAAGTAACAGGAATGAAGGAAACTGCAGAAATCTATTACACTGTTAAAGTTGACCCGTCAAATCCCAATTCACGAGTGTTTGATTATCAACAAGTAAAACCAACACCATATCAGCCAGGGTATTAATGGATACGGTCACCACGCATAAAAATACTGTAGGCATGTTATCTCAGTATTCTATCAGCAAATATTGAATCGCCGGAATTAGCTTTTTACTCTCAAACATGAGTTCGGGAACTGTCCAGAATGCCCCACCATCCAATTTTCTAAAGCTAAAACTGACACCAGTATAGACAGCTCCCGAACCGTCTTCTCTATCAGCTATTAGCGTGAAGGGTGCTTGGCGCTACTAACAGCACGATTTACACCTCGACTTTTCCGATTACTATAAGGAAGGTTGACATGGGTTGGGGGGGGGGATACACTTCATGTGTAGACATAATATAAAATTGGTATCTTTGGGCAATATGAACCTGGAGGGGAGGCAAATGGCAAAAAAGAGGGCATTGGCGGCTATGGCAATGGTAGTGGTAGTGGGACTTGTCCCTGTACTTGCTGTGAGGTGATCGTGATTGAAGGGGTTTATGACTGTGAAAATTAAGAGCACCAAAGGCAATCGGTCTTCACGTCTGCTCCTATTGATTTTCGTGATGGCATTCACCGCCACGGTATTTATTTCCCCTTTTGTATCTTTTGCCTGTAGCCCTCAACCGCCGGCCGCCAGGGAGAACCTTGTACTTGGCGTTTATACCGGAGATTTTACTTCGCTTATCTGGGTGGCCGAGAACATGGGCTATTTCAGGGATGAGGGGCTGGATGTAACCATAATGGAGTTTGACTCCGGGGTTACCGCCGGCCAGGCCCTGTTGCGCGGCGAAGTCGAGGTTGCCACCGGTGCGGATTTTGTGGCTGTTAACAATATCTTCAGCGATAGCAGCATCAGGATAATCAGCGCCATTGCCAGTGTTAAAAGTATAGAGATCATAGCCCGCCGGGACCACGGCATTCAGAATCCGGCTGACCTGAGGAACAAGAAAATCGCGGTTCCTAGGAACTCTCAGGCCGAATTTTTCCTGGGCAGATTTTTGCTTCTGAACAGATTGACATTGAGTGACGTGCAAATCGTTTACCTTCAGCCAGCGCCGTTATCAGAAGCCCTGACACGGGGGGAGGTGGACGCAGCCGCTATCTGGGACCCGTTTGCCTACGATGTTAAGGAGGCTCTGGGGCAAAATGGTGTAGCCTGGTCACCTCCGACAGGTCAAAACTTTTATTTCGTGCTCTTAACTGGCGATGCTACCGTTAACACCCGCCCCGGGGCTTTAGAGAAACTGCTCAGAGCTCTTTTTAAAGCCGAAGATTTTGTAAAGAAAAACCCGGACAGGGCGCAGACAATCGTAGCGGAGCGCCTCAAGCTGCAAATGCCGTACCTGCAGTATGCCTGGTCAAGACGCACTTATACTCTCTCCTTAGCGCAGGTGCTCCCGCTGATGATGGAAGACGAGGCGAGATGGATGATACAAAACAAACTGACAGATAAAACCGCAGTTCCCAACTACCTGAATAATATTTACATGGGAGGTCTTCTCAAGATAAATCCTCAAGCGGTTAGCATAATCCGATAGAAGGTAAATATGTCAGCCAAGACCAAAGTTCTAATATGGGGCATCACCGCTGTCAGCGTAGCGATATTGATTACCTGCATGCATTTCAGCATTACCCGGGTAGCCACCCTCGCCGTAGAGCGGCGAGGCATTGCCGTTGATATCTCCCAGGAGGCTCTCGAGCTTACCATCCTCTCCGACCAGTACGCTATCGACCAAAGTGAGAGAGTATTGGCGCAGTGGGAGGCGAGGTTTGACTCGATTTCGGCCTCGCTTGAGCAATTCAATGATGCTGACGATATTGGTAAAGCCCTTATAAGCGAGATGAAAGCCCATCTTACAGAACTTAAAACGGCGTTTGCCCTGTTAGCTGATGATGCGGATAATGGCAACCAGGACACTTTTGACCGGGCGCACCGTGAAAGCATTTCCAGCGGGGTTACCATCATAACGCATTTACTGGCAGTGGACGCAGTAAGCCTATCAGATCATTTCGGTACCCAAGTCAAGGAAGCACTGTGGCAGTCCAGCGTGCTTGTCACTATTTCTCTGCTGGTTTTAATAATCTTATTGGGGTTATTATTGGTAACTATATCCCGGCAAACTCAAATGATAGCGAATGCCAACGCTAAACTGGCTGTTGTCAATAAAGAACTGGAATCGTTCAGCTATTCCGTCTCCCATGACCTTCGGGCGCCTTTGCGCATCATCGACGGTTTCAGCCAGGCACTTCTTAAGGGCTATCCCGACAAGCTGGACGAGCAGGGCAAACACTACCTTGAGCGGGTAAGCTCAAACGTACAGAAAATGGGAGATCTCATTGACGATTTGCTGAAACTGTCACGCCTAACGCGCAGCGAAATGAAACTTGAAATGGTTAACATGAGTACCCTGGCACAGTCAATTGCAACGGAGCTTCAGAAGGCTGAACCGGAGCGCCAGGTTGAATATGTGATAACGCCGGGGTTGAGCGCCAAAGGTGATGAAGACCTCTTAAAGCTGGTACTGGAGAACCTACTGGGCAATGCCTGGAAATACACTGGTAAACACCCTCAGGCAAGGATTGAATTCGGCTCTACAAAGGTAGACAGGAATCTGGTGTTTCTTGTCCGCGATGACGGCGCCGGTTTTGACATGACTTATGCCGACAAGCTTTTCACACCCTTCCAGCGTCTACATTCAGTCAGCGAATTCCCAGGAATCGGCATCGGACTGGCGACGGTACAGCGTATTGTCCATCGCCACGGCGGTCGGGTCTGGGCTGAGGGGGAAATAGAAAAAGGCACCACATTCTATTTTACACTTCCTGAAACTTAGAACTATTAGGGAGGAATACAATGAAACAGCGATGCATATTGCTAGTGGAGGACAATCCGGATGATGTTGAACTGACTCTGCTCGCATTTAAGGATAGTCATATTCAGAACGAGGTCGTAGTGGCCCGCGATGGAGCCGAGGCGCTGGACTATCTCTTTGGCACTGGTGCCTATGCCGGCTGTGATACCGATATTATGCCGGCATTGATCTTGTTAGATTTGAACCTGCCCAAGATTAATGGGTTGGAAGTGCTGCATCGCATGCGTTGTGATGAACGTACGAAGCTCCTTCCTGTGGTCATTCTCACCTCGTCCAAAGAGGAGCGAGACCTGCTTAATGGTTACCGGCTGGGTGCCAATAGCTATATTCGAAAGCCAGTAGATTTTAATCAGTTCAGCGAGGCACTAAGGCAAGTGGGGCTGTACTGGCTCGTCATAAATGAGCCACCACCAAAGCCAGGGAGTGTATAGATGAGTAAAAAGCTGCGCGTCTTGATAGTTGAAGATTCAGAAGATGATGCCGAGCTTGTGCTTAATGAACTGCACAATGGGGGCTATGAACCACAGTCTGAACGCGTTGACACGCATAAATCTATGGCTGATGCGCTCAAAAAGAAGGCGTGGGATGTCATTATTACCGATCATTCCATGCCGCACTTCAATGGGTTCCAAGCCTTAGAACTGCTTCGTTCATGTGCCATCGATATTCCTTGCATCGTCGTATCAGGTAAAATCGGTGAAGATATCGCAGTGCAATTAATGAAAGCCGGGGCAAATGACTACGTAATGAAAGGGAACCTCAACCGGCTCGCCCCTGCCATTGAACGGGAACTCAGAGACGCGCACATGAGACGGGAGAGAAAGCAGACGGAGGAAGCTTTGATTGAGAGCGAAGCACGATACCGCCTCCTGGCCGAACACACAACGGATGTAATCAGGCTCCTGGATATGGACCTTAAGACCGCTTACCTGAGTCCCTCTGCGGAAAAACTGCGCGGATTTACCCTGCAGGAAATGGTTGAAATGCCGCTGGAAAGGCAACTCACACCGGAATCACTCAGGAGGGCATATGCAATATTATCTGTGGAGATACCCATGGTGGAGTCCGACCCGGGCTATAATCCCATCCTCACCTTAGATCTCGAGTATTACTGTAAGGACGGCACGACCATATGGACTGAAAGTAAGTTCAGTCTCATCCGGGATGAAAATGGCAGGGCCGTATCCATCTTGGCCGAGGCCAGGGATATCAGCGAGCGCAAGCTGGCGGAGAAGAAGTTGCAGGAGAGCGAGAAAAAACACCGTGCTGTCGTTGAGATGGCAAGTGACGTCATTGTTATCATACAGGATAGCATGATCAGGTTTGCTAATCCCAGGGTTACGACCATGTTGGGTTATGAGACTGGGGAAATTGAAGGAATGGATTTCGTCAGTTTTATTCCCCCGGCAAATTTAGGACTGGCCCTGGAAAGATACCAGAAAAGAATGTCCGGTGAAAAACTCCCCGAAATATACGAAACAGAACTGCTTCATAAAAGTGGGAGGAAAATACCTGTTGAGACGAGCGGCAGTGTGATCGAGTATGCAGGCAAACCAGCGGACTTAGCGATTATACGCGACATCACGGAGCGCAAGCAGTCTGAAGAAAAACTTTTGAAAAGTTATGAGTCCCTGAAGAAGACTTTGAATGACGCCATCAATACCATGGTCAAAATCATGGAAACGAGGGATCCGTACACTGCCGGCCATCAGCAAAAAGTGGCCGACCTGGCCACCGCCATAGCCGGGGAAATGAAGTTGGAAGATACCCGGGTCGATCAGATCAGGATGGCGGCGGTAATTCACGATATCGGGAAAATGTATGTTTCTTCCGACATACTCAGCAGGCCGGGTAAGCTTAGTGATATGGAATTAGACCTGATAAAAACCCATGCCCAGAGCGGCTATGATATTGTCAAAGGCATGGATTTCCCGGGTGTTGTTGCCCAGACCATCCTGGAGCACCATGAAAGGCTGGACGGGTCGGGTTACCCCAATCAGCTACAGGGTGAGGATACTCTTTTAGAAGCCAAAATACTGGCGGTTGCGGATGTGGTTGAAGCTATGGCTTCACACCGCCCCTATCGGGCAGCATTGGGTATCCACAAGGCTCTCGAGGAAATATCGAATGAAAGAGGCAAACTCTATGATCCTGCCGTGGTGGAGGCCTGCCTGACACTATTCAAGAGCGGCAGATTCGAGTTCAAACCCACGTGATTTTCAGGATCAACCAGTAGGGTCAAATGACCATTAGCAAAACAGTCACCTGGTAGGTGCTGCCTGTCGTTCTGTCATCTTGTGATTAATTGTCGGAGTGCCGCAATCAGCTTCTTGCTCTCAAACAGCAGTTCGGGAACTGTCCACAATGGCCCACCATGAAGCTAAATCTGTTACCATTCGAGACAGTTCCCGAACTTTCTTGTCTACAGGCTATTGGAGGGAAGGGCGATCAGTACGGCAAACAGCACCATTTACACCTCGGCTGTTCTTATTATTATAAAGCACCTTGACACTGGGGTGGGGGGGGAGTAAATTTAAGGTGTAGACATAATATTCAATCTAGGTTTTAGCTTGAAGCATTAGTGAACTTGGGTGGTAGGAAACCGGCAAAACGAGTGCATTTGAGGCAGTGGCAAGAGGATAGAGGATGATCCGGAAAAAACCGGCTAAAGAGCCGGCAGTAATTAAACAATCCGAAAGTGAAGCCCTCGAATATGCCGAGAGCATCCTCAATACCCTGCGTGAACCCTTACTCGCATTGGGCTCGGATCTAAGGGTAATCAAAGTTAACCGTTCGTTCTGTGAAACCTTCAAGGTAACACCTGCAGAGACATTGGGACAGCTGATCTATGACCTTGGCAATAAACAGTGGGATATCCCCGAGCTGCGCAATCTGCTGGAAGGCATCCTTCCTCAAAAATCAGTCTTTAACGATTATGAGGTTGAGCACGATTTTACTACCATCGGCAGACGCACAATGCTGCTGAATGCCCGGCAAGTTCAAGGATTGTTGGGCAAACAACAGGTCATTCTTTTGGCCATTGAGGACATCACTTTGCGCAAAGGGATAGAAGCCCGCCTTGAAAGGACTCACTATCAAGAACTGGAGGCTATCAATATTGTCGCCGGTAAAGCCGGTATATTTGCCGAAAACATCCTCAATACCGTACGTGAACCCCTGCTCGCGCTGGACCCGGATCTAAGAGTAATCAAAGCCAGTCATTCATTCTATGAAACCTTCAAGGTGACACCTGCAGAGACATTGGGACAGCTTGTCTATAACCTGGGCAATAAGCAGTGGGATATCCCCAAACTGCGCGAACTGCTGGAAAGCATCCTTCCTCAGAAATCAGTCTTTAACGACTATGAGGTTGAGCACGATTTTACCACCATCGGCAGTCGAACAATGCTGCTGAATGCACGGGAAATTAAACAAGATTTGGGAAGGCCACTTTTCATCCTTTTGGCGATTGAGGATATCACCCTGCGCATTCAGGCGGAGAAGGCTCTCCGGGAAAGCGAGGATATTAACCGCCGGCTGTCTGATTACTATAGGCAGCTCAATGACATTTCCATAGCGTTTGGCATGGTGGTTGACACTGCTGACCTGTTCAGCGAAATTGCTGAGAGCTTCCGCCTTCTTACAGGTGCCAATGCCGCCTCTTTTTCCGTTTACGATCAGGAAGCCTCGGTCTTGAAAGTCATGTCATTATCGATCGCCCCGATGTTAAAAGATAATGTGATCTCCATGTTTGGGACCGACTTATTTAAGCTGCAGATACCTGTTAGCGCAGATGACATAAAGCAGATGCTAACTCAGCACATTAGAAGACCCAAAGATCTGCACGAACTTTCATCCGGGCAGCTGCCCAGGGACATCTCTGAAGCAATCATGAATGCTATAGACAGCCGGCAAATAGTTGCCCTCGCCATAAGCTACGCCGGGGAGATAATGGGTACCTGCATAGCATATTTGCGGGGAGATCAGCCGGTAGTGCCTGACGATGCATTGAAAACTTATATACAGATCTCAGCACTGGCAGTTAAACGCAAGCGGGCGGAGGAAAAATGGCAGGCAGCCCTGGCTTATAACCGAAGCCTTATAGAAGCAAGCCTGGACCCCCTGGTTACGATCAATGCCGAAGGGCACATAACGGATGTGAATCTTGCGACAGAGAAGGTGACCGGCTGCTTGCGAGGAGAAATAATCGGGACTGATTTTTCCGATTATTTCACTGAACCGGAGAAGGCTAGGGCAGGGTATCAACAGGTCCTTACGGCAGGGTTTGTCATCGACTATCCCCTTGATATCCGGCATCGGGACGGACAGATAACACCTGTCTTTTATAATGCCGTTGTATACCGAGACGATCAAGGGCAGGTTCTCGGAATCTTTGCCGCAGCAAGGGATGTCACCGAGCGCAAGCGTAACGATAATCTGATATTATTGCAGACCAGTGTTTTAAAAATACTTGCCTCCGACATTCCAGCTACGCAAACCGCAGATAAAGTAGTTGAGGTAATAAAGCATTTGACCGGATATGATGCGGTAGGACTGCGGCTTCAGGTAGGCTCAGATTATCCGTTTGTCGCTTCCCTCGGTTATTCCGCAGACTTCTTGAAGGCCGAGAACACTTTACTCAATAGATACCCCGATGGCGGGCTTTGCAGGAATGCTGACGGGACCATAGACCTTGAATGTACCTGCGGTATGATTATAAGCGGGAAAACCGATGCCGGCAACCCGCTTTTTACTGCTGGAGGCAGCGCCTGGACCAATAACTCGCTTCCATTTTTAGATGCTCCACCAGACACCGATACCAGACTGCATCCACGTAACCGGTGCATTCATGTAGGCTTTTTATCTCTTGCATTGATTCCTATCCGCGCCGGTGCAGAGCGCATGGGTTTACTGCATCTGGCTGACCGCAAGCAAGATCAGTTTACACCGGAAGCCATACGTTTCTATGAGGGTATAGGCGCCAGCATAGGAGTGGCTCTGGCGCACAAGAAGTCGGAGACGGCGCTGCATAAGGAACAAATGATGCTGGCGCGGACCGAGGATATTGCCCATGTTGGAAGCTGGGAATGGGAGATCGCCACGGACACGGTGACCTGGTCGGAAGAGTTGTTCCGGATCTTCCAGCGGGAGCCGCAGAAAGGAGCTCCGAGTTTCGCCGAGCATCCAGCCCTCTATCACCCCAACGATTTTGCACTCCTGAATCAGGCCGTCGAGGCCGCTGTCGCAGATGGAACCCCTTACGAGCTTGAACTCCGGACCATCCGGAAAGATGGTGAGACACACGTATGTGTCGCGCGCGGAGTCGCCGAAATGGGGCCGGGTGGGCGGGCTGTACGTCTGTTCGGCTCATTACAGGACATCACCGAGCGCAAAAAGGGGGAGGAGTCGCTAAGGAAGAGCGAGGAGCAGTACCGCCTGCTGTCCGAGCACACAACGGACACTGTATGGCTGATGGATATGAACGTTAAGCTTACGTACTTTAGTCCTTCTGTGGAAAAACTGCGTGGTTTTACACCTCGAGAGGTAATTGCAATGCCTATAGAGCAACACGTTACACCAAATTCGTTTAAATTGGTAAATGAAGTGATATTACAGGAGATACCCAAGGTGGAGGCCGACGTGAACTACAATCCAGTCCTTACATTGGATATTGAGTACACATGCAAGGACGGCACAACCGTATGGACAGAAAATAAGTTTAGCGTCATAAGGGATGAGAACGGAAAAGCGATATCCATACTGGGTGAGGCCAGGAACATCACCGAGCGCAAGCAGGCGGCAGAAGAACTTAAAAAAAGCTACGAATCCCTCAAAAAGACCTTGAATGACGCTATCAGTACCATGGTCAAGATCGTGGAACTGAGAGACCCATATACATCAGGCCACCAGCAGAAAGTGGCCGACCTGGCGGCGGCCATAGCCAGGGAAATGAAGCTGGAAGAAACACGCATTGATCAGCTCAGGACAGCGGCACTGATCCATGATATTGGTAAAATGTATGTTCCCTCCGATATCCTCAGCAAACCCGGAAAACTTGCCGATATCGAATTGGGCTTGATAAAAACTCATTCCCGTAGCGGATACGATATTGTCAAAAGCATGGAATTCCCCGGTGTCGTTGCACAGGCCGTCCTGCAGCACCATGAAAGGCTGGATGGTTCGGGTTACCCCAATCAGCTAAAGGGTGAGGATACGCTGTTGGAATCCAAAATACTGGCTGTTGCGGATGTGGTTGAGGCTATGGCTTCACACCGTCCTTACCGGTCGGCACTGGGTATTGATAAGGCACTTGAAGAAATATCCAAGAACAAGGGCAAGCTGTATGATCCCGA
>Ga0247841_10010973_pt1 | contig 12179 bp, 12 predicted proteins | sample LaCruzMarch2015__2_FD_192410 | JGI IMG/M metagenome (GOLD analysis project Ga0247841, IMG submission 192410) | Freshwater microbial communities from meromictic Lake La Cruz, Castile-La Mancha, Spain - LaCruzMarch2015_18m | ecosystem: Environmental > Aquatic > Freshwater > Lake | place: Spain... | reverse complement strand
CCAACCACCCCGAAGGCGCCAAGATTGGAGAATATATACACCAGGGCAAAATAGATCACGGTGGTCATCCCGATCTGGCTCTGCCCAATGATACCAAGGAGAATAAAGCCCGCCTGGGCGATGGAGGAGAAAGCCAGGAACCGTTTGAGATTCTGTTGCCGCAGGGCAAAAAGGTTACCCAGGGTAATGGTCAGAATGGTGATGACATACAGCACCTCGCTCCACAGGACAGCGATCTTATAGAATACGGTATACAAAATGATGGTTAAAATAAATACTGCAGCTCCTTTGGAAATGACTGAAAGGTAAGAGGTAACATTGACAGGGGCACCTTCATACACATCGGCTGTCCAGAGGTGGAAAGGAACCAGTGAGATTTTGAAGGCCATTCCGGAAAAAAAGAAGATAAATGCCAGAACCTGCAGGGGCGCACCGGTAATCAACGGAGCCACATCACTAAAATACATTGTTCCCGTAGTTCCATAGATCATGGATAACCCATAGAGTAAAATGCCAGAGGAAAGGGCTGAAATAAATATCAGCTTGACACCGGCTTCGGCCGATTTTTCCTTTAACCGTTCATATGCAGCCAACGCGGCAATGGGAATGGTTGCCAGTTCCAGTCCGATATAGAACATCAAAAAATCGCCCGATGAAATCATGTAATTCATTCCGATGAGGGTCGACAGCATCAGCAGAAAATATTCACTGATCTTCTCCTTGTTTTGCGGTTGTTTCAGCCAATCTGCCGACTGGATAAAGACAATCAGCACCCCAACGTTCAGAATATTCTTCAGGATAATCGTGAGCTGGGTATTCTGGTACATGCCACCGAAAAGTACTCCTGTCGTTCCCGGGAAAAAACCAATGGCCGTGACGGCTGCCATTAGCAATATGGAGGGAAGGATAATTTTTCGCTTCTGGCTGGCAGGCAGAAAAATTTCGACAATCAATAGGATTACTGTGATGGCTACCAGCAGTAATTCATGTCTCATGATCAGCATCGTTCGGAACTTTAAATTACATATTAAATCATCTGTTTTTTTCGGGTATTCGTGCTTGCACCGCTAATCTGAAATCGTAAATCTAAAATCGTAATTCGTAAATCAATTAAGTATTGGCGCTGCAGCCAACAGTTTTTGCATGATCGGCACCAATCCGCCGTTGATCATATCCGACAACCAGAGTGGCGCAACCCCGATGATGGTAATGCCGGCAATCAAAGCCACCACGCTGATGCGGTCATACCATTTTGCGTCGGTGATCAGTTCAAATTGCGGATTTTTGATCTTCCCAAGTAACAATATTCCTACCACACGGAGAATGTAAACTGCGGTTACTACAATTGACGAAGCTGCAATGATGGTGGCTACCCGGTGAAATGTATCGGGATGCTGGAATGCGCCAACGAAGATGGTCATTTCAGCAACAAAACCGCTGAATCCCGGCAATCCGAGGGAGGCCAAACCACCGATCACATAAGCCACCGCGAGGAAGGGCATCACCTTCATCAAGCCTCCCATTTCATTGATGTAACGGGTATGTGTACGTCCATAAATCATCCCGATCAAAGCAAAGAAGAGTGCCGTCATGATTCCATGAGAGATCATCTGCATGATGGCGCCATTCATGGCTGTTTGATTGAACATCAGGATGGCGAACAAAACAAGGCCGCAGTGGCTCACGGAGGAGTAAGCATTGATGTACTTGAGGTCTTTCTGCCACACCGCCCCCAATGCGCCATAGATAACACTGATGGTGGTGAGGATCAGGAAAATCCAACCCAGTTCATGCGCCCCGTCGGGCAATAAAAACACGGCAACACGGTAACAGCCATATCCACCCAGTTTCATCAGCACCCCGGCATGGAGCATTGATACGGCAGTAGGCGCGGAAGCATGACCATCGGGCGACCATGTATGGAACGGGAAAAGCGCTCCGAGTACCCCGAATCCCACAAAAAGAAAGGGGAAAAGGAAACGTTGTACCTCAATGGGAATATGTACCTTGGATATGGCAATCAGGTCAAAGGTCAGCGGACCGCCATCGGGAGCAGAATTGAGATAAAGCCCCAGCATACCGAGGAGGATAAGGGCGGAACCACCCATTAACATGAGTGTAAGCTTCATGGCTGAATAATGGCGCGGACCGCTCCCCCAGATTCCGATCAGAAGGTACATCGGGATCACGGCAAGTTCATAAAACAGGAACATGGTAAACAGGTCGAGGGAGATGAAAAATCCGAATACCCCGGAAGCCAGTAAAATCAGTGAGGTGAAAAATTCACGCGGCAGATCAACGATATCCCAGCTGGCAAAAATTCCCGCGAAAACAACCAGTGAAGTAAGTCCGATCATGGCCACCGATACTCCATCGACACCGATGTAAAAATGGATATTCAGACTTTGATACCAGACGTTATCCTGGGCAAAAAGGATTTCGGCAGTATTTCCGGCATGACGTTCTGCCAGGTAAAGAAAAATCAGGATAAGTGCATTGATCAGCTGGAGGCTCATGCCAATAACAGCCGTCCACTTTACCTGCATGTGGCTCTTTGAAAACAGAATACCAATTACGGTAAGAACCGGTATGATGATAAACAGGGTCAGAATACTCATTCTTCTACAGTATTAGTTGGTCCATAAATAAATGAATAACAGCGCCAGGAATACAGCTCCTGACACGAACACCAGAGCATATTGCTGCAGCTGACCCGACTGAAGGTTCTTGATCCGGTCGGAAGCTTCATTGGTAACATAAGCCATCCCGTTCATGGTACCATCGACGATATGACGGTCGAACCAGGCAATGGGACGGGAAATATAGTTGAAGATGATCTTCTTGGTGATGAAAAGATATACTTCATCGATATAAAATTTATGAAATGCCGCGGTGTAGAAACCGCCCAGGGCTGCAATGATTTTTTGGGGCACATTGGTCTCCTTCCGGTAAAGGAAGGTGGCAACGGCAATGCCCACGAGGGCGACCAGGATAGAGGGGATGGCAATCATCCATTCCGTGTGAATTTCAAAGGGCAACCCGTCGGATGTGACCAGCTTGGAAAAAGGGATAAAACCGGTAAAGACCGAACCCAGCGCCAGGAAAATCAACGGGATGGTCATGGTGTAGGGGGCTTCATGGGGAGTGTGATGGTAATGCACCTCTTTGCGCCAGAATACCGAATAATAGAGGCGGAACATGTAAAACGCGGTGAGGCCGGCCACAATGTATTCGATGGTAAACAAGGCTTTGTTATGATGGAAGGCAGCGACCAGGATCTCATCCTTGCTGAAGAACCCGGCAAAAGGCGGGATTCCTGAGATCGCCAGACAGGCAATCAGGAAGGTGAGATGGGTGATGGGCAGGTATTTCCGAAGCCCTCCCATCTCGTTCATATAGTTGCTGTGAACGGCATGGATGATGGCCCCTGCACCAAGGAATAACAGTGCTTTGAAGAAGGCATGGGTAAAGAGGTGGAACATGGAGGCCATGTATCCCAGGCCGTCGTGTCCACCGTAACCTGAAACCCCGAGGGCAAGCATCATGTACCCGATCTGCGACATGGTTGAATAGGCCAGAACACGCTTGATGTCGAATTGGGTACAGGCAATTACCGCGGCAAAGAGCGAAGTAAATGCACCGACCCAGGCCACAATGTCGAGGGCAGCAGGCTCATGGATATAGATCGGGAACATGCGGGCCACCAGATAAACACCGGCGACTACCATCGTGGCAGCATGGATAAGTGCCGAAACAGGAGTTGGACCCTCCATGGCATCGGGAAGCCAGATGTGCAGCGGGAACATGGCCGATTTGCCGGCGCCACCCATAAAGATAAAGATCATCGACCAGGTCATGGTTGACAGGCCCAGGAACCAGATTCCCTGGCCGGAGGAGAATGCAGGGCTGCTGGAGCTGGTAAGGGTTATAAAATCAAAGGTACCTGTAGTATAAGAGAGGATCAGGATACCGATTAAAAATCCAAGGTCGGCAAAACGTGTGACGATAAATGCCTTCTTAGAGGCGGCAACTGCAGAATCGCGGGTATAGTAAAATCCGATTAAAAGGTAAGAGGAGACTCCAACGAGTTCCCAGAAAATGTACATCTGAAAAATGTTGGTTGCCACTACCAAACCCAGCATGGAGAAGCTGAAAAGTGAAAGGGTGGCAAAAAAGCGGGAAAAACCCTTCTCTCCATGCATATACCCGATCGAATAGAGATGCACCATGAAAGAGACCGTAGTGATCACAATGAGCATCATCACCGAAATGGGATCCAGCAGAACACCGAGGTCGATGTGCAGCTTATCCGTCAGGTTCAGCCAAACTGTATTGACCGCAAGAAGTTTCTGAAAAGAACCATCAGCAGCCTTCTCGAGAACGAAAAAATACTTGTAGGCGGTGAACAGTGACAGAACCCAGATGATAAATAACCCGGATGTTCCGATCACTCCGGAAACGATGGGTTTAAACCGGTTTCCAAACAGGCCGACCAGCACGAAAATGAGCAGTGGAATCAGCAGTATCCAGACAGTGTAACTGAAATCGATCATATGTTCTATGGTTATTCGCCGGGCTGAAGCCCGGCGTTATTAATATTTCATTTCATTCATCTTCTCCACATTTATGTTCACAAGCCGGCGGTAGATATTGATGATGATGGCGATGGCAACGGAAGCTTCAGCAGCAGCAACGGCTATGATAAATATGGTAAAAAACATCCCCTCCAGGTGATCCGGGTAGAGAATCTTGTTAAAGGCCACAAAGTTGATATTTACCGAATTCAGGATCAATTCGATGGACATCAGGATGGTAATGAGGTTTTTTCGGACAAGAAATCCATAGATACCGACAAAGAACATGATGGTGCCGGTGATCAGAAACCAGGTTAATGGAACGCCTTCAAACATAATGCCTTGATATTATAAATGATTAATCTTTACGTTTCTTAGCCAGAATAATCGCTCCAACCATCGCGGCAAGCAGCAATATGCTGATGACTTCAAAGGGAAGGGCGTATCCGAATTTCCCGGTACTGATCAGGCTTTTTGCGATGAGCCGGATATCGGTCCGTTCGGCATTTCCGGCAACTTCGATCGGAAACCGATGCTGAAGGATGGTCAGAATCGATAGTACGGCACCTGCAGCAGCGACCAGAAAGGCGGGAAGGACTTTTTTCCAGTCGGGGGCTTCCAGTTTCTCGCCGATATGACTCGTGAGCAGGATCGAAAAGATGATCAGCACGACAATACCGCCGGCATACAGTGTTAACTGAATGGCAGCCAAAAAATTAAACCGTAGCAGGAAATACATGCCCCCTGTAGCCACGAGGACGAACAGCAGGAATGTGGCTGCCCGCAGGATTCGCCTGCTGGTTACGGTCAAAATGGAGAAAATGATTATGACTGCCGCGAAGATCGCGAACATCAATTGATTCGTCGTCATTCTGCAATATCTTTTAGGATGGAAGAACCGGGTTTATTTAAAATCTTCGTCAATTTCGAACGATCAAACACCGCATGCTCGAATTCCTGTCCCCAGGCCAGGGCATTGGAAGGGCAGGTCTTGATGCAAAGGCCGCAGAAGGCACACATCGACAGGTGGTAGATGTGTTGGTCAATGATCCTCTTCTTTTTGCCATCGGGCATGTCGATCTTGTTCTGGATCACCTCAATCGAGCCATTGGGACAGTTTGTTTCGCATATCCCGCAGCCGGTGCAGCGATGTTCGTTCTGCGCGTTGTGCGGCATGATCACCTCACCCTTGAAACGGTCGTACATTTTCAGGGTCTTCCGGTTTTCCGGATACTGCTGGGTCACGATCTCCCAGGGGCTGAAGAAGTATTTTCCGGTAACCGTCATGCCTGTGAGCAATGACTTTACAGCATGGAAAATATCGGTGAAGTATTTGAAAAAGCTGTTCATAGTTTTCTAAAAATGCCAACCCATTAATACAACAAAAGCCATGATAAGAATATTGACCAGATTGATGGGCAATAAATATTTCCATTCCAGAGTCAGTAGCTGGTCGATCCGGAGGCGGGGAAAAGTCCATTTGAACCACATCATCAGGAAAATGATGAAGGCGGTCTTTCCAAAGTACCAGAATAACGGCGGGATAAAATCCATCACCCGGTTAAAACCTTCCCAGCCACCCACATGAAAAGGCATCCAGCCTCCCAGGAAAACAGTGGCGGCGATGGATGCCACAATGAACATGTTCATGTATTCGGCCAGGAAAAAGAAGGCAAACTTGATCCCGGAATATTCGGTATGGAAGCCGGCTGTCAATTCCGATTCGGCTTCAGCAAGATCGAAAGGACCGCGGTTTGTTTCGGCAGTACTGGCGATGAGAAAGATCACAAATGCAACGAAGGCAGGTATGTGCCCCTTGAAGAGGAACCACCCGTTGGCCTGCCCCTCCACGATTTGCGAAAACTGCATGGTGCCAGCAAGGACGATAATGGTGAGCAGCGATAACCCTACCGAAAGTTCATAACTCACGATCTGTGCACCCGAACGCATGGCCCCGATGAGCGAATATTTATTGTTGCTCGACCATCCGGCCAAAAGGACCCCTACCACCCCAAGGGAGGAGACGGCAATCACATAGAGAATCCCGATGTCGAAGTCGATGGCATGAAGCCCCTTTGCAAAGGGTATGGCTGCAATGGCCATGAAAGAGGCGATGATGACAATGAAGGGGGCGATGTTGAATAAGAACGTGTCGGCGCTTTTGATATGGATCAACTCCTTCATGAGCAGCTTGAACAGGTCGGCAATGGTTTGAAAAATACCATAGGGTCCAACCCGGTTCGGTCCGACACGGTTCTGCATGAATGCACACACTTTCCGTTCGGCATACACAAGGAACAGACCGACCAGTGCATAAAACAGCAGGACAACCAGACCGATGATGGTCAATTCAACGACAACGGCCCAAAACGGGTTCAGATTATCATTAAGAAATTTATCGATCCATTGGTTGAATGAGGTGAAGTCGTAAATGCTGAAATTCATAACTGAGAGTATTATCTGTCAATATCCGGAATAACATAATCCAATGAAGCGCCTATGGCAACGAGGTCGGCAATTTTACATCCCCTGCTGATGTGGTCAAGCACACCAAGGTTAGAGAAATTCGGGGAACGGAATTTCATCCTTAACGGGGTTTTGTTTCCATCGCTTACCACGTATACTCCCAGCTCGCCACGTGCAGCTTCTACACGCTGGAAGTATTCGCCGGCAGGAAGTTTGATCACCGCCTTCATCTTGGCCGAATAATCACCGGCAGGGATGTTGTCGATAAGTTGTTCAATGATCTTCATCGATTCGCGCATCTCATGCATCCTCACCATATAGCGGGCAAATGTATCTCCTTCGGGAAGCAGAATCTCCTTGAAATCGGCCTTCTCGTATACTCCATATGGATGGTGCTTGCGCACGTCGCAGGCAAAACCGGAAGCACGGCCCGAAGGACCTGTCACGCCGTAGCTGATGGCATCTTCTTTTGAAAGGAAACCAACCCCCCTGGTGCGCTCATGCATGATGATATTCCCGGTAAGGATACGGTCATAATCCTTGATCTTTTTGCGGAAATATTTGATAAAGTCCTTGACGTTCTTCTGGAAATCCTTGTGAATGTCCATCATCAAACCCCCGGGGGTGTAATAACTGTGAAGAAGGCGGGATCCGAATGACTCCTCAAAGATGTCGAGTATTTTCTCACGATCGCGCAGGCCATAGAAAAAGCAGGTCAATCCGCCCAGATCCATCCCAAAGCTGCACCACCAGAGCTGGTGAGAGGCAATCCTGTTGAGTTCATCCACAATGGTACGGATGTATTGTACCCGTTCCGGAACATCGATCTCGAGTGCCTTTTCAACCAGCATGCATACGGCATGGTTGTTGATGTGGGCCGAAAGGTAATCCATCCGGTCGGTGAGGTGAATGATCTGGGGATAGGTGTCTTTTTCACACATCTTTTCGATGCCACGGTGGATGTACCCGCAATGAGGTTTCAGGTTTTTCACGATTTCTCCCTGAAGTGAAACAACCAGCCGCAATACACCATGGGTGGAGGGGTGCTGAGGCCCCATATTAATATGGTATTCCTCCTCCTCAATATTCCGGACAGGCAGATTAATGACTTCTTTCATACCTTACAGTTCTACGATATTGACTTCATCTACATAATCCTTGCGAAGGGGATACCCTTTCCAGTCCTCTTCGAGGAAAATCCGGCGCAGGTCGGGATGGTTGTTGAACCGGATTCCCAGAAGGTCATATGCTTCCCGTTCATGAAATTCAGCGGTGCGCCAGATATCGCAAACGGTATCCACCGCCGCATTCTCCCTGTCGGCGGTACGTACCTTCAGCACAAGCTGGTGCTTATGGGTGGTTGATTCGAGGTGATACACCACTTCGAGGTATTTCACCATATCCACGCCACTCAAACAGAAAAGGAAATCAAATGCCAGGTCGGCTTCATGCTTGAGTGCAAAGGAAAGTTCATGCATCGCGGAAGGAGGAACAACAAACATCAGAAATTGCTTATTCTCCTGGAATTCTGCCTCGGGGACCAAACCCAGAATCCGTTCCTTTAAAGTTGCGTTATCCATCGTTGGAAATTATCGTGTTAGTTCTTCGGTTTTCCGGGGATCTCCCATGGTTTCCAGCTTTATTTTCCGCTGGAGCTGCATCACCCCGTAAAGCAATGCTTCAGGTCTTGGGGGGCAACCCGGAACATATACGTCAACGGGGATGACATGGTCAACCCCACGCACCACATGGTAGGTGTTATAAAAAAAAGGACCGCCGGAAACGGCGCAGGCGCCCATGGCGATCACATATTTGGGATCCGACATCTGATCGTATAACCGTTTGAGCACAGGAGCCATTTTATTGACAATGGTACCGGCCACTACAATCACATCGGCCTGGCGGGGAGAGGCCCGGTAAACTTCGATCCCGAAGCGGGCAAAGTCGTGACGCGAAGCGCCAGTTGCCATCATCTCAATGCCGCAACAACTGGTGGCAAAGGTAAGCGGCCAGATTGAGTTGGAACGTCCCCAGTCAATCATGGCATCGATGGTGGTAAGCAAAATATTTCCGCCTGATTTTTTGAACAACTCAAGGGTTTCATTGTCGCGAAAATCGCCCTCTTTCATGTTTTTTATTCCCATTTCAAAGCTCCTTTCTTCCAGGCATACAACAAGCCTAAACCCAATACGAAAAAGAAGATGACGATCTCAATGAAAGCAGTCATTCCCAACTCTTTCATCACCACAGCCCAGGGGAAAATGAAAACACTTTCAACATCAAATATCAGGAAGATGATGGCAAACAGGTAATACCCCACGTTAAACTGCAACCAGGTGAGCCCTTCCGTGGGAATACCGCATTCGTAGGCTTCGGCTTTCTGAGGGTTGGTCGAGGTTGGGGCAACGAAGTGCGAGAAAAGCACGGCAAAACCAACGAGAAACGCCCCGACAATAAAAAATAGAATCAGACTTTCAGCGCTCATAATGTGAATCGATTAACAGACGAGCTGGCAAAGATAAAAATTAATCCATAATAACCTAACCTGATAGATTGCAGAAAACCCATATAACAAATGTATTGAACTGATATTAAATATATTATAAATATCATTCTGAAAAAAAGCAAAGGTGGAATAGATATTTTTCAGCGGTGAAATACCCGTATCGCGGCTTATCAACGCAACAAGGAAACAGGAGGGAGCGATATGCTTAACGGAGCTGCCAAATACAACTGAAACCGGTCAATCCGGTTTTTGGGTGTTTATCCTTTTGAGAAATGCAGGCCGGTAATGCTCACCAATGGAAAGATCCACGTTATTGATCCGGACATGATGGGTTCCGATGGATTGAATTTTATTGACGGCTATCAGATATGATTTGTGGATTCGGATGAATTGACCATGGGGAAGTTTTTCTTCCAGCTTCTGGAATGTCAGTAAGGTGAGTATCCTTCTTCCGGGTAAATGAATGCCGAGATACTCCCTCATCCCTTCCACATAGAGGATTTCGGCCGGGTCTACTTTTTCGATCCGGTAGCCATTTTTAATGAATAAAATATCCTCTTCTGTTTTCCCGGCCTCCTTTGGATCTTCTGGCATTGAATTTCGCCGGGAATAAAGGGAATAGACCTTTTCGACAGCCTTCAGGAAACGGTCAAAATTGAACGGTTTCAGCAGGTAGTCGCTAACATCCAGTTCAAATCCTTTCAGGGCATACTGATCGTAAGCGGTAGTAATCACGATATACGGCTTTTTCCGCAGAATTTCGAGCAACTGGATGCCGGTTAAAAGGTCCATCTGAATGTCGAGGAAGATCAGGTCAACCTCATGATGGTGCAGGTAACCGAGCGCTTCCAGTGGTTTTCCGAATTTTCCGTTAAGGGTCAGAAAAGGAACACGCGATACATACCCGGCAATCTTTTCAAGGGCGAGGGGTTCATCATCGACGACGATACAACGCATGGTCATGGATCTGAAATGGTTAGCGTAACATGAAAAACAGTATTTTCCTGCCGGATCTCCAGGTGATGGTGGCCGGGGTATAGCAATTCCAAACGTCGCCTTACATTTTCCAGCCCCAAACCTCCGGTCTTTCCGCTTTGTTTTGAGTCGATATCGAGATAGCCATTCTCCGATTCAAAGCGGATGAAATTCGTACCGGTGACCAGTTTGAGGTTAATCCCGGTCCGGGTATCCTCTTTGAGTGCATGTTTGAAGGCATTTTCAACGAAGGGAATTAAAATTACTGGGGCAATCATCTTTCCCGTCAGGTTCCCTTCCACCGAAAAGCGAACCAGATCCGGCTGGATCAATCTCATTTTCTGCAACGTGATATAACTGTTCAGATAGTGCAATTCCTGTTCCAGTGGCACCTTATCCGTGGTGGCATCGTACAGCATGTAACGCATGATGTCGGAAAGCATGACCAGGGCATCAGCCGCCTTCTCCTTGTTGATGCTGATCAGGGCATGAATGTTGTTGAGGGTATTGAACAGGAAGTGGGGGTTGATCTGCATGCGAAGGAGCGCGATTTCCCCGGTTTTGTTCTGCATCTCCAGTTCACGGCCACGCTGCTGGCTTTCGTACCATTGCTTGACCGACCTTATGATGACCGCCAGAAAGACAACAGAATAGAGGTACATCCCGGAATAGAGCAGCGATACCACGTTCCAGAAACGATAATTCGCGCCCAATGGCTCTTTCACGAAAAACGGAAAGAGAATATGGTAATTGAGATACCGTTCAAATATCACAAATGAGGTGGCCGTTATTATAAACAACGTAAAAAACAGGATATACCGGTGCTTTAAAAGAAGCCGGGGGACCAGAACATAAAGGTGGAAATAGACCACCGCCATGCTGAATGGCAAAGAGATAATGTTCCAGAGAAATGACCGGAAAAACCCCAATTGCGAGTTGCTGCTGAGCAGCATGTTGAACAGGATATAAGCTACCCAGAAGAGCAGATGCTGAATAAAACGGGGTATTTTTACCGGATCCGAAGCCATACTCTGTATTTCCATCCGAAATTATAAAATTTTACTGCCGGATCCACAATTCCATAAACCTTTTCAACCAACGGGTGGAATTGATCTGCAAATCACTGATTTTCCGGTTCGAAGTCAAATCATGTGCGCAGGCTGATGACCCCGCTTCACGAAGGATCATCGGTTGAAACTCCGATTTGGTGGAAAATGGTTGCCTGAATGCTTCCGATCCTTTACTTTCGCACAAAAATATACCCATGGAAATAACCATCCGACCGGCAATGCCTTCTGACTGGCAGGCCATCATGGACATTTACAACCAGGCGGTGGATGACGGAGGGTGTACAGCCAGCACAGAGCACATTTCAGTAGAAGATCGTAAAGACTGGCTGAAGCTGCACAACGGCGTGAACTACGTGATCTTTCTTGCTGAATCGTGCAACAGGATCGCGGGCTGGTGCAGCCTGAGTCCGTACCGGCCGGGGAGAAAGGCCTTGCGAAAAACAGCGGAGATCAGTTATTATATCGACCGCAATTTCCGGGGTCAGGGAGTGGGAAAACAGCTGATGGCCCACGCGCTGGAAAAATCCCCGGAACACGGACTTTTCAATCTCATCGCCGTGCTGCTCGATGTGAATGCCATCAGTGTGA
>Ga0247841_10010971_pt1 | contig 12180 bp, 15 predicted proteins | sample LaCruzMarch2015__2_FD_192410 | JGI IMG/M metagenome (GOLD analysis project Ga0247841, IMG submission 192410) | Freshwater microbial communities from meromictic Lake La Cruz, Castile-La Mancha, Spain - LaCruzMarch2015_18m | ecosystem: Environmental > Aquatic > Freshwater > Lake | place: Spain... | reverse complement strand
TATAACCGGCATGTTTGTCGTGCTTACGCCTGTCGTGGCATGGATCATCCTTCGCCACAAAACCGACATACATACCTGGTTCATGGTGGGCCTGGCCACCGTTGGTGTTGCCCTGCTGAGCCTCAACGGCTGGTCTATCGGCATCGGCGAATTACTCACCCTGGCATGCGCCATACTTTTTGCCGTACACATAGTCGGCCTGGGCGAATGGTCCCCTGATTACGATCCATATACTTTTGCGTTTCTTCAGATTGCCACTGTCGCCATTGTATCCATCATTGCCGCCGTGCCCGGAGGCATCACCCCGCCGCCCAATATCGAAGTATGGATAACCATCGGCATCACGGCGGTATTTGCAACCGCCCTTGCCTTTATAGTGCAGACATGGGCGCAATCGCTCGTTTCACCGGTAAGGGCCGCCATCGTGATGACGATGGAACCGGTATTTGCCGGTCTGTTTGCTGTGGTCATAGGCGGAGATCAGATGACGCTCAGGACCTTGTTGGGCGGGATCTGCATCGTTATAGCCATGCTCGTTGTCAGCCTGAAATCCACCTGGGGTACAGCGCAAAACGCCTAAATCTGCAACAGGTTTGCATCGAAGACATTGATCACAGGCAGCTCGGCAGCCAGCACACGCGCAGCCCTGACAAAATCTCTCGATGCCGGGATCCTGAAATGCCGGTCCAGGGAGGCACGGTCCGCCCACTCCTCAACGAACACCAGCTTCAGCGGATTCTCCGCATCCCGGTGCACGGCGTGTGACAGGCATCCCGGCTCTTTGCGGGAGCGTTGCGAATGTTCAATACAAAGTTCGAGCAGATTCTCCAAATTGTTTGACCTGGCGAGAACTCTTCCGATGACAATAATCATTTTTATCACCCGTGCAAAATAATGTCCTCAAGTATTCCGGCCACAGTTCCAACGCAGGGCTTGCACACCTTGTTGAACATCTCTGTCTCTCTGTACTGTTGCTGCCCCTCATCGGTCAACAGTTTGCACTCACCGACCAGTTTACGGCAAATGAAAGTGCCGTGTTTTTCCAAGAAGCGGTCCATCAGCGCCCGCACCTTTACGTAGGCCTGGTCCATGATTTTTCGTTCATCGTTTTCACCCCTGCCGTATTTCAAGCCGATGACCATGATCCCGCCGCTAACTGCGCCGCAAACTTCCTGTTTCCTCCCCATACCTGCCCCGAACCCGGTGGCGATCTTTAAAGCGGTTCCTTTATCGATGCCGAGATCGTCGCTGAAGGCATAGATGATTGCCTGCGCACAGTTGTAACCCTGGGAAAACTTTTCTATCGCGATCTCGCTCTTATTATTCATCTATTCTTCCCCTCCGGTTTATACAAGTATCCAGATGCTTATGCCTGGAAAGACGACCTTATTCTCTGTTCCCATACATTCAGTGCGAATTGCCCGAATTAGAATTATAACATTTAGATGTTACGATGTTATAATGTTACAAGTCAAATTGTTCCAGGAGGCAATATTATGGCTGCCAACAGTAAACGGACAACTATATATTTGGACCCTGATCTGCACAGGGCGTTGCGCTTAAAGGCGATTACTATCTCGCGATCAGTTTCCGAGATAGTTACTGATGCTGTAAGGGAAATGCTTTCTGAAGATGCAGAGGATATTGCCGCATTCGAAGAAAGAGTTAAGGAACCTTCGATGAGCTATGACGAAATGGTCAAGAGGCTGAAGAGAGATGGCCGCATATGAAGTCTATTTCAAAGAATCAGTAGAAAAAGATTTCAGGGAAATACCCCGGAAAGACTTAAAGAGAATCCTGCAGCGCATAGAATCGTTAGCCACCGAACCAAGGCCATCGGGCTGCGAAAAATTGACTGGCCAGGAAAGATACCGTTTTCGCCAGGGCCTATACCGCATTGTGTATTCAATTCAAGATAAAAAACTTACGGTGTGGATAGTGAAGGTCGGTCACCGTAAAGACATATATCGTTAAAATCGATACTACAACCGGCATGAAACCATAATGGTTTTGCTGCGTTAAATAATGTGAAGAACTCGTAAATGCGGGAAGGTCTGATGAAAAGTGTATTTAACCATGTGTGTACAAAACTCGCTGTAATTGTATTCTGTGTGCTTCTAATATCGGTCGGTTGTTCCACCCCAAGCCATGAGGGGTTTGCCATCTACCTGACCAAAGGAGACATCCCTCCCTCACAAATGCCACTCTTAAGCCATGTCGACATCGCAGAAACGCCCGTCATATCGATAGAAGATATCATCACGTATAATGCTCAAATACATGAGCTGAAGCTTACCGATAGTGCTTTTGAACGTATCTCCAAGCTGGATGTTCCGGTGAGGGGCAGGTCGTTTGTTGTGTGCGTCGACAGGAACCCCATCTACCCGGGCGCCTTCTGGACCCCGATCTCGTCCATGTCTTACGACGGCGTCACCATTTGGAAGCCTCTGATCCCGCATGAGCCGCACATCGTCAAACTCGAACTGGGTTATCCCACCTCATCTTTCTACGGTGGTGAAGATCCCAGGAATAACACAGACGTGATGAAATCTCTGGAGCAGTCCGGCAAGCTAATAACCAGGCTGTCGATAGAGACGGTAGATCAGTTACCCCGTTCCATGAAAGGATACGAGCTTTATTCCTGGTTGGAAGACAACCAGTGGCACTTTACCTTGATTACAGGTACCAATCGCAATAAAACGCTGGAAGAAATAATTTCTAAAGAGGGCCTTATCTCCGAAGCTGGATTGGTACAAATCCACGTAGTAGGTATTGATGCGATTAAAACCGTGCTCGGCAAACTTCCTCAGAAAGAGTATGTCTCATGGCTTTGCGGGCTGCGGTCGCAGCAAAATCCTGAAGGCAGTGTCAATATCACGCTTCCCCCGTCACAGATAATCGATACTATCAAAGATTACGCCGGGCAGTGTGGTTTAGATTTAATGGTACAGACGCCTTAATTCAGCCCGGCCGACTGCTTTATCCGTGCAAATTCACAGCAGGTCAAGCGCTTCCCGGCCTGTCATGCCGACTTTGATGCCGAGTTTGGCTGCTGTATTGTTCACCTCTTTGACCGTCCCTGCCAGCAGGTCATCGACCGTGGCAATTGGATTTGCCGTCGAGGACTTCATTTTTACTGCCGGGTATTCATAATTGTCCAGTATCATTACATCAAAAGCGCCGCAGCCTGCCATGCCGACATCCGTAATTACGCAGACTATGTTCGCCTTTTTCAGTGGAATAATATATCCGTCCGCCTGCTTGCCGGGTAATTGGACCACCTGGTGAACTGCCTTCCCCGCAGTTACCGGCATGGTTTGGATAGGCTCAGACAACGTTGCCGGGGCCGATGGTCCCGTTACAGGTGCCGGTACGCTGCAGGCCGCTGACGCGGTGGACAACAATATAACTAAACCCACTGCTATCAGATATTTCATACATTGTCTCATCATCTTAAACCTCCCCCACATTATACGCTGCCAGCAGCTAGAATTTCCCCCGGCATTCTCGATACATTTGTATCAGCACAATAATTGGAAACTCGGTCCGTAGACACAAAACGCCCTAATGCAGGTAACAAACATCTATTATTTACGAAGCGATAAGCTGATTATGTAATACTAAAATCCGAGTCCGGTCGCTTCTCCCGTGCCTGCAAATAAAGTGATTTGAAATACCTGCAGCTAACTACTGATCGCCTTCTCAGCTTCTTCCAAACTCGAAAGTATCGCATCCAGGCGTAACACCTCGGAGTCGGTAACAGGCTCACCCGCTGCCTTCAATCTACCCTTGATACTTTCACGCTGGGATTTAGCCTGGCCTTTTGCTTCACCTATTTTACCTGCTAAAGCAACCTTCACGTTTTTGTCTTTCTCCTGGACGTTTGCAAGGTCTTTGTTCGCCTTTTCAGCAGTCTCCTGGTTTTGATCAGCCCTTTTACCCTCTACTGCCACACCAAGCCAAAAGGTTACGACCGCACCAAAGAGAGGAAACAAGATGCTTAATAAATCCTTGGCCCGAGAGTACGTATCGATGACCTGCACAGTGTCACCAATCTTCACTACCTGGGGTAAAACGTTTATTACCCCGAAAGTTATAGCTACAACCCAAAAAAGCAGTGCAATAAGCGCCAGGCTGAGGAATGCCCCACCCAGCTCTTTAAAAGAAGGTGGCTGCCACCACGGCCGCGCCGCCTGTTTCAGGTCAGCGGCAAACCCGGCCACCATTTTCTTTAATGCAGCCTTCTCGTCTTCAGTCAGCTTATTAGGGTAGTCTTTGTCCAAAGTTGTGAACGTGTCCTTCATCATCCGTTCTCTGAACTTAGAATCGCTGCCAATCTTTTCTAATACAGTCTCGACAACATCCTGTGACATGGGTATGCCTCCTTTTCCGGGTAGTATATTATTTTTAAAAATTACGGCTAATACGATATGGCTGAATGTCATCCCAAACGATGATTACTAAAGTATAGCAGGTATGTCAATACTTATACTTACATCTGATGTACCAACTTCACTATTTCATCGATAGCCTAAATAAGGCCACCTGGACCGGAAGCTATAGCGGGTGTTCCTGGATAGGGCGTAAAAAGGATTTTACGTAATTTAACAAAATGGTGAAATCACTCTTCCAGGACCGCTAATAATATCATGCAATAGTGCTTGACAAATATATACCACAATGATATATTACACCATGATATATATTTTTAAAGTGAGCGGCGATGCCCAAGACCAATAAGACAAAATATGCGATTCTGGGATTGCTCAGCCTGGGGCCGGCTTCGGGGTACGATTTAAAAAAGACCGTGGACGGAAACATCGGCTTCTTTTGGAACGAAAACTTCGGTCACATCTATCCCATCTTAAAGAGGCTGGAGAAGGACGGGCTGGTAAAGAGTGTTATCAGTGAGTCAGACAATTACCCCGCAAAGAATGTATACACGCTGACATCTGCGGGCAAAGGGGAATTCCTGAAATGGCTGCGTGAATCGCCTGAAGAACCACCGATCCGCAACGAGATGCTCCTGAAACTGTTTTTCGGCCGGCAGAACGATCGGCGCGAGGTCGAGTCTATGCTACTGGCCGAAAGAAAGAGAAACGAGGAATTGCTCGCAATATACGGCGAAGTCGCAAAGAAAATATCGGCTGTGAAATCCGATGACTGCTCCTACTGGAATTTCACGCTTATGTTCGGGATGCGGAAATCGGAAATGGTCATATCATGGTGCGACGAGACCCTGGATCTACTAAAGAAACTGAAATAACAGGTAGGTTAGCGATGGATGAGCAGGTATACGTTGATTTGAGGAAACTTCTCGACACCCTTCCAAATGGGTATCCCTCCACCGACAGCGGGGTGGAGATGAGGATTTTAAAGAAGGTTTTCACCGAGGAGGAGGCGGGGCTTTTCCAGAAGCTCAGGCTGAACTTCGAAACCACCGAGCAGATATCGGAGCGGACGGGTATCGACCTGGAGTACCTGAAAAGGATACTTCCCGTGATGTCGGACAAGGGACAGGTCTTCGGTATACACCTGGGTCCGGTATCCGTGTACAAGCTCCTCCCCTTCGTATTCGGCATCTTCGAGTTCCAGCTTAATCGGCTGGACAGGGAATTCGTCGACCTCTTCGAAGAATATACGGACATTGCGTTCGGAAAAGAATTTTTCGGCCATACCCCGGCCATGATGAAGGTGATCCCCGTGGGCGTTGACATTCCCGATCCCTCCGCTATCGAGCCATACGACAATGTTTCAAAGCTCATTGATAACGCTAAATCCTGGGGTGTAAGCGATTGCATCTGCAAAAAATCGAGGGCCCTCGAGGGACACCGCTGCGACAAGCCCATGGAGGTATGTCTCGCCTTTGCTCCCGTAGAGCACGCATTCGATAACGAAAAGGGGAAACGCGCCCTTACAAAGGAAGAGGCCCACGGCATATTGAAGATGACCGAGGAGGCGGGCCTGGTCCACATGACGTCCAATACCAGGTCGGGTCATTTCTTTGTCTGCAACTGCTGCAAGTGCTGTTGCCATCCGCTGAGGCAGTACAACCTGAACAGGAAAAACGCCGCGGCCAAATCCAATTATATTGCTGTCGTGGACAGGGACCTTTGCACAGCATGCGAAGCGTGCCTGGACCGCTGCCAGGTAAAGGCTATAAAAGTCGACGATTATGCAACGATCGACGACTGTATCGGCTGCGGCCTCTGCTCCACCGCATGTCCCACCGGGGCAATAACCATGGTCAGGAAAGCTGCGAACGATCTTCCCGTTGTTCCCGAGAATGAACTCGAATGGTTCCAGCAGAGGGCTGCGGCCAGGGGTATCGGGAATGACTATAAAAAGTATTTATAAGGCGCCGGATAATTCAAAATTCACCGAGAGTGAAATCGAAAAGCTTCTTGGTTTGAATGCCAAAAACTTCTCAATATCTAAAGGTATTAGCGATAGGTTTGTCAAAAGGTTACCCACATGTGCGCTATGGTGGGGCATTCTGGTCAGTTCCCGAACTCCTGTTTGAGAGCAAAAAGCTTATTCAGGCACTCCAACAATTACTCACAGGATGATAGGATGACTGAACTGCAATGTCCCGAATGCAGTTGCACTGCAGCACCAGGTGCTACCAGTTGTCAGAACTGCGGGAACAACTGTGATATCCCTCAGACTCAAGTACAGGCCGAAATTAATGGCAACAGCATCACAGTCTATCGGTGTCATAAACCTACTGTTATTATTTTATAAATCTGATACTTTCGCCAATCCTATTGAAAATTCCAGTGTACTTATCATAGCAGTTATCTGCACACAGACAAGTTATGAACCAAGCAGCATTATTTGAGGTCCGATGTCAATAATAGGCACCAAACCTTTCATGCTGCCAATGATCCCGCGTAGAATCTCTGTTGTGAGTAAGGGGTATGTATACAATTGACTATCCACCTTATCTTACCTCCATTTCATAGGCATATCACCATACTGCGATGATATTTGCTTAAGATTTGATCCGTTAATATCCATAATAAACATACCGCTTGTTTCTCCGGTATCGCCAAAAGAGGCGAATATTATTTGCTTGCCGTCGGGTGAAAAGCAAGGATTATCATCGGCGTAATCGTTTTTGGTGAGTTGTGTGGTTTCACCTGTCGTAGTATTAAAAATAAATATTCCCCTCCCAGTGTGATAATAATCCCGGGAAAGATCATGGGAATAGGCAATCTTAGTTGCATCCGGGGATAATGAAAACCATGTTATGTAAGTAGGATTACTGTCGATATTATATTTATTCAAATCACTATCGTTGGCAATATCAGCAGACCAAATTTCGGATAATCTCATCTCATTATCCAGAAATGCAATATGTTTGCCATCAGGAAACCATCTAGGCAATATGTTACTCCCACCGGATAGAACCTGAACTTCTCTATCATCACTGCCATCTGGATTAAAAGTAAAAAGCGTAAAAGATTTGCACCATATTTCAGGCCCACAATTTGGTGGAACATATTTGCTGTAAGCTATCCTATTACCGTCTGGTGACCATGCTGGAAAGTGTCGACTGCTCGCACCTGGTGAAACTTGTTTTACATCACTACCATCAGCATCCATTATATTAATAGAACAAACGGGCAAACCCTGTAAATAGGAGTTTACAGAATCGAATACGATTTTAGATTTATCAGGTGACCAGTCGGCAGACATGGCATTGGCACTACTTTTAGTCAGATTTAGGGCATTTTTACCATCGCTGTCCGTAACCCAGATATCTCTATTGACACTTGTTAGATCATATCTACCATATAAATTTGGAGTACTACGACTAAAGTCTATTCGTAAAAACAATATCTGTGACGGCATTTGACCTGATTCATGCGCTGGCACCACTCTATCGCCCTGGGGTGAATCTGGAGTAACTTCGGTATTCTGTTTTGGTGGTATCGTTTTGTTATCAACCACTGCAGATGATTGTGGTTGATTGATTGCTGCACTTCCGGACGGTGAGCACCCTACTATCAAGATTAACAGTAGGAGGATTGCTGTTATACACTTCATCATGACCTCCACCATATAAGAATGCCGTAGTATACACTTATGCCTGACTGATTGGAAGAGCCTATTTGTTAGAATAATGATATGGGTATTGTGTACCTGGTATCTCGGGTATATCGGTTGCATACAACTTTCCAGTGCAAGCGCGCGCACGTACCTTAATATTGGAGAGTGTTAAAGTGAAAAGGAACCGGAAGCTAAATCGTACTGGTGGACCTGGGGAGATTCGAACTCCCGACCTCCTGAATGCAAATCAGGCGCTCTCCCAATTGAGCTACAGGCCCGCAAGACCATATATTATACTAAATCCGCTTCTGTTTGCTAAACGCCGGCGCGGCGATAGAGCTATTTCTTACCTTTGGTCGCTTTAACCGGCTTGGTATCTGCGGGACCCATCCAGCGCTCGTAGTGAACACGCTCAGGTTTGAACCTGTCATCCATACGCGGCCTCTCGTCCGGATAGCCTATAGAAACAAGTGCGATCGGTAAAATCCTGGTCGGCATATTGAGCAGCTTCCTCATCCCATTCATCCTCTCCTCAACCGGGTAGATGCCTACCCAGACCGCCCCCAGGCCCTGGTCATGAGCAGCTAAAAGTATGTTTTGTGTGGCCGCCGAGCAGTCCAGTATACCCCTGCCTTTGGTCAGCTCAAGGCCGCTGTCGTTGCAAACCAGTATAGCCAGCGCAGCCTCCTTCAGCATGTGTGAGTGCGGATGAAAGGTCGGCACCTGGGCCAGAGTCTTGCGCTCGGTGATGACTACGAAATGCCACGGTTGCTCGTTGGCTGCCGACGGCGCGGCCATGCCAGCCCTCAACACCTGCTCAATAACGTCTGCGGGTACGCGGTTATCCGTATACTTTCTTATACTGCGGCGCGTCATGATTGCTTCAATGGTATCCATCGCTTCACCTCGTTCCTGCGGCATTTAGATACGCCGCCTGATCCTGGCGATCCAGCGGCCTATCAATACGATCAATGTAATTAGAACTACCGCCAACACATAGGGCCAGATCATCTCATACAGGGGTGTGGGCGGCGTCTGCCTGTAACCCGGCAAATTCACCTTGAGCCTGTTCTCCAGGCCATTGGCAATATGGAAAGTGGACTCAGTCCTCTTGCCTTCTTTCTCGACAATAATCTTGTATGTGCCATAAAAACCGCGCATCCTGGCGATCCCGTCATCCCCCGTGTATGTATCGCCGCGCGACCACCATTTATTGCGTATAAGATCGAGGAGGCGCTTATAGGCCGGTTTCCTGGACATATCCTGGCGCAGCAGTCCAGCGGGAGCCCCCTGCCAGGCGCCATAGTCTGAAAGGTCCCACCAGGTTATGGCCTGCACCGAGGGATGGCTGAATAGCATGGTGTAGAACTTCTCTACGTAATCGGCCTGCTCAATCTCACCGGCCGGTGTGGAAGGCCATTCGGAGGGCTGTTCGGAAGCTATGCCTGTTTTGGGACTGCCGCTCAGCACGGTAACCTCGCTGAAATGTATAGGCACATCAAAATACTTGAAACGTTCGCAGATGTCCCATACCTGGTATAGCGGCCAGTTGCCGCGGTGCATGTGCGACTGTATTCCGATGGCATCGAATTTACCTTTCTGCCGTATGATGCCCTGCAGAAGATCGCGGTAATCCTGGTCGGTGCGGAAATCGTTGATTATGAGCGTCGAGGTCGGGCATTCCGACCTGGCCCAAGCCAGTGCATCTGCGCAAACCACTATGGGTGTACGCGAGGCCATCCAGTTGCCCAGCGGATTGTTTACACGCGCGCCCATGGTGGGCTCATTCACAACATCCCAGTAGTCGATCGCACCGCAGAATTCGGCTACGGTTTCCTTGACTCGTTTTTCCTGCGCTTTCTGCATATCATCGGCGGGAAGGGGAGCCCATGCCGGGACCGATTCCGCCCATATAAGAGGATGACCTTTTACTGTAATGCCCTTCTTTTTGGCCCACTCGGCTATCATCTTGAGCATCGTGGCCGAAGTCTTCCCCTGGGCCGCCTCGTAGCTATCCCAGAAAAACGGCGCTGTTCCGTAATTGAAAAGTGCGCCGCAGGCTTCCGCCCACTCCTGGTTGACCGCAGTAGGACCGTTCTTGGCCAGCAGGGCCAGGTTGGTGCCGAAAAGGAAGTCATGGCTCTGCTGTTCGTAATATACACGTGCTCCCCGCACCGGGACGTTATTTTCATCCAGCACAAGTACGCTGCCATCTCCCTTTCGCACTTTCTCTATGCGGTCGCCGGCGCCCTGCATGATAAACCATTCGCAGGCCCCGTTGTAAGCCTGTTGAATTGCATTCCCTGAATCAGCGCTTTGCGCCTGGCATGCAACCGAGGGTAAAAGCAGCGAGGCAGTGATGCCTGCCAGTGCCAATATGTTAAAACATCTTCTGTTCATATGTATCCTGCAAATGAATATATTTCGTATATTTTAGCACAGCAGCACAATATGAATGACAAGACAATTATCACTTTTCTGTTGACAGCCCACTTCCATGGCAATATAATATATAGTAATATGAGTATATGGTAATATAATCATGGAGTAACTTTATGACTGAACTGAAATTGGACAAGGTCACGCTATATGAGTTTCATGCGCAATTCTGCAAGACCCTGGCAGACGCCAACCGCCTGCTGATAATTGCAGAGCTGGTGATGGGCGAGAAATCGGTGAGCGACCTGGCAAATAGTTTGGGACTGCACCAATCGAACGTTTCGAAACACCTGGCCCTGATGAGGGAACGCGGGTTAGTGGTAACACGGCGCGACGGCGCATCCATCTACTATTCCCTGTCGGATCCCAGGATTTTTCAGGCGATTGAACTGTTAATACACGTGCAGGCTGACCAGGTCGCCAGGAGACACAAACTCTCACAGAACAGCCGTTGAAATGCATTAATCGAGATGGCGGCTGTTTGGCATAAACGACAACAAAGATAAAAGCGGAAAGGAGGAAATTCCAAATGGAAAACCCTACAGACGGAGTGACTTTAATAGTTTGCAGCGGCGATATGGACAAGGTCATGGCGGCGTTGAACATCGCCATAGGCGCTGCAGCATCAGGCAAAGAAGCCAATATGTTCTTCACCTTCTGGGGATTAAAGGCCATTCAGAAGGGCAACCTGACGGGCAACAGCTTTTTCGGCAAAATGATGGGGATTATGAACCGTGGCGGCATCGACCGCATCGGCCCTTCCCGCTTCAATTTTTGGGGAATAGGCAGGTGGATGTTCAACCAGATGATGAAAATGCACAAGATCACACCCATAGCCGAGCTGCGCCAGACCGCCATCGACCTGGGAGTGAAGCTCCTGCCCTGCCAGATGAGCATGGAAGTAATGGAAATCAAAAAAGAAGATTTGATCGATGAGGCACAGCCGTCCTGCGGCGTGGCCACCATGCTGGAAATGGCCTATCGCTCTAAGGCAACTCTCTTCATTTAAGGAGAAAACGATGTCAATAGAAAACGAAGTCACTGTGAAACTGAACCTGGAAGGGCTTCTATGCCCGATCCCGGTGGTCAAAGTCGCCAAAGCAATAAAGGACCTCCCCGTCGGGGGAGTGCTCGAAGCAACGGCCACGGATCCCGGCGTACTCGCCGACATTCCTGCCTGGGCACGCACCACCGGCAACGAGGTCATCAAAATCGAACGGGAAGGTAAGCTGGTCAGATTCCTGGTACGAAAACTTAAATAACGGACTTACCATGCCCGACATAGCGTTGATTATTCTGTTATTCTCGTTGGCCGTTGCCCTTGTGGGAGTTGGGGTCTGGATATTCCAGCTTCTCTCCAGAGACGGCGTCTGCGATCCATCGCCGGGCAAAGGTTCCGATAAACTGGGGGTACTTTATGCTTTCACACTTGGTATGCTGCCGTGGAAGAAGGAAAGTGCCAGGCTTCACTGGCTGGTGTATTTAAGGGGGATATTCTTTCACGCCGGGATCTTCGCTGGCATCCTGGCCTTAATATTGCGAATCTTTAATGTCACCAGCCCCGATATAGTGAGCATGCTGATCAGCATCTTGCTATGGATCGGCGTCATTTCAGGCCTTGCTGCAATTGTATCGCGCGCAGCCGATCCCAAGCTAAGGGCGATCAGCAACCCCGATGATTACGTC
>Ga0247841_10010969_pt1 | contig 12183 bp, 9 predicted proteins | sample LaCruzMarch2015__2_FD_192410 | JGI IMG/M metagenome (GOLD analysis project Ga0247841, IMG submission 192410) | Freshwater microbial communities from meromictic Lake La Cruz, Castile-La Mancha, Spain - LaCruzMarch2015_18m | ecosystem: Environmental > Aquatic > Freshwater > Lake | place: Spain... | reverse complement strand
GAACCACAGATTTTGACCTTCCCACCCTTTAAAAGCACCGATTTGATCATCCTTTCAATATTATAATAACCCTGTGGAGTATTTTGGTTGGGCAATGCGGCAGTTGCAGCATCGGCCATCAGGAAAATACGGACTTCGGCAGTTTCATCCTCTTTCTGGATGGTCATGGCCATGCGCAGTGCATTGTAGGCTTTTTCAGTGCCGTATGGGGCATCGTTGATTATAAACAGAATTTTCATAGCTGGCGGTTTGAAAAATGTTAAAATGTTATAACCTTACTGGACCATTTAACGATGTCGTACATGTCCTGCATGGTGGATATCGGGCACATTTCCGAACCCTCCTTTTTTCGGATGGTCAGGCAGGATCCGCACGCAAAGATCTTCCCGCCATTTTCAACAAACCTGTTGATCTGGTCGGTTACCTTAAATTTGTCGGTATTCAGCGCCTCGCATTCAACGCCTTTTGCCAGTAAAAATACGCGAACCGAATCTCCCTCCTCAAGGGCAAAATTCCCAAACCTGAATGCATTCCAAACCGTTTCAGGGTCATTGGAATAGATGATCATGCCGATTTTCATCTTTGGGTCATGATTGGATTCATTACCGGAACTTGTTGTTATTTGGCTGATTCCTAAGTAAGGAAGCTGAAGGATCAGTAGAAAAAAAATCTTTTTCATAACATGGGGATTTCATGCAAGCGCGGTCAAAGATAGGCATATACTAATTACCTTTGATCAGTTTTTAGGGCAGGTGTGATGTGACAACGTAAAAACGATTTAATTTACATTATGATTGACGTATGAAATACCTATAGTCTCCTGCTACTATCAACCATACTATCAATTGCAGATATTCCAACTGACCGCTAAAAATAAATTATGAGTCCACTCCAAAAAGGCATTTACAAAGAAAACTGGACACTGAGCGAAGTCGAAGTGTCATCATTAACAGGTGATTAAATTCTTCGGCTTCGTTCAGAATCCAATTGATCGGACTTTTAGGAATGGGCTCAATTATTAACATAAAAAATCTAAAAAAATGAAATTCAAGAATGATGTAGCCGTTGTTACAGGAGGTACAACCGGAATTGGAAAGGCATGCTGCATGCGGTTAAAAGCTGAGGGCGCCATTGTTTATAACCTGGATGTTGCTGATGACGACAACAGTGAAATTCCTTTTATCAAATGCGATGTCAGAAATTATGCTGAAGTTCAAACTGCAGTGAGCTATATTTTCGAAAAAGAGGGTAAAATTGATCTGTTATTTGCAAATGCAGGCATACATATAACCGGAAACATCGAAGAAACAAGTATTGAGGATTTTGAAAATATACTTTCGGTAAATTTAAAGGGCCTGTTTTATACAGTAAAATCAGTGATTCCGCTGATGAAAGACCAGAACAAAGGAAAAATAGTATTAATGGGTTCCGACCAGTCGTTCATCGGTAAATCACGAAGTTCAGCCTATGGTTTGACAAAGGGAGCAATTGGACAGCTTACAAAAAGCACTGCGATTGATTATGCGGCATATAACATAAGGGTGAATTGCATTTGTCCGGGAACCATCAGAACACCCCTGGTATTGCATGCCATTGACGAATTTCACGATTTGACAAAAATTGACAAGGCCGAAATTTACAAATCATGGGAAGGCGCCCAGCCCATGAAAAAAATAGCTGCTCCCGAAGAGATTGCCAATGTTGTTTGCTTTTTATTGTCGGATGAAAGCAGTTTTATGACCGGAGCGCTCATTGCTGCTGATGGTGGTTACACCTGTCAATAAAAGATGCCTTTATAGATGTGTCTTTGTGTATGAAAAATATATTCTTCCTTCTCATTTTGATGCTGTTGTTCTCCTGCATCAAGGCTTTTGATCCGAAAATCAAAAGCAATGCTGAGCGTAAATACGTTGTATCAGGGCGGATAACGGATACAGAAGGCTGGCAGGAGGTGGAAGTTTCTCTTTCTTCCCCTATTGAATCTCCTGAATTTATTCCGGTGGGAGGTTGCAAGGTGAAGATTCTTGATGATAATGGACATGAATTTGTCTTGGAAGAATGGGCTCATGGCATATATAAGGTGTGGATTGAACAGGAATATCTTGTAAAGGGAACCGCATACCAGGTCAGGGTTAATACACCCGACGGAGAGGAGCTGGTGTCAGGATTCGATACCATGACCAGCGGCCCTCAAATGGATTCTGTCTATTATTTTATTGAGGAGAAACCAACCTCAAATCCTTCTGTATACTCAACAGGCATGCAATTTTACATTGACCTGAACGCGGTAGGAGACTACAGCCGGTTTTATAAATGGGAAGTTGTAGAGACCTGGGAATATACCGCCGCTCTGCCTGCAGAATATTACTACGATGGCAGTATGCACGAGATCAAACCCCCTGATTGTACCAATTTTTATTGCTGGTACACAGGTCTGTATAAAAATGTATTTACGGTTTCCACGAAGAATCTTTCTCAAAACATCTACCGGCAATACCCGCTGCAGTTTATCGACGGACGTACCTCCCGCCTGTCTATCCTTTACAGCATTTTGGTCCGCCAGCTAGCCCTGAGTGAGGGAGCTTATAATTACTGGGAACAGCTGCGCATCAACAGCAATGAACAGGGAGGGCTTTATGAAAAGCAACCGCTTGCCATAAAGGGCAACATTGTGAATGAAAGCAACCCTGAAAAGGATGTGCTGGGATATTTTTATGCTGCATCGGAATCGCACAAAAGATATTTTTATCATGATGTTGAAGGAGTTGACTTTGGCTTTTCCAATTTCTGTTCCCCCTATGAACTGGGCATGTTTGGCTGGAGGGAAATTGAAAAGTGGGAATATCCTGTTTACTTCTATTATAATGAAGAGGGAGCTTTGAGATTATTGAACCGGGAGTGTGTCGATTGCCGGAAACTGGGAGGCATTACCATAAAACCCGATTTTTGGCCATATTGATTGAAATATAGCCAGATAAAAATATTTTACATACTGCTCATTGATTCCTGTTGTATTTCAGATACTTGCTCAAAGGAAAGGCGCAGTTTTAAAAATTATTAGTACAGTTTACAAAATTGTTATACATTTGCATACCGATCGTTCAGTATTTTTAAATGAAAGATACAAGAGATTTTATTATCGATGAGGCATACAAGCTATTCCTGAACCACAGTTATGAAGCTGTATCCATCAGCATGATCAGCGATGCAATAGGTTTTACCAAGGGAGCCCTTTACCATCATTTCAGGAACAAGGAAGAACTTTACCGCGCCGTAATCGACAAGCATTTTCCAATTACTGGTCTAACCGTCGATGTGAATAGTATCAGCATGGAAGAATACACCAGTTTATGCATCGACCATACCCATAACATACTCAAAGCTATCTTTGGCAATGAAGAGACCTTCATTCCGGTCAATTATCTTTCGCTGATCGCTGATTGTTTTCGGCATTATGAAGGATTTGCAGAAAATAAAGCCCTGGTCATTGATAATGCTGTTAAAGATGTTGAGGTCATTTTGAGAAATGCCATTACGAGGGGGGAAATACGCAGCGACATCGATGTCGAAGTGGTAGCCCTTCAATATTTTTCACTAAGCATAGGGCTGGCAGGCGATCTCATCAGAACCAGTTCTGTAGGTTCGGCAGTAAAATCAATGAAAGGGCAGCTAAACCAATTGTATTACCTCCTGAAAAAATAGTTTTTTTTATGATTAAACATACCATTCGTTCAGTATGTTACATACCAATCGTTCGGTATTTTTCGATAGGATTCAATTCACTGTCTTGCAGTTTTATGCTGATGAAATTAAAACATCAGCACCTTAAATCTTGCTCAATTGAAAATATTCTGTCATGCATAAATCTTGCTTCATCGAAAATAAGTTGTCAGTCGTAAAACTTGCTCAATCGAAAAATTAAACAGTCTTGGATTATGATAATCCCAAATGCCAATTACAAAATAAATTGTTAATCTATGAAAAAGTTTATTATTCCGGCAATAGCATTGTGTATGCTCATTGCCTGCAGTCCCAAACAAAATGAGGAGAGCCTTCAGGAGACAAAACAGATCCGGGTAACTACCGTTGTAGTGAAACAGGAACGGGTTATCACTGCATTGCGTTACAGCGGGACCATAGAGGCGTTTCAAAGCATACCCATGAACTTCCAGACCACTGGTACTGTGCAGGAGGTGTTGGTGGATGCCGGCGACATGGTTCATAAAGGTCAGCTCCTGGCCACACTTGATCAAACCGATGCAACAAGCATGTACGACATCACGCTGTCTCAGTTTCAGCAAGCCAAAGATGCTTATGACAGGCTGAAGTTGGTTTACGAAAAAGGCAGCTTACCCGAAATCAAATGGGTGGAGATGGAGTCAAAGCTCGAACAGGCGCAATCCTCACTCGACCTGGCAAAGAATAACCTCGACAAATGCAAATTGTATGCACCGGTTAACGGGATGGTTGGGCGCCGGAACATCGAACCTTGCATGTCTTCGATCTCCCTTGCCTCGGCTCCGTTGGAACTGGTAGATATCAGGCAGGTGTATGCAAAGATTTCAGTTCCTGAAAACGAAGTTTCGAAGATTGTTAAAGGAATGAAGGCAACCTTCTCTGTTTCAGCTTTGAACGATAAAGAATTTACAGGGAAGGTGACCAATGTCAGTCCTGTTGCCGACAGGATCTCTCGCACATACGAAGCCAGGATTCTAGTGCCCAACCCGAATATTGCGCTGAAACCGGGAATGGTTTGCGATGTAAGGATGGAACAGACCATGGAGAAGGAGATGATCATGATCCCATACCAGTGTGTGTCGAAAGACAGCCAAAACCATGCATTTGTTTTCCTGGTCGATACCGCAGTGAAACGGGCCAGCAAACAGGTCATTCAAACCGGGCAGTACCAGAACGAAGGACTGGAAGTGATATCGGGACTGGAACCGGGACAGATCATCGTGAACGGGGGAAAGGAAAAATTGTCGGACAACAGTTTAATCGCCTGGTAATATGGAACGGAAGAATAAATTCTGTGTGATTGAGAAGGCCATGCGCAATAACAACATTGTTGTGATCATTGCCGTGGCCATCATCATTGTGGGAATTGTTGCACTGATCAAAATGCCCCGCAATGAGTTTCCTGCCTTTACCATCCGGCAGGGTGTCATCGTGGGAGTGTATTCAGGGGCAACCTCTGCCGAAGTGGAAAAGCAACTGACCACGGTCGTCGAAAATTACATTTTCGGTTATCAGGAGGTAAAAAAGGCCAAGACCTATTCCTATTCTCGTGAAGGGATCATGTACATCTTCGTGGAATTGAACGATGATGTAAAAAATGCCGACCAGTTTTGGTCGAAGCTTAAACACGGGCTGGCTGAACTTAAAATGACGCTGCCATCGGGCGTGCTGGCGCTGATTGCCAACACTGACTTTGGCGACACCTCTGCATTGCTCATCACCCTGTCGTCAGACACCCGGAGTTACAAGGAACTTGAAGAGCAGCTAAAGAAACTCGAAACAGAGATCCGCAGGATCCCGGCTACCTCAAAGGTGAAGCATTTCGGGCTCCAGAAAGAAAAGATATTTGTTAACGTAAAGCCCGAGCTTCTTAACGAATATAATATAAAATCGCTGTCGCTGCTGGGTTCATACCAGGCCAACGGAATGGTGAGCTATGCCGGTAAACTGGATGACGGAAACACCGTCATGCCGGTTCATTTCCCCCCCAATTTTGAATCGGAAAAAGACCTGGCCGAACAGATCGTTTACTCCGACCCCAATGGCAACGTGGTGAGGTTGAAGAACATTGCCACAATCGAACGAAAGTATGACAAACCCGCTAATTTCATTCGCCAGAACGGAAAAAAAACCATTCTGCTTTCACTTGAAATGCAGCCGGGAGAAAACATCGTGGAATATGGAGAGGAGGTGAACAAAGCCCTGCAGAAGTTTGAGAAGCATTGTCCCGAAGGGATTGAAGTAGCCAAAATATCGGAACTGCCGAAATATGTGAGCGAGTCGGTGAATAATTTTTTAAAGGAATTCCTTATCGCCATCGTTGCAGTAATCCTCGTTACAATGATCCTGCTTCCATTGCGCGTTGCATCTGTGGCCGGTATCACTGTCCCCATTTCGGTGATGATCACCCTTGCCGTTTTGTATTTTGTGGGGATTGAACTGCATACAGTTTCCCTGGCATCCCTGATCCTTGTACTTGGGATGATTGTCGACAATTCAATCGTTGTCATCGATAACCATGTTACTAAAATAGACCAGGGAATATCCCCATGGCATGCTGCCATCAAAAGCGCCATGGAACTGAGGGCTCCGATCATCGTCGCCACACTGGCAATCCTGGCGGCCTATATACCTCTGGGATTCATGGTGCCCGGAACAGCCGGTGAATTCATGGAGACCATTCCCTGGGTAGTGACAATAGCGCTGGTGGTTTCGATCCTGGTGGCCATGCTGCTGGTCCCTTATCTGAATTTTGTTTTCATTAAAAGGGGGCTGAAGAACAAGAAGAAACCGGGTAGTAAGTCTTTCCTTGATCTGTTACAGAACTGGTTTGACCATTCTATTGATCATGCCTTTAATCATAAGAAGCTGGTACTTTTCGTTGCGATCGTTCTTGTTGGCCTGTCGATGGTCATGTTTTCATTCACCGATCAGCAACTGTTCCCCGAAATGGAGCGCAACCAGTTCGCCGTCGAGGTTTCGCTGCCTACCGGTTCTTCGCTCACAGCCACGCAAAAGGTGGTCGACAGCCTTGAATCCATCCTGATGAAAGACAAAAGAGTGATCACAGTTACCAGCTTTATCGGGACCAGTTCACCCCGCTTTCATGCAGCCTATGCGCCTCATATGCCTGCTTCCAATTATGGACAGTTGCTCGTCAACACGAAATCGGACAAGGCAACGCGGGAGATCGTAAACGAGTATTCCCCCAGATATTCCGACAGTTTCATCAACGCATATGTCAAATGGAAGATTTTGGCACTGCAACCAAGCAAGTCACCCATCGAAATCAGGATATCGTCCGATTCAGTGAAAGACATCCGCCTTGCCGAAGAAAAAGTGAACAGGATTCTGGCGGGTACCAGCGGACTTGCCTGGGTACGCAACGACTGGGACCAGCCCCAGCAAAGCATCAGTGTAAACCTCGATCGGGACAAGGCAAACCGTATGGGCTACTATAAAAGCCTTGTGGCGACCTCGGTGATGATCGGACTCGACGAAATTCCACTGACTACGATCTGGGAAGACGATTATCCCGTTGACGTTGTTCTCACCCAGGAACAATCGTCTGTCAACCAGTTGAAGACCATTGAGGACCAATATATCACATCGCCCTTGAATTTTTCTGCCATCCCTCTGAGGTCAATGGCAACCTTCACCCCGGGTTGGTCTGAAGGTACGATTGCCAGGCGCAACGGGGTTCCCACACTGATGATCCAGATTGACAACTCACCTGACGTAACGGCATCGGCTATTTTCAACCAGCTGAGGCCGCAAATAGATAAACTTCAGTTATCTGAGGGTACATCTATTACTTACGGCGGCGATTATGAAGCCCAGGAGGAGGTTTTCGTCCCAATGGGAATTGCACTGCTTGTAAGCATACTTTTTATCTTTTTCATCCTGCTGATCCAGTTTAAAAAGGCTAAGATCTCGTTGCTGATCATGAGTGGAATGCTCCTGACCCTGCCCGGCGCGGTTGTTGGCTTGTGGGTGATGGGGTATCCGTTCAGTGTGACTGCTTTTATTGGCATCACCAGTTTATGCGGTATGGTTGTGAGAAACGGGATCATACTGATCGATTACGCCCGGGAATTGAAAGAGAACCAGGGAATGACTACGAAAGAGGCTGCCATCGCTGCAGGCAAACGAAGGATGAGACCTATCTTCCTAACCTCTGCAGCAGCAGCAGTTGGAGTTATCCCCATGATCATAAGCCGTTCTCCCCTTTGGGGGCCTTTAGGGACGGTAATTTGTTTCGGATTGTTATTTTCCATGGTTTTAACCCTGTACATACTTCCCATCCTGTATTCACTTTCGTACAGCGACAAAAAGAAGAAGCTCCCGTTCTGGAGCTTTCCCGGAAGTGTTAAAGCGCTTTTCATTGTTACGCTGATAGCCCTTCCCATGTTTATAGGAACAAGCCAGGCTCAGTCAATTTCGCTCGACTCGTGCAAACAGCTGGCGTTGCAGAACAACCGCAAAATCAAGGAGGCAGAATTGCAGATCAGGGCATCGCAACAGCAGAAGCAGGAGGTCTTCACCAACTTTTTCCCAAAGATCAGCGCTACCGCTTTTGCATTGCGTTCGGCCGATTACCTCATGAAACTCGAAACGCCAACCATGAATCTTCCGGTATGGGATGGCAGGAATCCGGCCCAACTGATGAATCCGACCCAATTCGCCTATTTCCCCGCTCTCTCCATCGGATTGCTTGATTATATGAACACCGCAGCAATTACGGTAGCCATGCCGATTTATGCAGGAGGGCGGATCAGGCGGGGCTACAAACTTGCCAGACTTGGTGAAGAGGTCAATGTTTACCGGAAAGAGATGACACGCGATGAAGTTCTGGGCAGGACCGAAGATCTGTTTTGGACACTGGAGTCGCTCCGCGAAAAAGAATGGACCATACGAAGTTACCAGCACATGCTCGACACCCTTTATCGTGACGTAAGCAATTATAGCAGTGCAGGGCTGGCACAGCAGAATGATGTGCTGAAAGTCCAGCTGAAGCAGAACGAACTTAAGACAAACATGCTGAAACTGAAAAATGGGGTGAATCTCACAAGAAGGGCCTTATGCCAGCATATTGGGCTTGCCTACGACAGTTCACTTGTCTTCACTGCACCGCCGGAACCGTTGGGCACAGCGATGACTTTCCAGGATCCTGAACAACTTGCCAAAAACCGAAACGAATACCATTTGTTAAACAAAGCTGTAGAGGTAAGGCAGGTGCAAAAGAAACTGGCGGCTGGCGAATACTTACCTCAGCTTTCAGTTGCAGGCGCTGGGTTTACATACGATTTGATGGAGAAAACCACCAACAATGCTTTAGGAATGATAAATCTGAGTATCCCGATCACCGACTGGTGGGCCGGAAGCCACAAGATTAAGAAGCAGCAAATCGAACTCGAGCAGGCTGAAAGTTCCCTGCAGGAGAATACAGAATTGCTGGTCCTCCAGATACGCCAGGCAGCAAATGAGGTAGAGGAAACCCGTTTCCAGGTTGGTGTTTCCCGGGTATCCGTAGAACAAGCCGCGGAGAATCTCCGCATTAGCCAGGATAATTACAAGGCAGGGATCATAGGTATTTCAGATTTGCTCGAAGCCCAGGCTGTTGCCCAGCAGGCGAAGGACAACTTAATCGATGCCCAATGCCAGTTCAGGAGTAAATTCGCCAAATACAAGCTTATGACAGGGCAGGAGTAAAACTGACCAGGATTCTTGGTCACAACACACAGGAATTGCTGGACCCATTCCTGATGCTGGACTTTTTTGGTTCCGACAATCCAGATGATTTTATGTCAGGCTTTCCCTGGCATCCGCATCGTGGAATGGAAACGGTCACCTATATGCTTGAAGGGAAAGTTGAACATGAAGACAGTTTGGGTAATCGTGGTGTGATCGGCCACGGAGATATTCAGTGGATGACTGCCGGAAGCGGGATCATTCACCAGGAAATGCCCAAATACGAGGAGGGAGCGGCCTGTTTCGATGAGAACAGAAAAGATCCGTTGCATGCAGGCGAAGGTGTACTGTTCAGTTCAGGAGATAGTGTCCTCGTGAAAACAGAAACCTCAAAAGCCAGATTTATCCTGATTGCCGGGAAACCAATAGGAGAACCTATCGCATGGCGTGGTTCGATTGTAATGAATACCAACGAGGATCTCAATGCTGCGTTCAGAGAGTTGAGAAACAACACTTTTATAAAATCATGACGATTGAAATGAAGAACAACAATTATGGCGAAACTACTGAACCGTCAAAAGGAACCGATAACCGATTTAACGATCCCGAGCGCTTCATCAGAGGCTCCACGGATAGCTTCAACTGCAGTGTGTGGCAACCCAGCCGTCATTTCCGACAGGTCCAAAACCGCAACATAGGTTTTACCATCCGCTTTTTCGTATACCGAAATGCGGTAAGGCATCAAAACTGAAACAATTCGTCCTTCATTTTGCCCGAGCATACGTCCTGAATAATCCGGTTTACAAATCTCAACAACTACCACAGGAAGAACCTCTGTGCCTGATTTTGCAAGCGATTGCTGAAGATTGTGGACAGCAGGGTTCTGCCATTCTTTTTGATTTGCTGCTTCAATAAGCTTTTGAACTGTAACAGGTACATTAAAAGGACTTATTTTCTCGATGATTAATTGGTTTGTGTTCATTGCGCGATATTTTATCTTCGTTAGTCCAGTTCTTTTGCAATAGCAATGGCGGCGATGGTGCCATCAGCTACAGCGGTGGTAATCTGTCTGTATTTTTTACTGATTACGTCACCCACAGCATAGATGCCGGGCATGCTGGTGTGCATATCTTCATTCGTCTTAATATAACCCCATTTATCAAGTTCCAGTTTATCCCTGAAAAGATCGATGTTGGGTTTCATACCGATGAAAACGAACACCCCGTCACTGACCAGTTTCGATATGGTTTTAGTTTTTAAATCTTCAACTTCAGTGATCATTTTTTCTCCTTCACGAACAAATGACCTTGGCTCATGTGAAAAGAGGACGCTGATTTTTGGATTTGCAAACAATTTTTCCTGAGCTTGTTTGTTGGCAGTCAAAGCATCAAATTGATGAACCATGGTAATTTTACTGGCAAACCGGCTGATGAAGTCAGCCTCTTCCACCGCTGAGTTTCCGCCGCCGATCACCACTACTTCCTTATCTCCATAATATTTGGCATCGCATGTTGCACAATAGGAAATTCCCTTACCTTTCATCTCTTTCTCTCCGGGTATGCCCATCAGATTTGGAGACGTGCCAGTGGCGATGATTATCTTTTTTGCCTTAACGGTTTCGAACTCATCGATCACCACCTCTTTCTTGTCGAGGTCAATTTTTGACACATCGACAGCCACCTTATAAATAGTGCCGCAAAGTTTAGTTTGTTCCGACATGTTATGCGAAAGCAAATAACCGGGCTGAGGATCAATAAATCCGGGATAGTTTGAGACTTCGTGTGTTGTTGAAACCTGGCCACCCGGGAGTGCAATGTCAATCAAAACAGTATTCACTTTCGACTGGCAGAGATATAATCCTGCTGTCAGACCACCAGGACCTGCTCCGAGTATGAGAACATCGAATTCGGAAATAGTTGGCTTAATTGTTTTCGTGATTTCCTGAACCCTTGCGAAGGGTAACATCTTGTCGAGCTGATGGATAATATCGCTCCGCTTGATGCCCCCGGTAAGAGTTTCAGGAGACCTGACTCCATTGTCAAAAAACAACAGGGTGGGGGAGGATCTGACTCCCAGACTCTCGGCCAATGGCTTGTTTTGCTGTCGGAACATTTTAACAAACTTGATGTCTTTGCCATAAAGCATGGCCAGTCCTTCAAACTTAGGCGCTAAAGCATCGCATGGAGGGCATTCGGTTGAATAAAAATCAATTACAACTTTGCCACCGGCAAGAACTTCCTTTTCGAATTCGGATGATGTAATTTCTCTCATTTTTTCAGCGATTTATTTTACATATAATTCAGCAAGTTATTTTTTACCGATCAGGTGTGACGATTTTAATATTTGTCATTTTTTGCTCTGTTGCGACATTGAAACTTTGCAGTTTATGCTTGTTCATGTCCGAAGTAGGCTGAAAAACCCAATTCCAGCAGTTCCTTTACCGGGCGGCAATCGGTTGAGCATACACTGCCTGTACGATTTTTGGCTACAGATCCGCATCCTCCTCCGCATGCCAGTTGCATGTTGCATGCGCTGCATTCAGCGATCGCGGTGACGTCGCGGTTTTCCCATTCACTAATCAATTCATCCCGTCGTGAAACTTCCGGGTAGAAGGTACCCAGCGTTTCGCCCGGTTTACCAACCGTGGCTGTACAGGAATAAATTTGTCCGGTATAATCGAAGGCCCATTCTGTTTTACATGCCGGGCAAGCATCGAATAACGGATCGGGAAGGCTTCCGTTTTCGGCCAGGAAT
>Ga0247841_10010968_pt1 | contig 12184 bp, 19 predicted proteins | sample LaCruzMarch2015__2_FD_192410 | JGI IMG/M metagenome (GOLD analysis project Ga0247841, IMG submission 192410) | Freshwater microbial communities from meromictic Lake La Cruz, Castile-La Mancha, Spain - LaCruzMarch2015_18m | ecosystem: Environmental > Aquatic > Freshwater > Lake | place: Spain... | reverse complement strand
TGTTATGGAAAATATAGATGTAGGAGGTCCGACGAATATGCGAGCGGCTCTGAAAAGAGGATGAGCTACTCCCGTTATTCGTCCTGACCGCTATGAATCAGTAGCTGCAGATATGAGAAAAAATGAAGGCCGTGTTTCACCAGTTCTCGGCGCTCGGCTTGGTCGAGATCTTATGAAAGCATCTAAAATCTACGAGGCACAGATTTCTGCTTTTTTGTATAAATATAACAAACTATACATTGAGTATCTTGCAAATATTGAGCTTATCAGACAAGGGAAGCGCGGACCTTTTCAGGCTTGGCAATCTCATTAAGACAGTTTCTCAGTAATAAATAGGCCCGAAAGGGCCTTTTTACTGTATCTCCAAAAACCAAAATACCTTTCTGTGGTATTTTTTGTATTTACCAATCTTTCATAAAATAAATAATCCATATCATGGAAGTAACATAAAATATTTTTCCTATGTCCTCCATTTTTACTAAAATTATTCAGTGAGAAATCCCATGCTATAAAATATACGAAGATGAACTCTGTTTCTCTTTTCTCACTCTCGACCAGCATAATCTCGGACATACTTTGGTTGTGCCAAAAGAAGAAATTGGAAATATTCTTGACCTGTCTGATGAATTGATGACACATATTTTCCTTGTCGCAAAGAATACTATTTGACCAGCAATTCGGCGGGCGACAGGGTGTCCACGAGTGAGTTTTCTCACCGAAGGTTTTTGAGTTCCTGATCATTTTCATCTCCATCTGATACCGATTTTTCGAGATGGAGACTTGGATGCTTCTCGATCACACCGAGAATCTCCTGAGGCTATGGCGATGATAGCAGAGAAAATACAAAAGAAATCCAATAATTATTTGACTCACAGGTATTCCTAGTATACTTAGTATGAATTAGTATACCTAATCATACTTTTTATGAAAAAATCATCACCACCAGACTGTGATATGAAGATGCATACCACGGTAACTGTGGGAACAAAATGACAAATCGTTATTCCACAAGAGGTTCGCACTATGCTGGATATCAAGCCTGGTGATACTCTGATGGTCATCACAAAACATGAAAAAGCCATCGGCATGATAAAAACAGATGATATGGCAGAGTTTATGGCGTATATGCAAAATGAAATCAACAATTAATCATCTCTCTATGAAAAAATATTTTTCTCTCTTATTAGTGGCGAGCATTTTTCTCACTGGATGTGGCAAATCTGATGTGATAGGAGACACGAAGAAACCTTATGATATCGAAGTAGTCCTTGCTTCTGCTCTCTCCAAGGGTGCTTTTGTAGAAAAATCCGCTATTGTCAAAGCTGGCACACAAGTGAAGCTCACAGCTCAGGCGAGTGGGCGTGTTGGTAATCTCCTGGTAAAACCATGACAAATGGTAGTCGCAGGTCAGACTCTAGTGCAACTCGAAGACATGTACGGTTCTGCTGATAATTCACTGGCTGAAGCACAGATTGCTCTCCAAAATGCTCGCCTTACTCTTACTTCAACTTCTGCAACTCTCGGTCAGGCTCTCTCCAATACCCAGATTGCATATGAAAAAGCAGAAAAAGATTTTCTGGCTACGCAGATTAGTATGAAAGAGACACTAGAGCAAGCCGAGAGAAATGCTGCAGCACTCGAATCGGGCACTTCATGAGATACGACGACACCTCTTTCGAAAGCTGAATTGGAATTGGCGAATTTTATCGCTTCACAACAGAAACAGCTCGATGCTTTTGAAACAAGCTATGAGAATCAGCTTCAAAATTTTCAATCGTTTTTGGCCAATGTTTTGGATTCTTCCGATACACTTCTCGGCGTCTCTGAACAAAATAAAACTCTCAATGATTCTTACGAATACCTCTTATCTGCGAAGGACAGTCAACAAAAAATCGTCGCAGAAGATATTCTTCGAAAGCTGCTCACATATAAAACATGGTCTCCTGATCCAAAACTCCCGCTCCTGGACAGGGTTATCGAATTACAAAAAGCTCATACACTTGTGAACTCACTCTTGGCAGCCATTGAAACAGTATTGATTAATTCTGTTTCCGATGCGACGCTCTTTTCTCCTACGACACTCGCAGCTCAGAGGACTTTAATTGATGCCTATCAATCACAATATAGCGGTATTTCTACAGCACTGGTTTCTTTTCTTAATACTTCCCAGACATTTCTTGCCACCTATGAGAATGAGCGTCTTGCTCGAGAACAGGCCGTGAAATTGGCTTCTGATAATGGAGCGAGTACCCTGGATCAGACCAAAATAACCGTAGAAAATACGCTTCGTGCTGCTGAAGCAGGATTACAGCTTGCAAAAAATGCCTACGAAACGACACAAAAAACACATGACCTTACGCTCCAACAATTAGCTCAGTCAGTGGAAGCGGCATCAGTGCGTGTGAGAAGTGCTGGAAGTCTCTTTGAACGACTCACTGTGACGGCACCTGTGAATGGTGTGATAGGGGCAATCCAGGTCGATGAATGAGAAGAAGTGACACCAGGACGACAAATACTCGAAATCGCAAGCAAGGATGCAGAATGTATGATAACTATTGAGAGTGCTATGCTGGATCAGCTCCAGGTGGGCACCAAAGTTTCGGTGAATTATCGTGGCGAAGTCCTGAAAGGTTCTGTCGCAAACATCAGTCCTGTTGCCAATCAAGGGCTCAATTTCTCTGTTACTATTGCTGTCAATGATCCAGTATCAGTGTTTGGTGACTTCGCTACTATCGAGATACCGATGACATCATCATTTCCGACTATTCCTATTACCGCCGTGACGCTCTTGGCTCCTGGACAAGGTGAGATTTCGACTCTCGTGACAGATGAAGCGGGGGTATCATCCATCAAAAAAATCAGCGTTGTCCTCTGAACACTTCGGGGCAATAGAATTGAACTCCTCTCCGATGTACCAGATGGAGCGCAAATTATCCTCTCTGATATGAAAAATTTTAATCCCACCGATTTTGTTTTGAGAAAGAAGTAATAATCGCTGAGTTTAATTTGTTTCATTTGTTTTCGAAACAAATATTCCTTTCTCTATCTTCAGCTTTAGCTCTATCTCTTCCGCTCTATGTCTTCTCTCCGCGATAAACTCCTTTCTTGATTTTATGGTTTTTGGGTACGCAACTATCGTATTGGTATTATGGGAGTGGTTTTGATTTTTGTTCTTGGGTTTTCTGGGATTATCTCCATTCCAAAAGAGAGCTCTCCGGATGTCAAATTCTGACTTGTTTCTATCAGTACCGCCTATGTGGGTACCTCTCCAGAAGATATTGATAGTCTGATCACGACACGCATAGAAAAACAGATTAAAAGTATCCAAGGTATTGATACTATTTCTTCTTCGAGTCGACAGGGATTTTCGAGTATTGTTGTAACGCTCAAGGCAGAGGCAAATACCGATAAACTGGTTCAGCAAATAAAAGATGGTGTGAGCCGAGCTGATCTTCCTACTGATGCGACAGACCCCTCTGTGAATGAAATCAGTACAGAGAGTCAACGACTTTTCTCTGTGTTTCTCTCCAACACAGATAAAAATGTTTCTCGGGATGTCCTCATCAAACGAGCGAATGATATCCAGAAAAAATTTGAAGGAAAATACAACATCGATACTGTCGTAATAGATGGTGGTGATGCCTCAGAATTGGAAGTTATTGTTCATGGGGCCAAGATGGCAGCTCTTCAGATATCCCCAGCGAAAGTAGCTGATATCATTCGTCAATACAATCAATCGTTTCCCATTGGGAAATTCACATTGGATACAAAGTCCTACGATTTCCGTATTGAGGGTGATGTAGAATCATTTGAGGCTTTGCTCAAAATACCAGTCAAGATTGCCGATGGTGGAGCAGTTCCACTCGGAGAATTTGCTACTCTCAAACGCACCTGGAAAAATACCGCACAAGAGAGAATGAATCAAGGAGAAAATCTTGAGATGCCATTTATACAGATGACGTTTAATAAACAACCCCGAAAAAGTGTCTTCTCTACGGCAAAAGAAGTACGAAAAATTCTTGAAGAGCAGGTAGCGACTTTTGGTCCTGAGTGGCATATTAAATATGGTTTTGATCTGGCAGAGATTATTTCAGAGGATTATTCCAATCTTGGATGGAATGCTGTGCAGACATTGATTCTTGTGTTTGGTTGTGTTTTTTTCTTTATCGGCATCAAAGAATCACTTATTGCGGCGATTTCTATTCCTCTCGCATTTCTCATCTCTATCCTCACACTCAATTGGCTCGGTCTTTCACTCAACTTCATGACCAATTTTTCTTTGGTTCTTTCTTTTGGTATTGCGATAGATCTCACACTTGTGATCATCGAGGAGACGACGAAAAAAACGAAACTCTGATTTAGCCCGAGCATGGCGGTGCTTTTGGCTATTGATGAGCTCAAACTCTCTGTGATATCGAGCACAGCAGTGACACTGATCGTATTTGTGCCGATGATGGTATTGCCTGGTATTCTGGGTAAATTCCTTTCCTACATTCCTATTACGGTATTTTCCACGCTTCTTGCTACACTGTTTCTGGCTCTCTCTACCAATTCATCACTCTTTGTCCGTATTACGAAAAATACAAAGTGGTATATCAAGAGTCCTTTTGTAGAACTTCATATGTCACCAGGAGAACTCGCATTGCTCGCTGAAGAAAGAAAAGGAAAAGAAGAGCGACCATCTGAAAGCCAGACTTATCGTGAGCTTCTCTTGGAGAGAATGGAGGGATGGTATGAAGGGACACTGAAGTGGTGGATGGACACGATGTTTCGACGTAGAATGCTGATATGGGGACCTGTTGTTCTCACCATTCTTTCTTTTATCTTTTTAGCGCCTCGTCTTCTCGGTGGTAGTCTTTTCCCCTCCGATGATTCGCCGTTTGTCTTTATTACTGTCTCAGCCCCACCAGGTACCGAGAGGCACGCTCTAATCGATAAAACACGAGCCGAATGAATCACTGTTGAGGACCGTATCACTGGTTTTCCTGAGGTAAAATTTTCAACTTTTAAATTTCTCGATAATACCCTGAGTATTTATGTGGAGCTCACTCCTACTATTGAACGAAAAAAACTCTGACAACGAAAGAGTAATGAAATGGAAAAACTCTTCCTCGAAAAACTCACACCCCTTCAGACAAATGGTCTCGAAGTCGCCATAAAAAGTGAGCAAAATGGTCCTCCTACGTGAGCTCCTGTAAGTATCAAGCTTCTTGCTGGGGAGACCGATCAGTTATCAGACTTGAAAAAAGTGGTTCGTGATTTTGAATCATATCTCAAAGAATTGCCAGGCACAAAGAATGTGAATAATACGAGCCAAGATAGTCCAGGAGAAATCGTGATGAGCATTCATCGAGATCGTGTCGCTGCTGCGGGATTGTCACCACTTCAGATCTATTCGGAAATCTCCAATATGGCCCGAGGAGTGAAAGCAGGGAGTTTGATTCTAGATGATGAGGATATTGATATCATCGTGAAGAGTGATACACATTATGATAATCTCGATATTGATCAGATTCTTTCTCAGACACTTCAAACACCAAATGGTCCTATGACCATTGCCTCGCTGGTAAAATATGAATTTCGAAATGCGCTCGTAGAAGTCAGAAGGGTCGATGGGGACCTCACTATCTCTATTGAGGCAGATGTACGGGATGGGTACAAGGCATGAGACCTTCTTGTTTCTCTCAACAATTTTGCTGCTACCTATGCTTTTCCAGAAGGTATTTCTTTTAAAAAATGATGAGAGTTTGAAGCCAATAGAGAGCTCCTTATCGCTGTAGCGACAGCCCTGGTTACCTCAATACTTCTGATTTTTGTGATTCTTGTCTTTGTCTTCAATTCATACTCGATGCCACTGATTATCCTCTATACTATTATTCTTGGTCTTCTTGGTGTGAATGTGGGTTTATGGTGAGTGAATTTCTTTAATAGTTCTGTTGGGTATAATATGCCGATGGGTATTGGGTTTATTTCTCTCATGGGCCTGGTGGTGACAAATGCTATTATACTCATCGATAAGATCAATCGTAATCGAGATGCAGGTATGTCTCCTTATGATATGGTGATAGACGGTGGCAAGACTCGTATGATGCCTCAGATTGTGACCGCTCTCACGACAGTCTTTGGCCTTCTGCCAACTGCCTTTCAGGATGCATTTTGGGGATCGCTCTCCTGGACCGTAATCTGGTGAACGATTATTGCCACTATTTTGACACTCTATTCCATTCCTGCCCTGTATTACAATGTGTACGGGGTAGAGAAAAATAGTACGAAGAAAAAGCGTCACACTCAACATGTATAAATTATGTCTTCAAAACCACTTAAAAAAGTTTTTGTTTCTGGCTGTTATGATATCCTCCATGCAGGGCACATCTATTTTTTCCAACAGGCTCGTTCTCTGGGTAATCATCTGACCGTCTGTTTTGCAAGTGCTGAAGTATTGGCAATAACCAAACATCGCAAACCCTCTCTTCCCGATGATCACAAGAGAGTCATACTTTCTGAACTTTCTTGTGTTGATGCAGTGGTATCGAGTTCTGATTTGGATCCAGTGTTTGATTTTCGTTCTCATATTGATTCTCTCCAGCCAGATATTTTAGTCGTTACAGAAGATGATCAGAATGCGGAAAGAAAAAAAATATTTTGTGAAGAACATGGGATAGAATTTGTGATTCTTCCAAAGCATTTTTTTGTAGCGCCTATCTCTACTACATCTATTTTGACTTCCATCAAAAAGCAATAATTCGACAAAATTTGACTCTTGTGATATTTTTTCTATACTCCTCTCACTTTTTTATCTCTTTCCTATGGCTAATTTTTTCAAAGATTCAATGGCAGAACTCGAGCACGTGGTATGGCCTACACACCTAGAAACGAAAAAGTTTTTTCAAATAGTTGTCAGTATTATCGCTGCCATGACGCTTTTTACGTATCTTCTGACCTTGATATTTAGTAATGCATTTTTGGAATTACGTAATCGAATCCACGCTACACCTACTGCTGATATCTCTGGGTCTCCTGTACTCGATACAAATGCTGTTAAGGTAGATGCTACCACCGCTGATGGAAGCGCTGTGACTGTTACACCAACTGCGACTGAACCAATTGTGCCAGTTGTTCCCGCTGCTCAATAGTTCCTATTTTTTATCCTTTTGTCCATGTCGAAACTCTTCACTCCAAAAGCAGAATGGTATGTTATCCGTGTTATTTCTGGTACTGAAGAAAATGTGCGTACATCCCTTATGCAACGCCGAGAGATGTTTAACCTCGAGAAATCAATTCTTGATTGTTTTGTGCCTCTACATGATGTTGTCACATTGAAAAAAGGCGGAGGAACGACAAAACAGAAAAAAAATATCTTCCCAGGATACATCCTCGTCAAAATGATTGTGAATAATGAATCGTGGTATGTTGTCAGGAATACTCCAAATGTGACAGGTTTTCTCGGTGCTGGAACTATTCCAGTTCCTGTTTCTGAGGAAGAGCTGCTCCGCATCCAATGAATGGTAGATGAGAAAAATGCAGAATATAAGACACCCATTAAAATCGGTGATTATGCAACAGTCCTTGAGGGCTCATTTAAAAATAGCGAAGGCAAGATTATCGAAGTGAACGAGAAGAAATGAACGCTCAAATTGACAGTGAATCTCCTGGGTCGTGATACACCTGTGGAACTGGAGTTTGGGCAGATCAAGATAAAGCATTAAAATTTTGCTCTTGCAAAAGAGAGAAAATTCATAGAGTGTTCGCGTAGTTGCGCCGGGGTAGCTCAGTGGTAGAGCAGAGGCCTGAAAAGCCTTGTGTCGGTAGTTCGATTCTACTCCTCGGCACCATATCAGATTAACGCCTTCTTTTGAGAAGGTGTTTTTGTTGCTTTTTAGGGGTAAATAGAATACTATTATTTCATGGGGTTTGCAGACGATTTTCATAGATTCAAGGTTCCTACAGACATGAAACAACGATCATGGCCGATGATTTGTGCATGGTTTCTCCGTTTTTGAATTGATTTAGAAGACAAAATTGATGTTCAATGTAGTGATAGCGATGGTTTTGAGATTCTCGACCTATGATGCGGTTCATGATGGGCAATAAAAGATATTATTCTCAACGTGCCTCTCCTGACACATGGGATCATACATGGGGTCGATATCCATCAATATCCCCAATGGAAGTGAATACACCCCTGTAATTCAGATGTCCGATTGGTTACATGAGATGCTCAAAATCTGGTCGAACATGCGGATAATTCTAAGGATTTTATTTATAGTATGGCACTTTTATGATATCCTCGTGATGTTCTCCGAGTTATCCAGGAAGTATATCGTCTCTTGAAGCCGAGTAAAAGCGCCTATTTATATGCAATGCTTTGAGTCAAGAAATTAAGTAATCCGCCTTTAGACACAATAATGATAGAACTCGGTATACCCTTTAAGATACATGGTTTTACTGAAGAGGCACATCAACAGCAGCAAACAGGATTTTATCCAGAAGGATGTGTACTGGAAATACGAAAGATATGAAACCCAAAGAACATAACAATACCTCTTATAGGTACGAGTCCAGCCATATTAAATCCAAGTATTCATATGGACAGAGCCTTTGAGTCCTCATTACTCATATCGGAATATTGTCTCGATGCACCTACATTCTAAATGCGACACGCATATCGAGAAAATATCCACAGGTTCCCATGATCATAGTTGAGATGGTGCGTGCCCAGACGTATTCTAGTGCGAAATAGTCGGTGAGTCCGTAAGTTATTAGGAGGACAATGATGGTACTATAAAATGCAATGGTGACAAAACGAGGATAACCATGCCAAAATGACATATCTGACCCAAAGGTCCAATATTTATTAATAAAAAATGCTGCTATTGATTCGAGTATAAATGCGATAGTACACGATGTGAGATAATGGAATCCAAAAATTCCGGTAAATATTCATACGATACAGAGGCTGATACCGAGCATAATGCCTCATACAGAAATATACCGTATAAACTGCCGTATGTGATGTTGTGCACGAATATTTTTTACCCCAAAATATCGTAGCCAGTGTCCAGGAGCTTTTTTCATACTCATATAGTAACATACAAAAATAGTATGTCAATATCTTGAGAAGATATTATTTTTCACATAGTATGAGTTCTAATACTTTTTCTGGCGGCCTTTTCGTACTTTTGGTGGCAAAAGTACTGCAAAACCACCGAAAGCACATAAACTCGCTATAGACTGAATTCAAGAATTTACTTCATTCATCTCGCTCAAACAGTATGTGCTCTCGGACTCTCGTTTCAGAGTGGCAAGAAGAAAATGCAATAAACTCCCCCTTACTCCAGTGAGGGGGCGGAACAATAAGACTAGAAATGGGGGTGTATAAAAAAACACCCAACTTTCGTTGGATGCTTTAAATGTTTCTGGTGCCCAAGAGAGGACTCGAACCTCCACACCTTGCGGCACAGCCACCTCAAGGCTGCGTGTCTACCAATTTCACCACCTGGGCACGTGACATCGTGTACTATAGGGATATATTTATTTTTTCAAGTTTTTTTCTGCTGATTTTATTGGAGCTTTTTTCTTCATCAAAAAATCATCGATAATTTTCGTCGCTGCTGCTCGTCCTCCGAGACCAAAAGCAAGTCAAAATGCGAGACTCGCAGCTGCTACGACACCGATGAGGATAGAAATGATAAGATAGGATGGGATTATAGAAACACCATAATTGACTTGCCCCAGCGAAATACTGAAAGTGAAAAAGAGAATCACGACACGTCAGATATTTCCGAGAAGTGTCGCTGTTTTTTTACTGTCAAAACGGAGAGCATTGTAGATGATATTATAGGCTGTTTCTGATGATTGAATTCCAAAAAATGTCACAAGAAGAGCGAGCAGTAAGTGTGGTAAATAATCCACTACCCGTGAGAGAAATTCTTCTATTTCTAGATATCCTGCAGCCTTGACTGCACTTCGGAGAAAGAGTAAAAATACAAAGATTGCGATATATTTTCCAATAGCTTTTGGAAGAGTATCTTGTCCGATATGTGTTTTTTGACCAAAAACTTTTAAGAGCATTTTTTCTATACCCGTCACATGAAAAATCCACTCTGTGAGGAGGTAGAGCCCAATACTGACGATGATACCTATCAAGAGTATCTGGAGTGCTGGAAATAGAGTACCATACGGTTGTAAGAGATCCTGGAGGGTTTGTAGGTTGTCCATGTCTCTATTATAACACTCTCAGCCACTTTTTGCAAATATACACTCTTTTTTCTTGCTTTCATTTGGGTGTTACTATACTTTCTGGAGTATTTTAACACTTTTTCTATGTCAAAAATTCGCGTTCTCATTCTCTTCGGTGGACAAAGTGGTGAGCATGAGGTATCTCTGGTGTCTGCTCGTTCAGTTGTTGACGCCCTCGATCATGAAAAATATGATATTATCCCCGTTCTTATCACAAAAAATGGTCGGTGGATAGCGAGCGATACTGCTCTTGGTATACTTTCTGGTGGCCCAGAAATAGCAGAATGAACTTCTTTGCCTGACTTTCGTGCGATGTGAATTGATGTCGTTTTCCCGGTTCTTCATGGACCTTATGGTGAAGATGGTCGATTACAATGACTTCTTGATATGATAGGACTCCCCTATGTCGGAAGTGGTGTCGGTGGATCCGCGGTTGGTATGGATAAGATTTATTCTAAGGCTGTTTTTACACAAGCGGGACTGAGGCAGCTCCCATTTTATGCCTTTAATGCGTATGATTGGAAGACAAATCAGGATTCTGTAATTGCTGGAATAGAGGCACTCGGATATCCTGTTTTTGTAAAACCAGCCAATATGGGAAGCTCTGTCGGTATCTCAAAAGTAAAATCTCGAGAGACACTTCTGTCAGCTATAAAAGAAGCACTTATATATGATTCGCGTATTGTCGTCGAAAAATGACTTGAAAGACCACGAGAGGTGGAGCTGGCTGTTCTCGGTAATAGCGAGCCAATGGTTTCCATTGCGTGAGAGATTATGCCTGATATTAAACATGAGTTCTATTCTTACGAATCAAAATATACAGAATGAGGCGCAGCGCTGCAGATCCCAGCAGATATCTCTCCTGCTCTGCTTGCCGAACTTCAATCACTGGCAAAAAAAGCTTTTCAAGCGGTTGGAGCGCGCGGACTTTCTCGAGTGGACTTTCTCGTGGATCGTGAGACAGGAGAATGTTATTTGAATGAAATCAACACTATGCCAGGATTTACCAAATTTAGTATGTATCCAAAGCTATGGGAAGCAACTGGAATTGGATATTCTGAACTTCTCGATCGATTGATACAACTTGCGCAGGAAGACAAAAATAAATAAACTATATGAATAAAAAGTTAATTAAAATTTCATGAATTATTATTGCATTATTGTGCATTTTAACCATCATTTTTATGTTTAATTTTTTCGAGAAACCAAATAAAATTAGCATTAAAAATGATATTACAACTCAATTAATCAATCCTTTAGATAAACGTATTTTTACAAAACAAGGCGAGCAACTTTTAATTGATCTCGTGAAGAATGGGGACTACAGCACTGAGGCTGTTAACACGGAGTATGGTGACTGGCAACCTATAATAGAAAAAGGTGTAAGACTGAAGCTAACAGATAATAATACGGGGTCTTTTTTTATTATTCCAAGTGATATAGCTCATTGGAGAGAGGGTATGGCCTTTGAGTTTATTCCAACTAATATGTCACAGAATACTAGTTTTAAAGTTAATAAAATTTATTTTAATAAATTTAAATTAACGAATTTTCTCAGCATGGATTCGAATACGATAATTCCTCTATCTGAGATGAAGGAGATAGCAAGCTATCATTTACAATTCGAAGGTAACGGCGTAGAGTTTCTCGTACTTATAAATAATAAACAAGTGAGTAGCGGTAGTGATGCCTTTTTTGGTTCACAACTTAATTTTTCAGTAGATATTCCTATAAATAAGTATTTGTCTGTGGGCAATAATACTCTTATCATTACACCAAAGAATATATCTAATAACTCAAGATTACACGTTACAATCACTAATTTGAACAGGCAGAATGATATCATCCAAGATGGAGATATTTTACTCAATACAGTAACTGCAACGACAGATTTCAGTGTGCCAGTTGATGTTAATTTTGAGTAAATAAAAACCTATTTTGCGCG
>Ga0247841_10010966_pt1 | contig 12187 bp, 8 predicted proteins | sample LaCruzMarch2015__2_FD_192410 | JGI IMG/M metagenome (GOLD analysis project Ga0247841, IMG submission 192410) | Freshwater microbial communities from meromictic Lake La Cruz, Castile-La Mancha, Spain - LaCruzMarch2015_18m | ecosystem: Environmental > Aquatic > Freshwater > Lake | place: Spain... | reverse complement strand
ATGACCTTCTACAGAGTATACTGCGGAATATTTGTAAGTTCCCCTTTCTTGAGCGCCGACTGGTGGGCGACGATGCCGGCAACGGTCATGTTGAGCGCCTGGGCCACGTCCACCAACGGCTTGCGGTTACGCAATACGGCGTCCACGAAGTCACTCATCAGGTAGCCGTGCGAGCCGCCGTGTCCCCCGGCGTCAACGCCGGGAGGCAGTAGAGGTCTCTCTATATTCACATTACCCTGGTCGTACTTCTGCCCATACACCCGTCCCCTTTCACCCGCGGCCACCGGGATGTCCCACGTAACCGCCATGCGCGACATGCCGCCTTCACTGGTTCGAAACAGAGCGATCTCGCTACCGAAAGGATTCTTGTAGTCGTTATTCTCCGCGCTCAGGTGCGGCACGATGCTCGGCATGCCCATGCACGACACCTCGGTGAAACTACCCCCGGTGACGCAGACGTAGTAGGCATTCGAATGGGTCGGATACCACTGGGGCGGCAAGCCCTTGCGCCAGCCGTCGCTGTCCACGTTCTTTGTCTTCGGGTTGTATCCCGTGAACGGAGTTGGGAAGTGGTGGAAGTATTCGCCCTCCGAGTAGAGCAGCTTACCCAGCAACCCGGCCTGGTACCGCTGCCGCCAGGCGTACAGGTCCGAGTGGAAGGCGGACGTCTCGAACATCATGTACTTCAGCCCGCTTTTCTTTGCGGCCTTGAACAACCGGTCGGCGTCCTCGAGCGACCCGAACACCGCCGGCACGGCGGAGGCGACGTGTTTTCCGCTCTCCAACGCCGCGACGGCCAGCCGCGCGTGGCTGGGCGCGTCTGTGGCAATGAACACAGCCTCGATGCGGTCGTCCTTGATCATCTCCTCGCACGACGGGTAGGTCTTCTGGCACCGGCATTCCTTCGCCAATTCGGCGCAGCGCGACGGAATCAGGTCGGTTACCGCCACCACCTCGACATTCGGGTGGTGCTGAAAGCCGAAGAGCGCTCCGAACTGGCACGTGCCGTATCCGGCGATGCCGACACGGATCTTCCGATCGGAAAACGGCTGCCATATCTTCGTCGCGCCGGCGGCGGCCTGCGTCATCGGCTCGAAGCCCTGGATGACCTTACCGCCGGCATCCACGGGCGCTTTGGCAGGCTCCGCGCCCCCCACGGCCGTAGCGCCGCTCAGGCCAAGGGCCGCTCCGGCCGCTCCGATCCACTCGATAAATTCACGTCGCGTCACACCCGTCTGTTGTCTCAGTTTCATAGCGTCCCTCCACTTTCCTCGTCGGCCATGTTGTCGCGGTGGAACTTCCACCGCGCACCGGCACCTCCATCATTGCAGAACGTTTCACGTCAGTGGCAAAAGATCATCTGTTTCTTCCAGACTCTACGGAAGCCGGCTGGCGAAACAGTAGCTGCCGGAGGCGACTTCGGCACGGAAGAGGCCCTTGTCGACAACCGGCTGCGTGATGCCGGGCTGCGTTGCCACGGGCTGGCCGCCTTCGCGGACAGCGTCGAGCGCAGTCGCCGGGATGACGACGGTCGCGGTGGTGTTCGGAGGCACGGTCAAATTCCAGGTCAGCGTGTTTCCCTCCACGCGCCATGCGCTGGTGATCCTGCCGTAGCCGGTCATCAGGGAAGCCTCGACCCGTTTCAATCCGCTCTCGATGCCCGGGGCGGCGATGAAATGCCGGAAGCCTGGCGCAGTCTCGTCATAGCGGATCCCCGCCAGCCCTTCGATAAACCAGAGATCCACCGAGATCATCGTGTTGTGGATATGCGAGTTGTTGCCGTTCCATTCCTCCCAGATCGTGGTGGCGCCATTGCGGATCATGTGCCCGAAACTGGGATAATCCTCCTGGGTGTGCATCAGCGCCAGGAGGTCGTTGCGCCGCTGGTTGATCAGGTGCTTGGCCATGAAGTAATTGCCGTGCATGCCCGTGTTCAGGTGGCCCTTGCGCGTGACCTTGATGTCCTGCTCCAGCGCGGCCATGACTCGCGTGGCGACGTCCGGCGGCGTGATGCCGAACAGGAGAGGCATGGCGAGGTAGGTCTGCTCGCCGTTCGCATAGGTCGCGCCGTCGGGATTCAGGAATTGCGTATGGAGTCGCGCGGCGAGTTCTTTCGCCCGCGTTTCGTAGATCGCGGCCGGCGCGTCGTCGCCCACGACGTGGCCGATCTTGCCCGCCAATTGCAGGCAATACACCAGGTAGCAGTTGTTGAAGAACAACGTGGAACGGGCGTCCACGCGCCCCCCGCCGCCCTGGTCCCGGCCCGGCGGAACCCAGTCGCCAAGGAAATTCCACTCCAGCGATTTGGCATAGCCGATTCCCACGTACGGCTGCATCAGGCCGTCAACCCGTTTCGTTTCGATGAACGCAAGCCACTTCTTCATGACGGGCCAGCCCTGTTCGAGCGGTCGCCGGTCGCCGTACGTGAGGTAGACCTGCCAGGGCATGGTGATGCAGAAGCCGCTCCAGGCCGGTCCGCCGCCAGCGCCCTGCGAGAACGGCACGGTGTAGGGCACGTCGCCCGCCGCGTTCTGGGAGTCGCGCCAGTCGGCCGCCCACTTGGCGTAGAAAGGACCGGTTCGGAAGTTGATCATACCCATTTCCATCGAGGTGCCCGAGTCGCCGCCGTAGCCAAGCCGCTCGCGGTGCGGGCAGTCGACCGTGTAGCCGCCCAGGCTCAGGCACTTGTAGGTCCAGCACATCATGTCGTGGATCCGGTTCAGCAGCGGGTTGTCGCAGGAAAAGGTCGAGCCGGGTTCGTACGCGGTGGTGACCAGCCAGCCCTTGACCTCCTCCGGCTTCGGGGCCCGGGTGAGGCCCTTGACGATCGCGTAGCGGAACGCCGCGTAGTTGAACCGGTTGCGGAACCGCTCGCCCCCGCCGCCACGCGCGACGTACTCGCTGTGCTGGCCGTAAACCTGAAACGTGCCGTTGGGAAACCGCTTGTCGGCGAACTCCATGATGATCTTCGTGCCCTTCGGAACGTCGTCCGGGAGAATCAGCTCGAACCAGCCGGTATAGTTCCGGCCCATGTCGAGCACATAGCCGCCGTCAATCGGCTGCACGGTTGCCAGGCGAACCTCATCGAGCGCTCGGTTCGGCTCCATCATCTGCGCCGCGATGACCGGCGTGGGCGGATTGTGGACCGTGGCGGCCTGCCAGGACGAGTCGTCGCAGTCCGCCGCGCTCCAGTTGGCGATCGCCTTCTCCGCCTCGACCAGTTCGCCACCGTATCGACCGCTGGTGCCCATGCCCAGGGGGGTGATATGGCTCGGCCGCGCCTTCCAGGTGGCATCGGTGGCGATCGTCAAGGGCGCCTTCCCCGCAAACGTCAGATCCAGCCCGGCCTTGACCATCGGGCCGACGGAGCCGGCGTGCTTCAGCGCGCCCACCGACCAGCCACGGCCCAGCCACAGGCCGATGCAGTTCGTGCCTTTGACCAGGTACCGTGTGATGTCGTGTGTGAGATACAATCCCCGTATGCCGTAGTCCGAGACCGCCGGGCTGAGCACGTCGTCGCCCACCTTCTGGCCGTTAACATATAGTTCGTAGTAGCCCAGGGCGCAGACGTAGGCCGTGGCCGTGGCCGGAACGTTGTCCAGCGTGAAGGTTTTCCGGAGCCAGGGCAGTGGACCCTGATTATCCTTCATCCAGTCCGCCCCGATCCATTCACCGCTCCAGTCGGACGCGGTGAGCGGCCCCACGGTGAATGAGGCAGGCGCGCTCCACGGCGAAGGTGCACCGGTCTGGTCCCACACGCGGATTTTCCACCAGCATCGCGCGCCCTTCACCAGTGGCTTGCCGGCGTAGGGCACCCACTGCGACTGATCCGATTTGATTTCGCCCGAGTCCCACATGGATCCGATGCCGGCGGCCAGCGCATCTGGCGAGTTGGCCACCATTATCTGCCGCGCCGCCTGCGCCAGACCGCGGCTCCCGGACGGAATCGCCCAGGATAATCGCGGCAGTGTCCGGTCGATGCCCAGCGGATTTGTCAGTCCCTCGCAGCGCAATTGTTCCGGCGCGCCCGGCGCCCCTTGCGAAACCGGCGCCAGGCAGGCCACTACCCCCATCACTACCCAGAGGATTATCATTCCGCGCATCTTCAGTTCTCCTATTCCTGAGACAATAGACTCAATCATTACCAGCTTCCCTATTGGACATTCTATTTCATCCGGATCGTGTCGCCGCCTTCATAGACGACCAGCCGGGCGGTCTTGGGCGTGAAGGGTTCGATGCGGATGGTGTTCGATCCGGACTTGAGATGGGCTGTTACTTCGATTCGCAGCGGTTTACCGATGAAACCGCCGGCATCATGTCCGTTGACGGTCACGCGGGCGGCGGCCTCTGGCAAAAGCTCATCCATTTCGAGGTAGACCCGCGATGAGGCTAGCTTCACCGTCGCCGGAATTTCGCAGGTGCCTTCGAACGGGTCTGCTTCGACAGGACTGGCAGTATAGCGCCGACCGGCGGCGAGGCGGGGCAGTTCCTGATCGGTAACAGAAACGCGGTCGCTCAGGAGGATGGTCTGTGGATCCTGGCCCTTGATTTTGATTTTGCGATCGCCGATGGTGAGATCGGCATCGAGCGTCTTAACAACGCCAATAGCCGGATCGTCGCCTTCCGCAAGGCGTGACACCTGGAGCCTTCGCGCACCGGAGTCGATCGCCTTCTGGAGCCGGTCGCGAACATCGCGACTGCGCTTTGCATCGCCGGGGACGCCATAGGTTGCCAGCACCACGACAATTTTCCCGGAGGGCGGATGAATACTCCGGACGGGGATCGGATCGCCGACGGGTTTTGTCATGTCGGTGATCCGCGCAGGAAGGCTGCGTTTCTTCGGATGGAACACCATCATGATGCTTTCCGATGGTTCGAGAGTCACATCCACCTCGACGGTATGGGCGTTGATCCGGCGTGAGGACACGGACGTGATTTCGTTTCGCATGGCGTCCCAGCATTCCGGTTCACCCTCGGCGGTGATCCTGAACGTGAAAGCGCGCGCCGCGCCTTCGTGATTCTGATTGCAGACCAGGAAGATATCGCGGCCGCTCTTCTGGCGATGGAGCACGTGCAGCCAGTGGCTGGTCTCACCCGCCAGAACTTCCAGTGTCGGATGAATCCCGGCATTGCCGGCGAGAACGTTCTGGATGTCTTCCGCCGACGGTTCCGCGGGCAGGAAGTATGAACGGCCCCCGGTGGCGCTGGTCCTGCAAAGGGCGAGACCGGGCGCGGCATTACCCCAGATGGATTCGCACAACACGGCGATGTCCTTCGCGGTCTTGCCAAGCGTTGCGGATTTCTCCGGTAGCATCCCGTAGCCGACGACCACGCCGCCATTATCGAAGAATTGTTTCGCCTTTAGCAGCGTCGGGTAGGGGATGACCTCGGCGGATGGAAGCACCAGCACGCGATAGCTTTCTTTCTGCAGTTTGATTTCCTTGCCGGCCAGCGTCGCGTCGTTCTCCCATGTGTCATAGAGGAGCCAGTCGCAATCGAAGAGCGCGTCCTGCATTGCGGTAGTCAGATTTTCGGGTCGCTGGTTTTTGCCAACGTGGATGCTCTGACCGAGTTGAATGAACGCGACGGGTGCGATGTGGCGTCCGCCGGTGAGCAGGGTGCTCAGGCGGTTGTTGTAGTCGGCCCAGACGCGATAGAGCGGCCAACGCGGCTCGAAGCCGCCGTTGTAGAAATAGGGCGGGCAGTCGGTATCGAACGGCGCGCGCGGATTGAAGGAATGCGGGATCATGAAATTCACGCCGCGCACCTGGTGCCAGTCGGCCAGCCATTTCATCTGGGGATAGGTCACGCTCTGGCGGTAAGCGCCGAAGATTTCGCTGAAGGCGATGTCGTCGGCCTTGCCGCAGGTGTGCGAGATCGAACTCGCGATCTTTGGCATCTGGTAGAGACCTTCTTTGCGCTGGCCGGGATAGAACTGCCGACAGACGAGATCGATGCCGCCCATGTCGCTGTACTTCTGGAGCTGCATCATGTTTCCTGCGGAAAGGCTGCGGCTGTAGATTTCTCCGCCGTGTTCCATGAAGTGCCCCATCGAATAGACGCCGTGCTCGCGGCACCATCGGCTCATCCCGCCGTACATCGTGCGGCCCCACGCCTCCGCGAAGCAGTCCAGATAGCTGTACATCGCAGCGACCTGATCATCGCCCGCCAGCTTGAATTTATAGCCGACCAGCATCTTCTTCAGGTCCAGCTTTCGCTCCGTTACGATCGTGCGTAACGCGCTGCCCCAATCGCCCGCTGTCTCCGGTTCGTCGTAGAAATAGCCGACGATCGTCTTGCCGTAATCCGCCTTGAAACGATCAAAGTGCGGTTGATACACCGTCTTGATGAACCAGTCCGTGCATGCCTCGTCCGCCCCGTCCACCGAGATGTACTGAAGCTGATTGCCCCGCGAGCCATTGTAGCGCCACGTAAATATCATTACCCGCCATTTGCCGGCCGGAGCGGTCCAGTTCAGCGCGCCATTCTTCACTGATGCGGTCAGATCCACGAGACTGCTTCCATCAATGGCATCATCACCCGCAACGCGTCCCGCGATCACCGCGACCAAGTTCGACTCCGCATAACCACTGCCCTTGAAATCCAGCGGGCCGTCAACCGCAACCGCCACTGCCTCGAGCCGCTTGCTGCCGTACTGCGGCGGAACGCGGCCGCCCATCATCTGGCTCGGCCACCACTCGTCGTCAAAGATGATCATCTTCAGGTCGTTCTTGCGGGCGAAGTCGAGGCAGACTCCCAGGTCGCGATACCAGCTTTCCCCAAGCCAGTCTTTGTATGGCCGCGGCTCCGCCGTGAAGATGCCGTTGTTCCCCTCCACAACCCTGGCCAGTTCGCCCTTCAGTTGAGCGGGACTTTCGTCGCCGTGCAGCCAGAACAGCGGCCCCGTGAAACGCCTTGCCTCCATCGGCACCGTGCGGAATTGATTCTCCAGATCATCCGGACCGGCGTCCGGTTTTGCGGCCGGCGAAGACAGGCAAGCCAGCAATGGCATTACAAATACGAACAGTCGTGACCTCATTTGTCGTTCCTTTCATTGTCAATGATCAATTAACTGTAGACGGACTTCAGCATTCTGTCCATTATAGCTGGTGCAGAGTTTCTTAGTCATAACGCCTTGCCCCGGGACATGCAGGAGTGAGTCCAATGCAGGGTGAACAGTGAACTTTGCCCATGCGTGGCGGCTAAAGCAATTGGCGCGGCCGATGATGGACACGAAGGGGCTGGATGATGCACACTGACCTACTATATGACAGCGATACCCTTTATGCCTCTGACGTTGGCGACCCTGATCATATCCGCCATCTGTTCCGATGGCGTATTTATCCGTTCCGATAAACGCACCACCATCAGGCATTCCAACGGGTCAGTTGAGTACCGCGATATCCTGAACAAAGTCTTCGTGACCGACGACAAGCGGATTATCATCTATAATCACGGCATCAATCGCATTAATCGCGTGCCGTGGAACGAACATGCCGCCATTCTTGCCGCCAAGCTTCAGCAAGCCACGTCTACCAATCTCTCCGCTGTGCTGGATCTGGCCGCCGCGACGCTCGATCCGGTCGTCGCCGCCGAAGTGGCGGGAAACAAGCTTGACGACTTCTGCGCGTTTGTCGTCATCATCAGATTGGCTGATGGCCGGTATCATGCCGGCGAAGTCTCGTGGAAGAGAAATCATCCTGTGGAGAAGAGACCGCTGAGCCGGTTCATCCGGTCGGGTTCCGGCGTCAAGTATGTCCACCCCGGGGCAGGCCAGAAAAGCGACCGGCATTGGTCGAACCTGAAGGTGAACGAGGCCAGGGCCGAAGTGGCCGGGCTCTACGACGACGCCGTCAAGGCACAAGCTGCTGAGCAAGGTCACGAGTTCTCGCTGACCTGCGACGACTTGACCGTTAAGCCCTGACTCTGCACATGCTCTTCATTGCCCGCGCATGTTTCTTTAGTTATTGCGCAGCGCCATGAGGACGGCTATACTGCCGGCATGAAACGACAAAGGGTGCTGCTGGCTTTGCAGTATTACCACGCCGAGTATCACGCAGGGGCGGCCCGGTTTGCCCGCGAGGCGGGTTGGGTTCTGGACGCGCTCTATGCCCACGCCCACGGCGAAACACCCAATCTGGGCCTGTACGACGGAATCGTCGTGCATGCGTTGCAGAAAGACGACCTGCGCCGGAGCATCGAAGGTAGCGACATTCCCGCCGTGGACCTGGGCGGCACCCTGCAGCGGGCAGGCGTTCCCAAGATCATGCACGACTACCCGGCCTTCGGCGTCAAGGCGGCGGACTACTTCATCACGAAGGCGTGGAAGCACCTGGCTTTCTACATCTTCAAGCCTCTCGACGGTCTGCCCCCGTTCCGTGAACCGTTGTATTGGCAACACTTCCAGAAGACCGCGCTGGCGCGTGGGCGGAAGGCTTACTTGTTGGAATGGACCGGCAAGACCGGCCGCTTGCAGTGGCTGGCGCGCCGGCTGGCGGAATTGCCGAAGCCGCTGGCGGTATGGACGGCGGACGATCCCTCCGCCGCGGAAGTGCTTGACGCGGCGTTCCAGGTGGGACTGCGGGTGCCTGATCAACTGGCGGTGCTCGGTACGCATAACGAGGCGCTTGTCTGTGACTTCTCCCTGGTGCCGCTTTCCAGCCTCGACGGGCAGCGCCAGCAGCAGGCCTACGTCGCCTGCCGGATACTGGATCAGCTCATGCACGGTCGCCGCAGGCAGCCGCCGAAGACGGTCATTGCGCCGGGCGACATCGTTGAGCGTATGTCCACCGGCCATCCCCAGGAAACCGTGACGGCGGGCTTGAAGCGTGCGCTGCAGCTTATTGACACCCGGTTTGCGCGGCCGATGATGGCGCGGGATGTCGCCCGAGCGGCCGGCATGTCTCTGCGGCTGCTGCAGCGGCAGCTCCGCATCCAGACGGGCAGATCGCTGACTGAGATGCTGATTTTACGCCGCATTGAATGTGCGCGGAAGCTCCTGTTGCAGTCTGGTGATTCCGTGGAGCGCGTTGCGGAGGCCTGCGGTTACGGAAGCGCGTCCGCCTTCACGCAGGCCTTCACCCGCGAGGTCGGGCTCTCGCCACGCCGATTCCGGTCTCGTTCGTAAGAGCCGGTTTTCCCCTTCTGCTCGAATGGCCTAAGCGGGATCCGGTCGCCAATCTCAAGAAGCCAGTTATTTGCGCTTATTCGTTGCTCCTCTCGGGTCCTTCCGCACAATTTCCGGTAACGCCTGCTGCATCTTGCTGCGAAAGGCCATGGGGGACATGTTCATCTTCCTGCTGAACAGCCTGGAGAAGTAGAACACAGAACTGAAACCTGTCTGCTCGGCAATCCGGGAAACCGGCAACCGGGTATCAGACAGCAGTGCGCACGCCTTGTTGATGCGGATTTGCAGTTGATACTGGCGGGGCGAGGAACCGGTCTGCCTTTGAAAAATCGACCGGAACGCCGAGTAGCTCATCCCCAGTTTTGCCGCCAGGCTCGCGAGGTCAATGGTCGATTCGGCCCGTTCCAGCAGGAAGCACCGTGCCTGCTGGATCTTGCCGGCAATTTGCCGGTCGGCGGTCCGGTATGACATCGAAAGAGAACGGATGCGTGCGAGAACCTCCACTGCGCGGGCCGCCGCAATCTGGCGCCATCCTGCAGGTGTGGACTGAAGCAGCACGCCCACCGATTGGATCAAACTGAGCAGGTCTTCATCGAACCCGACGCGGAGCACGGCATTCTCCATGGAGAAGAAGCGCGTCATGATATGCCTGGCGTAGGTACCGTTAAAGCCGATCCAGTACTCGGTCCATCCGGTGGACTTGAGCGGGCGGTACCGATGCCACTCGCCGGGAAACAACAGCAGCACATGGCCGGCCTGGAGCTGCACAACCCCGGATGATCGCGACTCGAAGACGCCGCGTCCCTCTGTAATATAGACAATCTGAAACTCGTTCAGACGGCGGCCGCCCTTCCACGTGAACAGGTAGTCCTTTGGGTGCTGACCTCCCGGATAATGCGCCCCGGCCGGAATGTCGCCCTGGCCGCAGTCGATAACATGAAGCCCCCACTCGACCGCATCCCGCTCGATCGGCAGATAGCGCGAAAAGTCACGGATGATAGCTGTATTCATTTGTATGTCATAATGTGCAAAACTTAAGTCATCCTGTCCATTCACAAATGCCTCATCTTCTGGTATTCTCTGCTACATGTTGAAGAATGGGTTCCTGAAGCAGCCGCAGGATGCACGGCCCGGGAGGCAAGCCGGGATGTCTTTCTGCAACGTAAAGAGAGGAGCTTCCGACTTGTGCCGCACAAAGAAACCATGACCTCCCGAGAACGTGTGCTCAAAGCGCTTAATCATGAAATCCCCGACCGTGTCCCGATGGACCTGGGCGGCAACCAGACCGGCATTCACAAGAATGCCTACCTGGCGCTTATCAAGCATCTCGGAATCAGGGATGAGCTGCAGATCATGGATGCCGTGCAGCAGCTGGCCAGGCCATGCGAAAAGGTCCTGGAGCGGTTTCACATCGACACCCGCTACATAGCCGCAGGCGCAGCGGCCGGTTGGAAAGGCGGCATCGTCAGGGTTGAGCGCGATGGCCGCGTGTGGCACGACCTGACCGACGAGTTCGGCATCCGCTGGTCCATGCCGGACGACGCCCGTAACTATATGGATATCACACTGCATCCCCTGGCCAACGCAACGACAGCGGACGTCAGTGACTATCCCTGGCCCAGGGGCGATGATCCCTCGCGCTTCGCCGGCTTGCGCGAACGGGCGCTGCAACTTCGCAAGGAAACCCCCTACGCCGTTGTCAGCGGCATATCCGGCGTCGTATACGAGATCTGCTGGTACCTGCGCGGCCTGGAACAGTGGCTGTGCGACCTGCTCATCGATCCGGAATTCTGCGAGGCCGTGATCGAGCAGACGCTCAAGTACTGGATGGACTGGTTCCGGCTGTTCCTTGATGAGGTTGGCGACCTCGTGGACGTCATCATGATCGGCGACGATATCGGCGGGCAGGGCGGCCCGCTGTTCAGCCCGGAGCTGTACAGGCGACTGGTCAAGCCTCGCCACAAGCGGCTGGCGCAGTACATCCGGTCGCGGACCAAAGCCAGGGTATGGTACCACACTTGCGGTGCCGTCACGGAGTACATACCCGACCTGATCGACAACGGCGTGCAGATACTGAACCCTGTGCAGATCAGCGCCAGCAACATGGATCCGGTTGAGCTCAAGCGGCGGTTTGGACGCGACCTGGTATTTTGGGGGGGAGGCTGTAACGCGCAGCATATCCTGCCGCGAGGCACTCCGGAGGAAGTTGCCGCCAACGTCCGCGCCAACGTCGCGGCGTTCAAGCCCGGCGGCGGCTACATCTTCAACAACGTTCACAATATTCAGGGCGAAGTACCGCCGGAGAATATTGTGGCCCTCTATGACACAGCATATGAATACGGTTTCTACCGATGAACTGACATAAACTGCCGCTGGTGTTCGCCCTGGATGAATGCGTGTTCACCGTGGGCGAGCAGCAAAGCAAGGCAGACATCGTGCTGGAAATGGAGAGGGACGGCTCAATGGTCGTTCTGCTGGACGCCGCTTTCGACGGAATTCAATACATGGCCGCGCTGGCAAAGGCATTCATCGAGAACTGGGAAGCCGAAAACGCAAATCCACGCCCGGTTGAAGTGCGACGGGGTCTCGGTGGTGGATGCGGGCATTGTGGATTCACCGGAGAAAGCGGTTGTGGAAGGGGAGCGCTTTCGGCGTGAAGGGATTGAAGTGATCTTCCTGTAAGACAGATTGCGCAGGTAATATTCCGCAACGATGTGGAAAAAGCTTGCCTGGGAGCAGTCTGCTCAAGATGTATATTGCTTCGGGGTTAGACGCGACACACTCTTTGCGGCAGGTTTCTGTCTATGAGGACTTTACGCCATATCCTTGCGGTGATGACGCTCGGCCTGCCATTGGTTGCGCAGGCGAACAGTGTCAATACTGCGCCCTATACCGAGGCATTTGAGAACCACAGCCGCGGTGTGTCTCTGGCTGGGACCAACGGGTGGGATGTTGGCGGCGGCAGCAGCGCAATCGTCACGAACATCGTGGCTGGTTCAGCATTCCGTGGGTTGTTCTGCCTTGAAACGAATCATGAATACAGTCTTGAGATCAAAGGTA
>Ga0247841_10010965_pt1 | contig 12188 bp, 14 predicted proteins | sample LaCruzMarch2015__2_FD_192410 | JGI IMG/M metagenome (GOLD analysis project Ga0247841, IMG submission 192410) | Freshwater microbial communities from meromictic Lake La Cruz, Castile-La Mancha, Spain - LaCruzMarch2015_18m | ecosystem: Environmental > Aquatic > Freshwater > Lake | place: Spain... | reverse complement strand
TAATTTTAATACGCTCTTTTGGTAAATATACATAATAGTTATAATTAGAAATATCAGATATAAATATATCATTTTTAGTTAAATAAGTATTGACGTAATCTGGAATATATCTTGAATTAATCGTGATGTTTTTATTGTTCTCATCATACCCCCAACCATTATAATTTTCATTTATATTTATTTCTCCAATATATTCTTCTCCTTTATTCAATACAGGTAACTTGAACCTTATAATGTTAAATTGTTCATTTGTTATTTCATTATCTATAATTTGTGTTTCAATATTACTATCAAATCTTACTGATGTATATAGTGAGACAGGAATGATTAAAAAATCATGTTCTTCTGATGTATCTTTTATTTTTTCTATCATGAAACTGATTTTTGAATCTGACATAGTAAAATTATCGGGTAAAAGATATTGAGAAAATGTTCTTTCTTCTTGTAAATAGATTACATTATAAGAGTTATCATAAGAATATATAGGTAATGCTTCAACTTTATAAAATAAACAAAGCAACATAATAATAAATATAATATGACTTTTTTTCATTCTGTTTTCTAAGATAATAAGTTAATATATAAATATTTATATTGTTGCTTTCAATATGTATCACCAATAAAGAGTATCAGCCAACATATTCTTTTCATTATATTTTCGCTCGTTCCCGATGTCTCTCCTCTTTTGCAAGTTCTCTATATATTTTCTAAACTTCATCGAAACATAAATAAACCACTGCTTTTTCTTAATTAATATGAGAAAAGAAGAAAGAACTAAGTTTTATTCATGGAAAATAGGAAATCTCAGCAGAGGATGTTCTCTTTGCGTTCAGGGAAGAAAACTTGTTCTATATATAACAGGATTGTGCTCAAGAAACTGCTATTACTGCCCTTTGTCAGATGAAAGAAAGAACAGAGACAAAATATGGGCAAATGAAAGGTTAATAACAACAAAAGAAGAGATGATTGAAGAAGCAATAATCTCAAAGTCAGCAGGAGCAGGAATAACAGGAGGAGATCCTTTAATAAAATTAGAAAGAACTGCAGACTATGCAAAAGCACTGAAAAAGAAATTCGGCAAAAAATTTCATATCCATATTTACCTTACATTAAATCTAGTCAATGAAGAAAAACTGAAAAAATTATACAATGCAGGCATTGACGAAGTACGTTTCCATCCTGATTTTGACAATGAAAAAGAATGGAATAAAATATTCTTAGCAAAAAGATTCAAATGGAAGATCGGAGTAGAGATTCCTGTAATCCCCGGCAAAGAAAAAGAAATAAAGAAATTAATTGATTTTATTGACGGGAAAATCGATTTCCTGAATCTGAATGAACTTGAAGTTTCTGACACCAATGCAAATAAACTGATTGAAATGGGATTCACTACAAAAAACAGGACTTCTTATGGAATCAAAGGTTCCCAGGAGTTGGCTAGAAAACTTCTGAAATATATTGCAAAGAAAAAAACCAAAATAGATGTCCATTACTGCACAGGAAGATTAAAAGACAGAGTTCAGCTGGGAAACAGGATAAGATTAAGAGCAGAATCTGTAAGAAAAAAATACGATGCAGTTACTTATGAAGGAATTCTTGTTAGAGGAGCAATCTACCTTAATGAATTGGTGCCTGGCTTCGATTATAAGAAAAGAATTGAAAAGATAAAGAGCGATAAAGAACAGAACAGAAAAACAATAAAAAAACTTGAGGAACTGAAAGAAAACATAAAGAGCAAGTACAAAGTAGAAAACGATTTGATCGACACAGACACTAAAAAATTCAGAATTCTTATTGCTCCCTGGATTCTGGAAAAAATCTGCAAAAATCTAAAAGAAAAATGCGCAATAGTCAATGAATATCCAACATACGACAACATGGAAGTTGAGGTTTTCTTTCTGAACTAATATAAAATATCAATAACAAACTATTTAAACAAAAACAATTAATTTATTCTGAATGAAAACAGTAATAATATCACTTGGCGGCTCTATAATTGTTCCGGAAGAGATAGACCATGATTTTCTGAAGAAATTCAAGAATTTAATTGAAACATTCATAAAAAAAGATTACAGGTTTATCATAATAACAGGAGGAGGGCATACCTGCAGGAAATACAACAAAGCAGCCTCTTCTGTATGCGCTGTTCATCCGGATGACCTGGACTGGCTGGGAATTCATGCGACAAGAATCAATGCCCATTTGCTAAGAACAATATTCAAGAAAGATGCATATGAAAAAATAATAAAAAATCCTGATGAAAGAATTAAAACTAATAAAAAAATAATAATAGCTTCCGGTTGGAAGCCTGGAAGAAGCACAGATTACGTTGCTGTAAAACTTGCAGAGAATTTTAAGGTAAATGAAATAATAAATCTGTCCAATATTGAATATGTATATGACAGGGACCCAAAAAAATTCAAAGATGCCAAACCTGCAAGCAATATGTCATGGAAAGATTTCAGAAAAATAGTTGGAGACAGATGGGACCCCGGCTTAAATATGCCTTTTGACCCTGTTGCAAGCAAAAAAGCACAGGAGTTAAAGTTAAAAGTAGTCATAATGAAAGGAACAAACATACAGAATATGAAGAATTATCTTGAAGACAGGAATTTTAAAGGCACTGTTATTAAAGATTAAAGGCTAAATAAAGATAACTTTTTAAACTATTTATTCTTAATTAAGATTATGCATAAAAGAGGTGTGACCCAGATAGATTGGGCAATAAGCTTGTCTATTTTCTTACTTTACATAGCATGGTTTTTTATCTACATCAATCCTTCATTTATTAAAGATGATACAGGGGAAGTATTATCATATATGGTTGAATCAAAATTCAGGGTGGATTATGAATGGAATATCTCCAAAGTGCCTTTATTAATATACTCAAATGCAACCAGGGAAAATGAACCGATTATTGCTGAATTTAATTATGCATGGGACAAAAACAAAACCCTGCTCGGAGATGACATAAATTTCATATTTGACAATGGAAAAATAATCTTCCTGGGAAATATAATAAATGAAACCAACATTTTCTGGCTCATGAATTCTGTTGAAGACTATAATAAAACAGAGGAAATAACTGACCTGAACTCATACTCAACTTATGCAACCAATTCCAGAAATCTGAGTGTTTATTTTGAAAACGCTTTCTTCAGTTCAGTATATTATAAGGACAGGGTCAGGATAAACAACACGAAGATTTATGTGAATGACGAAAACATGGATACTTCCGGAAGTTACAGTGAAAGTAATTTTGCTGCAATATACAGGATAAATTCAGATGTTTTTAACCACACAACATATGTTTTTGCAGGAAACCCCGGAATATACAATTACTTTAATTTTAACACGCAGGCAAGTTACAGCCTAAGAATCTCCACAAACATTTACAACTATGAGAATTATTATGCTACAAATGAATTTTACGGAAACAAAACCTCTCTGCCCGACTGCACATCAGAAGAGCCGTACTCCTTTGAAAATGAATATCTGAACTTTTACAATACAGGAACTGAACCGGATGCAATGACATTAATATTTAACAAAACAGCATCAATAAAGCTTTGCTATGACGGTATTAAAATAAAAGCAAACATAAGCTTTACAATAGCAAATGAAACCTGGTATAAGATTGAATTTAACGAGGGAGATTACAGAAACATCACATTAAGCAGGTATAACTATGATTTTGGCATAGTACAAAGAGAAAAAGGCTTATACCTGCCAAGAATCGAGGAAATGGACTATTACGAATTAAAAAATAGCTGGAACTATCCTGATGAGAGAGATTTTAGGATTACAGTATGGAATATATCAAGAGCAACATTGGCAAACAGAACAGAATATATGATTAAAGATGTCGGACCCAACAAAAGCATAATCAAGGATGTAACTGTAGCTGAATGGGATGATTTTATACTGACAAAAGAAGGAGATAAATATCCGGTTTTAATAAATATAAGAACATGGTAAAAAAAGCCTTTATGAAAACATTCGAGGTATTGATTGCAATAGTACTTACGCTTATTTTTGTAATATTGATGGTTCCTAAAGAAAACACTTCTGAATTAAAAGGTGAGGGAATAAAAATAATGAATCTTATGGAAAAATATCCTGATTTTATTTCAGAAACAATAGAGAATGACGGCTGTTTTAACAGGACAAGCAGCAATAAATTGGCAAATTTAACTGAGGAATATATATCCGGCAGCTATAGCTATTACATTTGCGTGGATTCTGCTGCAACAAATTTGCCCAACAAGCGAATTTACGTTGATTCTGTTTTTATGACAGGAAATATAACCAATTATCAGCATAAAATAGTAAGGCTGTATTATTGGGTTTCGTAAGATTTTTATAGTTGAAAACATAAAAAAGATAAAATGGAAATCAAAATAGATACTCAAAAAGATTCAAAAGATGAAATAAGGAAAGCAATAGAGTTTCTGAAGAAAGTTATTGAGCAGGAAGATGAGGATAAAAAGGAAAATGTAAAGATATTCAAAGACGATTTTGCTGACAGGAAAAAGCTGAAGAAAGATAAAATAGAATTAGATGATGATGAAGCGCCTGCTGAAAAAATAAAAATAGTTGAATACTAGAATGAAAAGAAAGAAATCATTGACAAAAAATATTGAAAAAGAGCTAAAAAAAGAAAACCATGGCCTTGCTAAGATAGAAGGCGATGTTGAAAAATTAAAAGACTGTGTTGTTGACAAAACACCAACTCATTTTTCTATACAGGATATTGTGATTTCACTTATGGGAGCACTGTTCTTTGGACTGACTTTTATAATGAAAAGCAACCTGATAAATACAGTAATAATGCTTGATATAGTAAGAGTATTCCTGATAACAGCTGCCACTTTTGTACTGCTTATTTTTGGAATTTATATCCTTAGTTACAAAAGAGTGAAGGACAAGGACAGAAGAAGGCCTTTCCAGTTTATAATGAAGAGGCTAGTCACTTTGTATCTTGTTTCAATATTGATTCCTATATTCCTGATTTACCTATTTGGTATAAACGAGCAACTAGGCACAAGCTATAATATAATGAAAGCAGTTATAGTTTTGTCAATGCCGTGCGCTTTAGGAACGAGTATTTCTTATTTGTTCAGCAAATAAAAAACAAACAAAAATGAAATACAAGATATTAGATGAACTTACAAGTGATGTCATGTTTGAAGCCTATGGCAAAGACAAGAAGGAATTGTTTTCAAATTCTGCAGAGGCATTGTTCAGCATCATGTGCAATATAAAAGAAGTAAAGCCTGAAATAAAAAAGGAGATTGATGTAAAAGGCAGGGATATAAAGGAATTATTGTTCAATTTTCTGCAGGAATTAATTGCCAGGGTTGATATTGACAGCCTGTTCTTTTCTAAATTCGAGATTAAGGCTATTTCTGACAAAACTTTAAAATGCATCTGCTTTGGAGAGCCTATAAGTACTGAAAAAGGAAATGTCATTGTAAAGGCGCTTACTTTATACAGATTTGATGTGGAGAAAACAAAAAAAGGCTATAAAGCAACAGTAAGCCTGGATATTTGATTTTTTCTTTCTGTTTTTTTTACTTATTTGCACTTATCTGAGTTAGTTCTTCAAAGTAGATACAAAAGAAAAATTTAAATAGTAGATACTTATCTGAATTCCAGACTTTCGGGGTGGGAAAATGAATGAATTGTATGTTTCTAAATTCGGCGGCAGTTCTGTCGCTTCTGCAGACAAGATAAAAAAAATAAGGAAAATAATTAATGAAGATTCCAGAAGAAGGCTTGTTGTTGTTTCTGCTCTTGGAAAAGAAGACAAGAAAGACAGAAAAGAAACAGACATTCTTATTGATTATGCCAATACAAAAGAAGAGCAGTATATCAAGCAGTTGGCTGAAAAGAATTGGAAAGTTTTTAACGCATTTGGAATGCAGGAATATGAGCTTGAAAAAATATTCAGGGATACATTATATGAAAGAGCGAATCAGTCCTGCTCTCTTGAAGCAATTACAGATTCGATAAAGGCTTACGGAGAAGAAAGCACTGCAAGATTCATTGCAGATGCTTTCAGCTGGAGATATATTGACCCGAAAGAGTATATAGTTGTCTCTAATGATTTTGGAAATGCCAGAATACTGGACGAGACATACGACAGATTAATTGAATTGATGAAAGAGATAAAAAAATCAGATGATATATTTCTGATGCCCGGTTTTTACGGATATACAAAAGACGGATTGATTGCTACATTAAAAAGAGGCGGTTCTGATTTAACAGGAGCAGTGGTTGCTGCAGGAATCAACGCAGATTTGTATGAAAATTTTACAGACCAGGACGGTGTTTTGTCAGCGCATCCTGATTTTGTTAGAAACCCAAAGAAAATCGAGGAAATGACATACAATGAGATAAGAAATTTATCATATATGGGATTTAAAATACTGCAGGAGGATGCTATGTGGCCAACACAGCAGAAAGGCATCCCTATACATATAAGAAACACCAATAAATATCCTTTGGAAGGAACCAAAATAGTTTCAGACAGAATGTATGATTTGAACAAACCTGCAATAGGCGTTTCTTATGACAATACCTATGCATTCAATGTAAAAAACTTTGGACTGAACGAGCAGAGGGGAATTGTAAATAAAATTCTGGATGTTATAGAAAATAAATACAAGATAAATGTTGAATTCTTTCCGGGAGCAATTGACAAGCAGTCATTTGTATTCAGAAAAGACAACCTTAAACTGAGCGGTGAAATGATAACAAAAATAGAGAAAGAAATAGAGGAGATTGCAGGAAAATACAGCAAAGCAGAGTTTATAAAAGACTCCGGCGCTTTGGCAATTGCAGGGGAAGGAATTGACAAGACAGATGTCACAGAAGATGTATCAAAACTGCTTAGAAAAATGGGCTACAAAAAAACATTCCTGATAGAAGATGAAGGCTATTCAATCATAGAAATAAACAGGCAGTATGCCAAGAAAGCAGTAAATCTTGTTTACAGCAGATTTGTAAAGTGAAGAAAAAACAAAATTTTAATTTAAATAAAATTAAAAAATAATAAAGTTAATATATACCTGCCAGGAATTCGGTCATTTTTTTGTCGTTATTTTGGTATTCTCCAACTGCATCAAATTCGAAATTCTGAGTTTTATCCTTGAAATAAGCATCTTCATAGATCAGAGTTACTACTTTTTTTGATAAAGCCGGATCATTTAATCTGCCAAAAAAAGGAAACATAGTTGTATTAACTTTTTCAGAAGATAAATAATGAGGCAGATTTATAAAATTATTAAGATCCTGATTTGGAGTTATTCCTCTGACAAAAGATGGGCTTAACTTATCATTTATTTTTTTGATAATAGTTTTCATTTCTTCCTCATTCCCATAATGTTCAGAAGAGGCATCAGAATAACGAACCATAAATACATAATAAGGATTTTCTTTTAATACTTCTTTAGCTTTATTTTCCAATGATGAAACCAAGTTTTCTAGTTTTTCCATGTTGATTCACCTCTTATTTCATTTGAAAGATATTTGCCAAACCTATAAACAATTATACCAGAACTACTATATAAATCTTTCTATTTTTATCATTATTTAGTGACTACATTAATCACATCACAAATTCCTCATTCTTGACGTCATAACAGAGAACTCTGTCTTCAAGACCATATCTATTAAAAAATGTATTTAACTCAGAAAGAACATCAGACAATCTTGATCGTGCTTCTGACTGATTTTTTGCATTTATTGTTATTGTATTAAAATCAGCACCTTCAGGAAAGTCTATCTTAACATAATCATTCCATTTTTGAATATTATCAATCTTCTGATTCAGCAGAAAATAAATATCGCTCTTTACTTCTTTCATAAGCTCTTTTCTTTTTTTCATACCTTTAAAGAAACCGTCATAAACAGAACAATTGCCTAATGTTAATCTTTTTGTATATTCTGTTTTTAACATTCTTGGATGAATATATTCCTCCAGAAAAGCATCCCTTCCTCTATGCAAATACCACACAGGAGCGCATACACGATAAAAAAAGTCACCCATAAAACAGTTATTTTTATCTTTTATTTAAAGCTATTCAAATTTTTCAAATAAATATATAAACCATCATTATTTTGAGAGCACTATGAGAGAAAAACTTAAGCAGTTGTCAGATTATGAATGGTATGTTCCGAAAGATGCTCTGCCTGACATGAATGTCGGAGCAAAAATAATAGGGAATAAATTATTAGTTGATGCTCTTGAAGATGACTCAATAAAACAGCTGACTAATGTTGCATGCCTACCAGGAGCAATCGAGCCGGTTGTTGGAATGCCTGACATGCATTTTGGCTATGGACTGCCGATGGGCGCAGTAGGTGTGTTTGATTCAGAAGAGGGAGTTATTTCTGCCGGTTGCACTGGCTTTGACATTAACTGCGGCATTAACCTTATTAGAACAAATTTGACATATGATGATGTAAAAGACAAATTAAAAGACTTAATACCTGCATTATTTAAAAATATACCCTGTGGCGTTGGAGAAAAAGGGAAATTAAAACTGAATGACAATCAGTTAAAGGATGTTCTTGTTCACGGGGTAAACTGGGCTGTTGACAACGGATACGGAACAAAGGATGATATAAAACACCTGGAAGAAAATGGCTGCATGAAAGATGCTGATGCTTCCAAGGTCAGCAAACTGGCAATGCAGAGAGGCTATGCGCAGTTGGGAACATTGGGTTCTGGAAATCATTTTTTAGAGATACAGAAAGTCAGCAATATTTTTGATGAAGTAAAAGCAAAAGAATATGGCTTGGAAAAAAATCAGGTTGTTATCATGCTGCATTCCGGTTCAAGAGGACTGGGGCATCAGGTTGCCACTGATTATCTGAAGATTCATGAAGAAGCAGCAAAAAAATATAAGATTAAATTGCCTGACCCGCAATTGGTTTGCGCTCCTGTAAACAGCAAGGAAGGAGAGGATTATTTTAAAGCAATGAAATGCGCTGTTAATTATTCTTTTACAAACAGGCTGGTTATAACTCAATGGATAAGAGAGACTTTCCAGGAAATATACAAGAAAGATTATGACAGCATGGACATGAAAACTGTTTACGGCATTGCGCATAACATTTGCAAAATTGAAAAGCATAAAGTTGACGGAAAAATAAAAGAAGTTTATATTCACAGAAAAGGCTCGACAAGAAGTTTCCCTGATACTCCTGTTTTGATTGCAGGCTCAATGGGAACAGCATCTTATGTTCTGGTTGGAACTGAAAAAGCAATGGAAAAAACATTTGGAAGCACATGCCATGGCGCAGGAAGAGCATTGTCAAGAACTGCGGCAATAAAAAAATTCTGGGGAGAAACAATAAAAAAAGAACTTGAAGCAACAGGAAAAGTAATAAAGGCAACATCACCGAAAGTTTTGGCAGAGGAGGCTCCTGGAGCTTACAAAGATATAGAACCGGTTATAGAATCAGTGCATAAATACGGAATTTCTTTGAAAGTTGCAAAACTGCTGCCTTTGGGAGTAATAAAAGGATAAATAATATTTTAATTAATTTATTCTATTTTTTTATCACAATCAGCGGAACATGCATCTCTTCTTTGGAAACACCGCCATGATACCCAATAAGAGGCGTTCTTTCTTCTCCAAGCAAAGCATCCTTCATGACATAATTTTCTTTCATTATCAAAACATAATCTCCGATCCTGTCATAAAGAGTTTTATCCGGTTCAAACAACCCAAAATAATTATTTCTTATTAACTCCTCGCTTTTATACAGATAACAGTATTTGGATAATTTTTCTTTAACATATTTTATGAAATCTTTTTCTTTTGAAGGCTTTACATAGCAATAAACAACCCTGGATTCTCCGCATAAAGGCAAAGTAAGACATTTCTTCAGGTTGGGATGATTTTCCAAAAATATGGTGTGTTTTGGAGTTGAATCAATTAACCCATGGTCTCCTGTTATTATCAGCGTCGTATTAGTGTTCTCTATTTTTTTCAGTAATTTTTCAAAAGCAGAATTTAATTTTCTCAAATGACTGTAAGTTTTGCTGCTGTTTATTCCATACAGATGTGCTTCAGTATCCAGCTCCGGCCAATAGCCGTATATGAATTTTTTCCTGCTATTCCTGAATTTTAGTACATAAGCCAAAGCCCTCATGAAATCATTTAAATTTCTGTAAGGCACTATTTCAGATTTTCCAATAAATGAATCGGTATAATCTGTTCCTGATAGTCCTTTGCTTGTCAGATAATAAGATTTCGCATTTATTGTCTCTGAAAATGGCTTTGTTTTGAATATTAATTTTGGGTCAATGCCGAATTTTGAGAATGGTTCTCCGCCATACCTCGGATTAAAAGGCAATATTGTAGATACTGTTCCCAGCTCCTTCAGATAAGTAAACCATCCTGATATTGCATTCTGCTGAACCGGAAAACCAGTAACAAAAGTTGATATTGCCGATGCAGTTGTTGAGGGAAACACAGAAGTCATTTTTCCCTTCAGATTTTTATAGAAAATTGTATTTTTGTGCTTTTTTACAAGATACTCATAAGAAAACCCGTCAATAACAATCAAAACTATGTTTTTTGATTTCTTTAGCTCTTTTTCATCCAATATTGACAATGGGTTATACTTTGGCTTGCCATTCAAAGCTAAAGAAATCGAGCTCATTAAATTGACAATGCTGCCATCCTTATAATTTGGAAGATACATTTAAATAAAATAATAAAGAATGATTTAAAAAGTTATTCAAATATCAATAATCTTTCCCTGTTTTCCGACATTAATGACTCTTGTCTTGCCTATTTTTTCCTCTATTCCTTCTGCTTCATGCACATGGCTACATAACAAAATATCAGGCTTCAACTCATCGATTGCTTTTCTAACGCCTTTGCTTCCGGGAAAAAAACTGCTGAAGTTTTCCATTTTAGAACCGGAAGGATGAACATGGGTAATCATTATCCTCTTGTCCAGTTCTTTTATTTTTTGGTTTCCTTTTTTCAGCAGATCGAATATTTCATCTTCTTTTAATCTATGCAATCCTATATTTGCTCCTCCTGCCCCAAACAGTCCTATATCTCCGACTTTTATAGAATACCCATGCAGGTTTGTTACGCCATAAAGTTCTGCAAGAAAATCAGCAGTAGCAACTGTTTCATGGTTTCCAGGAATCAAAATTACTTTCTGGTGCTTTTTAACAAAAGGACCTATCAAATTTTTAGTGCTTTGGTCTCCGTAAGTTATATCTCCGCACAGAATTACTAAATCAACATGCTCTTTCTCTGCCTTGTCAGCCAGCTTTTTAGCTAAGCCCATATCCCCGTGAATATCTCCCGAAGCAAGAATTCTCATTTTTTCCTTTTTGTTATCTGCACTTTTTCTAGCGTTAAATCAATCAGCTGCGAAGGATTTGCTCTTTTTTCGCCTTCATACAAGATAAAATCAACTTTGTGTTTTATATCATTATTCAGGTTTTCTATCGAAGTCATAAAATCATCTCCTGAAACATTTGCAGAAGTAGTTACAACGGGAAAACCTAATTCATAAACAATTTCAGAAAACCAGTGTTTTGGAATTCTGATTCCTATAGTTGGCATATTGTTATTTACATTTGATGCAACCGCATCTTTATTTTTTAAGTTCAGAATCAAAGTATAAGGACCCGGAAGTTTCTCAACCCACTGAGCACCTTGCCTTGTAACATTACAATTCTGATAAATCCATTTTTTTGAAGGCGCTATAATAGAAAAAGGCTGGTCAGGTCTTTTTTTCATATCTCTTATTCTTTGCACAAGTTTTTTGTTTGTTGCATTGCAGCCAAGACCGTAAATTGTATCTGTCGGATGTATAAAGACAGAATTTTCTAGGTCATATAATAGCCTCTCCCTGTGCAGATCAACCTCTTCTTTTATGTAAAGTCTCATGGTAAAAATAAAAGAGATTCAGTATAAAAATATTATGATTTAATATTTTCTTTTCAGCGTTATATATTTTATGTTCTCAAAAAATAAATTCTGTATTGTTTCATTGCTCAAGTCCATTTAGTTCACCTCTTCTGAAATTTGAAATTGAAATTGAAAGGCAGGGTTTTCCTGCCGTCAGGGGGTTCAATTTCATATAATAAATTAGAATCTTGGTTTATATACTCTGCGCCAGAATGTCCAGTGGGAAATGCATCT
>Ga0247841_10010964_pt1 | contig 12188 bp, 13 predicted proteins | sample LaCruzMarch2015__2_FD_192410 | JGI IMG/M metagenome (GOLD analysis project Ga0247841, IMG submission 192410) | Freshwater microbial communities from meromictic Lake La Cruz, Castile-La Mancha, Spain - LaCruzMarch2015_18m | ecosystem: Environmental > Aquatic > Freshwater > Lake | place: Spain... | reverse complement strand
CCCCATGATCAGAAAATCAAGTTCCCCGCTTTGAATCGCATCAAAAGCATAACCGCAGGCATCGGAAGCCGAAGAACAGGCGGTCGCGATGGAAAAACTCGGGCCTTTCACACCTAACTCGATCGAAACGTTACCGGCACAGGCGTCCGGAAAAGAAGCAAGTGCTGTAAAGGGATTGAGCCGCATCGGGCCTTTTTTGAGCATCACCTCATGCTGTTCCAGAATAAAACCCACACCCGCCAAGGCCGCTCCGATGATCACGCCCGTCCTCTCGCGAACCCCAGGTTCCGAAAGATCGAGTTTTGCATCCTCGATGGCCATTTTGGAAGCCACAACCGCAAACTGTGTGGTGCGGTCCATGCGTTTAAGTTTTTTAGGGAGGATATAAGCGGACGGATCGAAATTCTTGATCTCGCCGGCAAAGTGGGTGGTGAACTGCGTGGTGTCAAAAGCAGAGATATTAGAAACACCGCTCCGACCTTTGGAAATGGAATCCCAAAAGGCCTCTTTGCCGAAGCCGACCGAGGAGACGACCCCCACACCCGTAATAACAACTCTGCGGTTTCTGGGGCTTATCATTGATCGATCTTGATTTAGGCCGTGATCGGCTCGTTTTTACAGGAAAGCGCGATCTTGCGTCCCTCATGATCTACGTTCAGAATACTGCAGCGAAGCATGTCACCCACATTAAAACGCTTCGCAAGGTCCTGGGCAGAGCAATCCGGGATCTCGGAAACATGGATCAGCCCTTCGAGGCCGTTGTCCAATTCCACAAAAACCCCGAAATTCACGACCCTTGTAACCTTACCCTGAAGTTCAAGACCCGTGAGGAAATTCCTGGTAAGTTCGGTCCACGGATCATCCGTCAGCTGTTTCATGCCTAGCGAGATCTTCTTCGCTTCGATATCCACCGCAAGGATCATCACTTCCGCCGTATCTCCTTTTTTGAGAACATCCGAGGGTTTGGCGACCTTGTGGATCCATGAAATATCCGACACGTGAAGTAACCCTTCAATACCGGGCTCGAGTTCGATGAACGCACCGTAATCCGTAAGATTCCGGATAGTCCCGGTCACGTGACTGCCGACCTGAAACTTGTCGGAAACTGTGGTCCAGGGATTCTCCTGGGCTTGCTTCGCGCCAAGAGAAATCTTCTTCGCGGCCGTGTCGAGACTCAGGATCACCACATCCAGCTCCATCCCGATTGAAAGGATTTCACTTGGATGATTGACGCGCTTCGTCCAGGAAAGCTCGCTAATGTGGACGAGACCTTCGATACCGGGCTCGAGTTCCACGAAAGCGCCATACGGCAGGATATTGACGACCTTGCCATGGACCTGATTTCCGATCGAATAACGATCGCCGACCGTGCCCCAGGGATCCGTCCCCTTCTGTTTAAGGCCGAGGGAGATCTTCTGTTTGACCTGATCGATCGCGATAACAACAACTTCAATATCATCGCCGATCTTCACGAGGTCGGAAGGATGCGAAATGCGTCCCCAGCTCATATCCGTGATATGAAGAAGACCGTCGAGATTCCCGATGTCGATGAAGACACCGAAATCCGTGATGTTCTTCACTTTACCCTTCACAAGCTGACCCACCTTCAAGGTGCCCAGTTTTTCCGTGCGGGCTTCGTTGCGGCTTTTTTCGAGGAGGTCTTTACGCGAAACGACAACATTCTTGCGTTTATGATTGATCTTAACAACGAGGAATTTACTCTGCAGGCCGATGAACATGTCCTGATTACGGACCGGCTTGATGTCCACGAGCGACGCCGGCAGGAACGCTTCCATGCCGATATCGACCATGAAACCGCCGCGAACCTTGCGGGAGATGCGTCCGTCCACAATAGCGCCTTCGGTGGCGTTGGAGAGAATATCGTTCCAGGTCTTCTGCCGGTCGGCCTTACGCTTGGAAAGGATGGCCGTACCTTCAATATCATTGAACCCTTCGAACAGCACTTCGACTTCGGACCCGACGGTCAGAAGTTCCGGCTGAGAAAACTCGTCCTTGGGAAGAATGCCTTCGGCTTTGTAGGCGATATCGACCACAATGTCGCGCTCGTGCACCGCGATCACCGTGCCTTTAACGACCTCACCGATCTTGATGTCCTGAAAAGACTTCTCGTACAGCTCTGCGAAATTGGATTGCATAATAGGGAAAACCTCCTTGAGAGTCCCCTTCTCATTGGGATTGCATGAAAATGGGGGTCCGTACCGTTTTTCCCTCTCAGTCCGGCTCTGGGCCGGAACTGAAATCGATACGAACAGCTGGAGTATAGCATATCTTCTGGATTTGGGAAGGGGTTTTTCGTAAATGTGTACGGCGTAAGGCGTACGGTGTCATGTTCGCAAAATCTTTCGCTGTACTCCGTACGCCTTCCGCCTAGAGGTTTTGCCGCTTTTTCTGCGCCTGATCCAGAAACCGGGCCAGCTTATTGGGATCACGGCCTTGAAGGAGTTTTTTAAATGTCCGGAGCTCCCGCTCGAAACGGCCCAGGACCGCCAGCATAACTTTCCGGTTTGAGGTGAAGATAGGACGCCAAATGGACGATGCCGCCGCGGCAATACGTGTGGTGTCACGGAAACCAGTTGAAGCAATTTTAAGCGCAGGCGTCGATACGATATGCATCAGACAAGCTGCAATGGCATGCGGCAGATGGCTGACCTCCCCCACAAGTTTGTCATGAATTTCCGGTTTCATTTCCATGACCTGACGGGTGAAACGGCCCCAGAATTGTTTGGCTTGTTTATAACTACAGGGACAGGTTTTTGAATCTTTCACGAGCAAGATGAGACCTTGGTTATAGAGTGAGGGATCGACCGCCTCAATTCCCCGACGGTGAGAACCGACCATGGGATGGCATCCGACAAAGGAAAGATTCTTCCAATGGCGCGAATTCACTTCTTTCAGAACGGAAACTTTGACACTTCCGACATCCATGACCAGGGCATCTTTTGCGCAAACTTTGTCGATAGCTTTGAGATAAGGCAGGAAAGTATCGACGGGCGTGCAAAGTACCACGAGGTCTGCCCCTTGCACCCCGGAGAGCACATCCCGGGTGGCTTCATGGACCCATTTCTTTTTCCTGGCCAGCGTAAGGGCTTCACGACTGCGGCTGATCCCAATGATCCGGGCTTTTGGAAATTTCCTCCGGCATGCAGCGGCAAGCGAGCCGCCCATGAGACCAAGACCGACAATCACGATTCTTTTAAACATCAGAACTTCACCCCTGTTAAATTCTTGTGAAGTATGAAGCGAACCGAAATACGCTTCACGAATAACGCTTCACAGTTTTAGATATCGCGTCCCACAGCATGCGCAATAAGACGGACTTTTTTCATCATTTCGTCAAATTGCTCCGGCAATACCGACTGTTCGCCGTCGCTTTTGGCTTCCTCGGGATTTTGGTGGACTTCAACCATCAAACCGTCGCATCCGGCCGCCACCCCGGCCATGCCCATGGGCGCCACAAAATCACGGTACCCAGTCCCGTGCGAAGGATCCACAAGGATCGGCAAGTGAGTCTCTTTTTTTATCACGGGGATCGCATTCAGGTCCAAGGTATTCCGCGTGGATGTTTCGAACGTGCGGATACCGCGTTCGGCCAACATGACTTTGAAATTCCCCTTGGAAAGCAGGTATTCCGCGGACATCAAGAGGTCTTTTACTGTAGCGCTAAGCCCGCGCTTCAGGAGTACTGCTTTTTTTGTCATGCCGCATTCCTTGAGGAGATCAAAATTCTGCATATTTCTCGCACCGATCTGGAGCATGTCTGCGTATTGAGCCACGAGCTCCACCTGGCGCGTATCCATCACTTCGGTCACGACCAAAAGACCCACGTCGTCCGCTGCCTGACGAAGGTATTTCAAGCCCTCCTCACCGAGCCCCTGAAAAGAATAGGGCGATGTGCGCGGCTTGAACGCCCCGCCGCGAAGGAATGTCGCGCCGGATTTCTTGACAGCCTTAGCAATACCCAGGAGCATGTCATAATTCTCCACAGCGCACGGTCCGGCCATCACAACGATCTTCTTACCGCCGACTCTTACGCCGTTCCCCATATCGAACTCGGTATTCTCGGCCTTGTAATCCCGGCTCGCAAGTTTGTAGGGCTTCAAGATCGCCATGACGGACTCAACGCCCGGAAAAACCTCCAGCGGCTGGACATGGAGCTTTTCTTCGTCTCCGATCACACCGATCACGGTGCGTTCAATACCACGCGAAACCTGCGGCGTAAGACCGAGCTCCCGCACCTTCTGACAGATATGTTCCAGTTCTTGCGGCGTTGCGGTTTTCTTAAGGACGATGATCATTTCTGGACTCCTTGGTTTCGAGTACGGCGGAAGGCGGATGGCGCAAGTTTTTTCGCCGTACTCCGTACCTCGCACGCCTTACAAAACTCAAACATTTTTTTTGCTTAAATACGACTTTAACAACCTGATCAATTGCACATTCTGACTGCGGCGGCCGATCGTGATACGGATCCATTCCGGCAGTTTATAAGCGGTCATCGGCCGGACGATCATTCCTTGCCTCAGCAGATACTGATAAACTTCCTGGCCGTCGGCCTTCATATGAATAAGAATAAAGTTCGCCTGACTGGGCAGGTATTCTAGCCCTAATTTCTGGAGCTTACGGTAGAAAAATTTCCTGCCACGGACCACGAGCCATTTCGTGCGCCAGAGAAAGAACGAATCATCCAGCGCCGCCACGACCGCGGCCTGTGCTACTGAGTTCACGTTGAAAGGCTGGCGGACCTTGTGGAGATACTGGACCATTTCCTTGGAGGCCAATCCGTAACCAATGCGCAGCCCGGCAAGTCCGTAGGCCTTGGAAAAAGTCCTCAAGGCTACCACGTTCGGCCTCCCTTCCTTTATACACGGAATTGTTTTAGGGAAATCCTCGGCTTCTACAAAATCCACATACGCCTCATCAAAACATACGACTACGTGCTCGGGAACTTTGGAAAGAAAATCCTCGACTTCTCCGGCGGTTACATAAGTACCGGTCGGGTTGTTAGGGTTCGCGATAAAAATGAGTTTCGTCTTCGGTGTGATCGCCCGGAGGATCCCCTCGAGATCATACCGGTAGTCCTTCATGGGGACAGATTTGAACTTCGCGCCGCAGACCTGAGAAAGGATCGGGTAGACAAGAAAAGTCATTTCCGAAGAAATGATCTCGTCGCCTTCGGATAAAAAACCGCGTGCCAAAAGCTCGATGATCTCATTCGACCCATTCCCGAAAATGATGTGCCCGGGATCAATATCCAGTTCCTTGGCCAAACGGGTCAGAAGATAATAGCAACTTCCTTCCGGATAAAGATGCACTTCCCGGATCGCTTTGCGCATCGCACTGATCGCCTTTCCCGAGGGTCCGAGAGGATTTTCGTTGGAGGCAAGTTTGATGACATTGCGGATTCCATACTCCCGCTGAAGCTCCTTGATCGGCTTCCCGGGTTCATACGGCTTGATATCCTGAATGTGTTTTTTGAATGGAATCATTTTTCAATCTTCTGTCTACAGGTTTTGGTCTGCGGCCTTAGTCCTTAGTATTTCCCGAAGCGGGGTAAGAGCCAAGCACCTTGAGGAACTTTACCTTGCGCTCCATCTCCGCGAGCATCTTCCGAACGCGTGGATCCTGCGCATGTCCTTCGAGATCGATGTAGAAATAATAATCCCATGCTTTTTTCTTGGACGGACGCGATTCGATCTTGGTCATGTTCACGCGGTATTTCTTAATCGGCAGGAGCATCTCATAAAGCGCCCCAACTTTGTCGCGGACCGAGACAAGGATCGAGGTCTTGTCGTTCTTGGTCCGGCCCGAGATCTGTTTAGAGATCACAAGAAAACGCGTCACATTATTCGAAAAATCCTGGATCCCTTCCGCCAAGATCGGAAGATTGTACAGTGTCGCTGCAAGTTTCGAACCGATCGCAGCCGCGCCATCTTCATCCGCCGCGCGTTTGGCTGCCGCGGCCGTGCTTGAGGCCTCCATGAGTTCTGCGCTATGAAGATGTGATTCCAGCCACATACGGCACTGGCCAAATACTTCGGCCTTGGAATAGACCCGCTTGATCTGCTTCATATTCGGGACATTCGACATCAGGTTATGAGCGATCTCAAAATAGATCTCCGAACAAATCTTAAGGTCCGAATCAATGAACATATCCAGCGTGTGGCTTACGGCACCTTCGATGGAATTTTCGATCGGGATCACACCGTAATCGGCACGACCCTGTTCGACCTCCCGGAAAACTTCGCCGATGCTCACGCAGGAACGGTATTCCACGCTCGAACCGAATTTTGAGAGCGATGCAAGATGTGTAAAGGTCGCTTCGGGTCCGAGATAGGCGATCGCGAGTGGTTTTTCCAGCGCAAGCGCCGCCGACATGATCTCCCGGTAAATGGATTTCAGGGCATCCTTCGGCAGGACCCCTTTCCCCGTCAGGCCATCAATCTTCCGGTAGATCTCGCTTTCGCGCTCCGGGGCATAGATCTCTTTGCCGGCTTCGGTCTTTTTTTTGCCGACTTCGCGCGCGAACTCGGTCCGCTCGTTCAAAAGCCCGATGATCTTCTGGTCCAATTCGTCGATTCTCTTGCGTAGTTGGCTCAGGTCCATGTTAAAGTTTTTCCTCGCTATCACTGGGTGTCACCTCTCCCGGCGCCTGCGACGCATCCGCCGGAACTTCGGGAGTTGGCGTTGTTTCATTCTGTTGTGTTTCGTTTTGCGGGACGTCCACGATCTTTTTCGTTCCGATCAATTCTTCTTTTTTGACCGAACTATCCACCATCTGGCGGATCTCATCAATGCTCGGAAGGTCTTGCAACTGTTTTAGCCCGAAATGCTCCAGGAATTTTTCAGTGGTCCCGTACATGAACGGACGTCCGGGAACTTCTTTTTTGCCCGTGATCTTAATAAAATTCTTTTCCATAAGCGTGTTCAGCACACCACTCGTATCCACTCCTCGCAAGGCTTCGATCTCCGCGCGCGTAAGCGGTTGCTTATAGGCCAGGATTGCCAGTGTCTCAAGTGCCGATTGCGTCGCTTGGCGGGCTTTGCGTTGCAACTCGATTTTCAGGATCCACGGAGCGAATTCTTTCCGGGTCGAAAGCTCATATCCCCCTGCGATCTCCAGAAGTTCAAAACAGCGCTCCGCCTTTTGATAATCCTCTTTCAGCTCTGCCACGATCCTTTCGATCTGGGCCACGGTCAACACCTTCGTGACTTTACGGATCTCAGCAGGTGTAAGCGGTTTCGAAGACGCGAAGATCAGCGCTTCAACCACGAGCTTAGCCTTGGCCGGATCCTGAAGATCCTCTTCGCGCAAAGATTCGATCTGGAATTTTTGAGCTCCTGTCAACCCCTCCAGGGCATTCTTTTCCTCAAGCTGCTCCTGGATCTCCTGATCCAGCTCTTTACGCAAGGTCTTGAGCTTGGCCTGCTTTTCCCGTTCCTGTGCTGCGGTCATTTTCATGATTTAGATCACATTTCCGTCTGTCATTCCCGCGAAAGCGGGAATCCAGGCCATAGATCCCCGATAAAAGCATTCGGGGATGACCAGTTTAAGATGATGCTGGCAAGTTAGCTACACAGCGTACTAATTCTCTTCCCGTTTTTCAATGACGATCTCGCCGAACTGTTTGTCTTGCCGCACCCAGGCGAAATGAGTCCTTACGAGCTCGAGGATCGCCAGAAATGTCGCAATGAGCTCATTGCGGGTCCAGCGCTCCGAAAACAGATCATTAAAAGAGACCTTTTTTTTCTCAACAAGATAGGACTGGATCTGGATCATCTTTTCTTCGATCGAGATGACCTCTTCAAAAACCTCATGCTGCTTTTTTGGATCTTTTTTTGCAAGGACATTCTGGAACGCAACGATCAGATCAAAAAAGTTCGCGCTGAAGGTATCCACCCCCACATCTTCGGGGTCCAGTTCGCCAAGATAATAATCCGTGATCTGACGCGTGAACATCTTGCCGCGTTCGGTCTGAAGAAGCCCGAGCTCTTTGGCCGCTTCCTTGAAAGCCTGATATTCGAGAAGCTTGCGTACGAGTTCCGCGCGCGGGTCCTCGCCCTCGCCATCCTCCTCATCCTTATCCGTGGGGAGCAGCATCTTGGATTTGATATAGATAAGCGTTGCAGCCATCACAATGAATTCGCCCGCGACCTCAAGATCCAGCTGCTTCATCACTTTCAGAAAATCCAGATACTGCTGCGTGATCTCTGCGACCGGAATGTCATAGACATTCATCTCGTTTTTCTTGATGAGGTCTAAAAGGAGATCGAGCGGCCCGTCGTAGACGGCGATCTTGACATGAAGAGGGTCATGTTCTTTTGGAATAAGCGGGAGCCCGGAAAGATCCGAGGGAGGCGTCGAGGAAGAAGCTACGACACCAGACCCATCGCCTGCAGGGCTTCCTTGAGGGTTTGGCTCGCTATTTCCCGCGCCCTCTTGGCTCCCCGGTCGAGGATCTGCCGTATTTCCGTTTTTTTCTTCATCCATGATTCACGTCTTTCCCTTATCGGATCCATAAATCCGTTCAATTTACAGGCCATTTCCATCTTACAATCCACGCAGCCGCGCGCCGCATCCCGGCACTCCTTCGCAACTGTTTCCACCTGGTTCTTATTAAAAAGTTTGTGGTAAAAGAACACCGGACAGACTTCCGGGTGTCCTTTATCGGTCCTCAGTTTCCGCGCCGGATCGGTCACCATGGTCTTGACCTTTTTCGTCACTTCCTCCTTGGAGTCCGCAAGATAAATACCATTGCCGTAACTTTTGCTCATCTTGCGGCCGTCAAGTCCCGGGACTTTCGGGACTTGCGTCAGCACCGCTTCCGGCTCCGGGAAAATTTCTTTTTTATATAAAAAATGGAATCGGCGGATGATCTCGCGTGTCAGCTCCAGATGCGGCAGCTGGTCTTCCCCCACCGGGACCTTTTCAGCCTTGTAGATCGCAATGTCCGCGGCCTGTAGCACCGGATACCCGAGAAAACCATGGGTGTGAAGCTCCTTGCCTTTCAGTTCGTTGATCTGGTCCTTGTATGTCGGATTCCGTTCGAGCCATGCGATCGGCGTGATCATGGAAAAGAGGAGCGCCAAATTAGCATGCTCCAGGATCTCGCTTTGAACAAACATCGTACACTGCTCCGGGTCCAGGCCGCTTGCCAGATAATCGATCACAATCTCCGTCACATTCTCGGCAATCTTGGTCTTGTCTTCATACTCGGTTGTCAGAGCGTGCAGGTCCGCGATCATGAAAAAAGCATCCTGCCCCTGCAATTTCTTGTAGTTCTCGAGGGCACCTAGAAGGTGCCCCAGATGCAGTTTTCCCGTGGGCCGTGTACCGCTTAGAACGCGTGTTGACATGATGAGGGCAAATCTCCGTAACCTTTGAATTTTAGAGATTTTACAGCAGATCGTTCGGGGGTGTCAATGAAACACATCACTGCCGGCCTTAAATTGAACTCAAAACACGGGGCGAGGAATAAATAACTCTTTTGAGGGAAATTGTTGTATAATGCCTCTTGTCACAATAGAGCTTGGCAATCCCCTAGGTGACACCAGCACTGAAACAAGCCCGTCTTGGTTTGAAGTCATACCAGCACCGCGTTAATTGATTTTTAAGGGCACACGGTGCGGTACTGCGAACCCGTAAAATTAATATCGACGCAGTACGCGAAACCTCTCGAAAAAATGATCTACCCAGAACTTTCAAAAAGAGGCTTATGAAAAAACAAAAGATCGTGAACGGTAACCTGCTTTACCACTCGATCCATGGTCTGTGCCGCGTAGAAAGGATCACTCCTCCCGGCCCATACGACCAGAGGGGGCCCAGTTATTCCCTAGTGCCGAAAATAGCCACTCGAATGAAAGCCCGTTTTGTCATTTCGGCCGCGGACTTGGAAGTCTCCGGTTTCCACGGCCTTGTTTCCCCCAGGGAAGCCAACAAGATCCTGCACTATTTAAAAGCCGGGAACGGAAAAAAACATCCCAAAACCGATTCATCCCCGAACGTGCAAGAGCAGGCTTGGGGTCTAGCCCAGGCCCTTCAGACGTTTGCTTATGACAAGTTCGAAGCCAAAGACCAGAGAAAGCGTCAGGCACTCGAACGTTCGGCTAAAGGTCTTGTAGGGGAACTTTCCTGTGTATTTAAAACTACTTTAAAGAAAACGGCGGACAAGGTTCTTAAGAACCTGGGACACACAGCACGGATCAATCCCTCAGTCCTTTCGGCTTTAACACTTGCCGGAGAAGATTAATAACACGAACATCCGAAACCTCGACTTCCAGAACCTTCAATAAAAACCGGACGCAAAAGGAGCTAAAGTAACATGAGTGAACATTCTGAAGAAAATGAGGAACTTTCCGTTCCCCCGCAGGCCGACTCGGATGTTGTATCTTTGATCAGAAAAATGCAGCAACAACTGAACTTCCTTGAGAAGAAAATAGATATTTTGATCGGCCAGTCACCGGAAAGACCATTCAGGGACAGGGAGAAGCGCTTTTCAAAGCCTTTCCGCCCTTCCTTTGGCAGTGGAGCTCATCACGGAAAAAGGGACTTCAATCACGGCCCCCGGAGAGAAGGCTTTTCTCATGATCGTCCCAGGGAAGGCGGATTTTCTCATGATCGTCCCAGGGAAAGCGGCTTTTCACAGGACCGCCCAAGGGAAAGAAGTTTTGGCCAGGGGCGGCCTTTCGATAGAAAACCGGGCGCAGGACCCCGCGAATTCGGCCATGGCGACAAACCCTTTTTCCGCCATCGGAAAGGGCCCCGGTCGTAAATAATTTTCGGAAGAGTATTGGTTTTTTCGGGAATTTTTTCCCACAACTGCACTGACATCAGTGCCAACAGGAGGAAATAACATGGGGTTTCAAGGAGAAGGCCGTGGTTTTGGAGGCGCACCGCGTGAAATGCATAAGGCGATCTGCGGAGAATGCAAAAAGGAATGCGAAGTTCCTTTTAAGCCTAGAGAAGACCGTCCGGTCTATTGCAAAGATTGCTTCGCGAAGCGCAAGGATGCCAGCGGTCGCTAAGAAATTCTCGGGGAACGGGGAACGCTGAACGGGTAACGAAATCGTTCGCCGTTTCCCGTTTCCCGGATATCTTTTGGCGTTCTATGCCAAAAGATATCCCATCCGTTTAACTGCCTTGGCCATACGTGCCAGGGCGATTCCCACAGTGTTCCCTTCGGTAAGATTATTCATGCATATCGCGGCATAGCCACGCCGGTTGCGGATCCTGAATGTCGCGACTCTGCTTGTGGAAAGCTTGCGAAGAACTTTTTTAGCCATATTCCCCTCCCTCGGTAAATGATTGCTTGAGTTAACTATCGGCTGAATGAGGAAAGAAATTAAGAAAAGCGAGGAGAGAAGACGACCCTTATGAAACGCGGATGACTTCTTTTACTTCGGGGATGTATTCCTTGAGGTAGGCTTCGATGCCCATCTTGAGCGTCATCGTCGCACTCGGGCATCCGGAACAGGCGCCTTTAAGGTGAAGTTTCACGATACCATTCTCAAAACCGCAGAACACCGCATCGCCGCCGTCCCGGGCAAGAGCCGGTCGGATCTGCTCATCCAAGATCTCAATGATCTTTTTTTCAACTTCGGACTTGGGATCCGTAGCATCTGCGCATTTCTCGCAAGCCTTGGGACTTGTTTTGCCACAGGTGAGGAACTCGCGTATCGCTTCGGTCACACGAGGGATCAAAGCACTCCAGGATTGTACTTTTTCATCACGCGTTATGGTCACAAGGTCGGAACCGATCATGACCTCTTTGACATGTTCGATCTCAAAAAGCTTGGTCGCCAGGGGCGACTTCCCCGCTTCAGCTTTTGACGCAAACTGGACCGTCCCGTGCGTGCAAATGGGAACGCTCACATTGAACTTGAGCGAGTTCGGATTTGGAGTGAATTCGGTCGTGATCTGGATATCTTTCATGTGCGGATTATAGCATAACCTCTTGATGAGACAATTTTAAAAGAGAGGATGACCTTACAGAACTCTCAGAGTATAATTCCACAAATATTCGCCTGTCACTAACCGGCATTATTCACGGAGGGACTTATCATGGATTGGGGAATGGAAAATAGGTTGAATCAGCTTATGCCGAACGGCCGCTGCTTTTTTATGCCCATCGATCACGGTTATTTCCAGGGACCGACCACCGGACTCGAAAAAC